>Ga0129311_1001771_pt1 | contig 14567 bp, 11 predicted proteins | sample Go1ome_FD_94435 | JGI IMG/M metagenome (GOLD analysis project Ga0129311, IMG submission 94435) | Western lowland gorrila individual fecal microbial communities from Wisconsin, USA - Go1022B metagenome | ecosystem: Host-associated > Mammals > Digestive system > Large intestine > Fecal | place... | reverse complement strand
TATGCGCTGCTATTTCGCGGAGGTCGGCGAGGATGCGAAGCTTGAGCGCGCGGACCTCTTCCTTAGCGTTCCACAGCGCCTGCATATCATAGTCGGCCGTCCGGCCGCATGGCGCCATACACTGACTGCACCCAGGCGCGAGCCGTTCTTTTTCCGCATTGACTTTTCTAATCAGCTCTTCGATCGCAGCATCGTCCAGGCAGACATCGGGCGCGGTAGCCAGCAGCCCTTCCGTCATGACTGTCCATGTTTCAGCGGAAGCGACCGCCGGATCATCGATGGCTCTCGCAAGGCCGATCAGCGCGCCGGTCAATTCGTTCTGTAAGCGGACGGTCACATCTTTTTTCTCTGCCATAATGTACCCCGCTCAGTCCAGGATCTTTCCGTCGATGCTGATCGTGACCACCTGCCATGGGATGAACTTTCCGCTGGCCTGCAGTGCCTTCTTCGCGGCCATTTCGAGACCGCCGCAGCATGGCACCTCCATACGGACGATGGTCACGCTCTGGATGTCGTTGTTCCGGATGATCTCTGTCAGCTTCTCGCTGTAATCGACATCATCGAGCTTCGGGCAGCCCACCAGTGCGACCTTGCCGCGGATAAATTCCTGGTGGAAGTCTGCGTAGGCATACGCGGTACAGTCGGCGGCGATCAGCAACTTCGCACCATCGAAGTACGGCGCATTTACCGGCGCAAGCTTAATCTGTACCGGCCAGTTCCGAAGCTGAGATACAGTGCTGGTGTGCCCGCCGGCGGTCGCGTTCGCCTCCTCTGCATGCTGCATCATCCGGACTCTGGAGCCCGGGCAGCCACCCTCGTGCATATGCTTCATCTTTTCCTGCAGCTCCTTTTTCTTCTTGTTTTCCTGAACCGCCGCCTCATCGTACGCCGCGGCCTCACGCTCCTCGAAGCTGATCGCGCCCGTCGGGCAGGTCGGCAGGCAGTCGCCCATGCCGTCACAGTAGTCGTCTCTCAGGAGCTTCGCTTTCCCATCCACGATGCCGATCGCGCCCTCATGGCAGGCACTGGCACAGATTCCACAGCCGTTGCATTTATCCTCATCGATATGAATAAGCTTTCGTATCATCTCGTCATCCTCCGTTTTATGTAAACCAGATTTCATCATCCCGATGGAGACATTGGCCCGGCATCGAAGATGATTTTGCGTTTGTGACCCAATCATAGTATATTTAAGTGGAATTGTATGTTTGATTTCAAACAAATCGGAGGGGCAATGCAGAAATATTTACCGATATTACGGAGCTGTCCATTTTTTAACGGCATGCGAGATGATGAGATTCTGTCGATTCTTCACTGTGTGCAGGCGTCCACGGTCACCCGTCCGCGGGGCGCGTATATCCTGCGCGCGGGCGACACGACGGAGGTCATGGGTCTCGTGCTGTCCGGTTCGGTGCTCATCCTCCAGGAGGACCTCTGGGGGCACCGAAATATCCTCTCGAAGTGCACGGCGGGCGACTTTTTCGGGGAGCCCTATGCGGCGACGTCCGGCACGGTTCTGAACGTCAATGCTGTCGCCGAGGACGATTGTACGCTTCTCTTTCTGAATGTGAAGCGCCTTCTGACGAGCTGCCCGACCGCCTGCGACCATCATCAGAAGCTGATTCGAAATCTGGTCAGCGTGCTGGCGAACCGGCTGCTGGTCTTCAACGATAAGATCACGCACGTCAGCAAACGCTCTACCCGGGAGAAGCTCCTGTCGTATCTTTCCTCTGAATCCGTCCGGCAGGCCTCGCTCTCCTTTGACATCCCCTTCGACCGGCAGCAGCTCGCCGACTATCTCTGCGTGGACCGCTCCGCCATGTCCGTAGAACTCTCGAAGCTGCAGAAGGAAGGCATACTCAAAACGAAACGCCGGCACTTCGAGCTGATCGTCGGCAGCGCATCTTAAGAATTTCGTAAGCTTCCTGTATACTTTAAAAGCAGGTTGTGATTGACAAAAGAAATACCTCCAGTAGATTTGGATTATTACTGACCTGCCAGTTGGTAAAATCAAAATCACAAGAGGTATTTCAAGATGAATGTTAAAGGCAACCGCAGAAAAAAGCAAGATGCAAAATTGAGCGTTATTGATCAGCAGGCGCTTTTAAGAAAGGCAGAGGAAATCAAATCCGATCTTAAGGCTTCTACCTGGCATGAGCTTGAGACCAATGGTAAATTCGATAAAAATGACAAGCTTACATTCATTAGTGAGGACATGCTTATCTTAGGATGCGACATAGGCAGCGAAACTCACTATGTACGGGCAATTGACACCAGAGGCAGAGAACTCAGTAAGTCCGCTTTCTCATTCAGTAATACGGAGGAAGGATTTAAAAACGTCTTAGATTGGGCGCTCAAGCTTGCTGCAGAGAATGAAAAGCATCAGATTGTCATGGGACTGGAACCGACAGGACATTACTGGTTCTGCGTTGCCACCTGGATGGTGAACAACGGAGTCAGCGTGGTCCAGGTTAATCCCTACGCAGTCAAGCAGACGAAGGAGGTCGAGGACAACAGTCAGCTTAAGGATGACACAAAGGATCCTAAGCTTATTGCAAACCTGGTAAAGGATGGGAACTTCGGAATGCCGTATCTGCCGGAGAAACTTTACGCAGATATCAGACGGCTGTCGATGTTCCGTGATCAGCTTACAGAGGACAGGATCAGAAATCTTAATCGTCTACATCGGGAACTGAAGATTTACTTTCCAGAGTACAAGGACGCACTTGGAAAGACGGATGGGATGTTTTGCCTGGAGCTTCTGAAAAAAGCACCCTTTCCAAAGGATCTGATACAGCTTGGCTATGACGGAATCAAGGCGGTTTGGCTTGATGCAAAGCTTCGTGGACGTGGCTATGCAAAAGTAGAATCAATCCTGGATTACGCAAAGAAAAGCGTAGGGATCAAGGATGGCTCTGACGCGAGCAGGCAGGCGGTAAAGTGGTATGCAAACAAGATTCAGGAGCTGGACGTACAGCTCGAAGATGTCCAGCGACAGCTGAACAAACGCTGTGACGAGATTCCTCATGCAGAAAACATTCAGGCGATCTCCGGGATCGGCGAGACCACTCTGACAGGGATCCTTGCAGAAATAGGAGATATCTCCAGATTCGATGATGTCAAAGAAGTGCAAAAACTCAGCGGATTGGGACTGGTTGCCTGCAGTTCAGGAAAGCATAAAGGCGAGACCAAAATCAGTTATCGGGGGCGGAAGAGGCTAAGGTACTGGCTGTTTCAGGCAGCAAAGTCAGCGGTCGTGCATGCGGACGAATACAGGCAGTTGCATTCGTATTACACGACGCGTGCAGATAACCCGCTTAAAAAGATGCAATCCCTGATTGTGATTGCATGCAAGCTGTTGAGAGTCATATATATCATCTTAACGAAAGGGACGAAATACGATCCGGAAAAGATGTTAGGCGACATTAAGAGACCTGAGAAACAGCTTACAGCTGCCGCATAATCGATCCTCATAAAAGTAAAAATATCCAGGATCCTGCCGCGCCCCGGAGACAACTGAGGCAGGGCAGGGTTCTGGAGACAGAAACCCGTTGTTATTGATGTAGTTCAAACTGAACTTCATCACACAATGACCAGCAGTGCAGCATGGATACGCGTCCACTGAAATCAGTAAACATGCTTGCAGGTGGTCAGGAAATCAAAATCAAACAAGAGCTGTAGCCGGCAGTAGTTTGCCCCCGTAGGGCATGACCCTGTTCGTAAGCTTAGCTGGCACTCGGTGTATGAGTAGGTGGGACGAAGGAAGTTGGGACATGATCCCATTAGACACGGAAGGTTCACCATCATAGCTAACAGAGGAATTATAGCCTTTATAAAGCAGACACAAAGGACGCTTTATTTGCTGAATTCTTTTTCGGCTATTCAGTACATGATACTATGACTGCTCATCACTCTTTGCTCTTGTACTAGAGGTAAACTATTAATGAAAAGCTCGAAAAATCAACGATTTAGGGCTTGAAATTATAGGAAGGGGGTCTGACCCCATTAATTTTTTCTAAACAAAATCTAAACTGAAGTTTATGGGGTCAGACCCCGTAAACTTTCGCGGCATAGAACGAATCCCCCTGTTCGGGTGTGAACAGGGGGATTCGTATATGCTGTGAGATTTACGGCGGGGATTCGGCTGAGCCGTCCGCCAGAAAGATGACTGCGCATCGCACTGGACGGGGCCGGGTACCGTGCGTTTATGCTATGACCGGAATCATACAGTTCATGGATTACTCCAGCAGCTCCTTCGCGGAGATGCCTGGGCTGGTCATGGCGTAGGTGTCGAGGATCTTGTCGATGTTCTCCTGGGTGAGGATGCCCTTCTGGAGGATGAGGTCCTTTACGGAGGCACCGGTGCGGATCGCTTCCTTCGCGATGTCGGCGGCGTGCTGGTAGCCGATGTGCGGGGTCAGGGCGGTGATGATGCCGACGGAGTGGTCGACGTAGCTCTGGCAGCGCTCGCGGTTTGCGGTGATGCCGACGATACAGTTGTCGGTCAGGGTGTTCACCGCGTACGTAAGGAACTCTACTTCATGGGTGAGGTTCCAGAAGATGATCGGCTCGAAGGCATTGAGCTCGAGCTGACCGCCCTCGGCCGCCATGGTGATGGTGAAGTCGTTGCCCATGATATTGAAGGCTACCTGATTGACGACCTCCGGGATGACCGGATTCACCTTGCCCGGCATGATCGAGGAGCCGTTCTGCTTCGCCGGGAGGTTGATCTCGTTGAAGCCGCAGCGTGGACCGGAGGACATGAGACGCAGGTCGTTACACATCTTCGAGAGGTTGACGGCGCAGGTCTTGACGGCACCGGAGACAGCCACGAAACCGTCGAGGTTCTGGGTGGCGTCCACGAGGTTGAAGGCTTGCACGAGCTGGAGGCCGGTGACCATGGAGAGATTCGGTACGATGCGGCGGAGGTACATCTCGTCCGCATTGATACCCGTGCCGACGGCGGTGCCGCCCATGTTCAGGCAGCGCATCTCGTCCTGTGCATGCTCGAGGCGGGCGATATCTCGACGTATGGCTTCACTGTAGGCCCGGAACTCCTGTCCGAGTCGAATCGGGACCGCGTCCTGCAACTGAGTCCGGCCCATCTTCAGGACATCATCGAACTCCTCGGCCTTATCGGAGAGCGCCTTATAGAGACGCTGCAACTGGATCTGTGCCTTGATGAGGAGCTTGAGTACGGCGATCTTACCGGCGGATGGGAAGACGTCGTTCGTGGACTGACCGCAGTTTACGTGGTCGTTCGGATTTACGAGGGAGTAGTCGCCCTTTTCACCGCCGAGGATCTCGATCGCACGGTTCGCGATGACCTCGTTCGCGTTCATGTTGAGGCTCGTGCCTGCGCCGCCCTGGATCGGGTCGACGATGAAGGCGTCGCGGAACTCGCCGGCGACGATCTCGTCACAGGCCTGTACGATAGCGTCCGCGACCTTCTTGTCGAGGAGACCGATCTCGAGGTTCGTGATGGCGGAGGCCTTCTTGATCTCTACGATGGAGTTGATGATTTCTGGATGCATCTTCAGTCCGGTGATGTGGAAGTTCTCGTAAGCACGAAGTGACTGGACGCCATAGTACGCGTCCTTCGGGACGGTGCGATCGCCGATGGAATCGTGTTCGGAACGGAAATTTGAATTTACAGCTGCCATGTTGAAACCCTCCTTGATAGTGCTGAAGTGGCATATCCGCGGCCGCTTCGATGATGTTCTGGTGCTTATCACATGTCGCTTCTGCGGCTTATCTTCTTGTCTTCACTATAGCTTCGTGTTATGTTATTTTCAAATACTTATATGACGAACAGCCTTATAGTCTGTGGGCTATAATAGGAGGACCTATGTTCCAGTCGATGCGCTACATTTATGAGGTTTATAAAGAAATGAGCTTTTCCCGCGCGGCGCAGAAGCTCTTTATCAGTCAGCCGTCGCTCAGCGCGGCGGTGAAAAAGGAGGAGGAGCGGATCGGTGCGCCGATCTTCGACCGGAGCACGAACCCGATTCATCTCACTGAGGTCGGGCAGGAGTACATCCGTGCGGTGGAGCGCATCATGGATGCGGAGAACAGCTTCGAGAGCTATGTGAGTGACCTCACGGAGCTCCGGCATGGCGCGCTCAGTATCGGCGGGACGAATTTCTTCGTATCTTATGTACTCCCGCCCCTGCTCAGTCGTTTCACGGCAAGCTATCCGTCGATTCATATCACCCTCGTCGAGGGCTCGACGAGTGAGCTGACGGAGAAGCTGTCGGCGGGCACCCTCGATCTGCTCCTCGACAACAGTGAGCTCGATTCGCTCGTCTTCGATCGGAAGGTGATCCAGGAGGATCATCTCCTCATGGCGGTGCCGGTGGACTTCGCGTCGAACATGGAAGTCGTGCCTTATGCATTGACCGCGGCGGACATAAAGGCCGGACATCACCTCGCGGCCGAGCGGACCCCGGTACCGATGCACGTCTTCCGCGACGACCCTTTCCTGCTGCTGCACGAGCGGAACGACACGCGCGAGCGCGCGATGACGATCTGCCGGGAGAACCACTTCAGTCCGAAGATCCGACTCGAGCTCGACCAGCAGATCACCGCGTACAACCTCGCCTGCTACGGCATGGGCATCGCCTTCGTCGGCGACTCCCTGATCCAGAACGTCCCGAAGGCGAAAAACCTCCTGTTCTATAAACTCGAAAACCGTGACTCCGTCCGCCAGATCAGCTTCTATTATAAGAAGAACCGCTACGTGTCGCGGGCACTTGCCGCGTTCCTGGAGATGATTTGAAGCTGTAGGCATGTTTTCGATGATTTCGAGACGCCATGCCTATAAAAATCAGTCTGAATACAGGCATGATTTCATTTTAAAGCGCTTACCATGCCTGCAGGCTTACATTTCGCCGGAGTGCATGGTAAGCTGGTGGTGGATATCGATGAAAACTCTCATCCAGGAACAGAGTTTCAGGAGACCGCCGGGGGGCGAAACCGGAGGCGACGTGATGAGGTCACGCCGGAGACATTGGCGGAAGCAGTAGGAGGTGACGCATGAATAATCTGGTGAGCATCGGTCGGATGGCAGAGATGAATGGCATCACGGTGGCGACGCTTCGGCTCTACGATGAGATGAATCTGTTGAAGCCGCGGCGGACGGACCCGAAGACGGGCTACCGCTACTACGACATCACGCAGAACGCGCGGCTCGATATGATCGCGTATATGAAGGAGCTCGGGATGAGTCTGTCCGAGATTCAGAACATCCTCGAGAAGGAGGACATCACGCTGATCGAGACCCTGCTGGTGAAGAAGAACGAGCAGCTGCATGAGCAGATGCGAGAGCTGAAATCGCGGCATGCCGCCGTGGAGCGCGCGATCGCGTCGATCGAGAAGTACCGAAAGTCGCCGACGAACGGCACTGTGTCGCTCGAGTACATTGATCGCCGCTATACCTATGGGCGCCCGTGCCGCCACAATTTCTATGCGATGGACGCGGATTCCTTCGAGGAGGAACTGATGGGGCTGCGGCAGGAGCTCGTGAAGAAGGGCTTTCTCCACGTCCACTCGTATAATGTCGGCACCTCAATCACGCTGGCGAACTTCGAGGAGGGCCGCTTCATCCCGGAGGAGAGCTTCGTCTTCGTGGACCACAAGGACCGGGACATCGTGCCGGGCGTGAAGGTCCTCGACAGCGGCATGTTCGCCTGCATCTACCTCGACTCCTTCGACGAGGAAATCGCGTACGCGCTGAAGCTCCGCGACCACTGCCGCGCGCAGGGCTGGATCCTCGACGGCGACTACATCTGCGAGATCATCACCGAGTTTAACGTCTTCGACAGCGAGAAGCGCAGCATGTTCATGCGCCTGCAGGTGCCGGTACGCTTCAGCTGATGCTCGATGCCAATGCTTCTGCCCGCCATGCATGTGCGTGCCTGCTGCGCGCTTCCGTCCACGAGCGTGTGCTTCTGCCTGCGATGCAGCAGCGGCCGGTGACGACTCGCCAGCATTGGCCTGCGATGGTTTTGATAATTAATTATCAATTCTGCTTGACTCTCTTCCGACAGCAGACCTTATAGTGGAGCTATAAGAAAAGTTCGTATTTATGAAGACCCTCAGGGTCTGGAATGGAGGAAGATATGGAGAAGATTAAGGTCGTTCAGTATGGTTGTGGTAAGATGTCGAAGTACATCATCCGCTATCTGTATGAGCATGGCGCACAGGTTGTAGGTGCGATCGATGTGAATCCGGCTGTGGTGGGCATGGATATCGGTGATTTCGCAGGACTCGGTCTGAAGACCGGTATCCTCATCTCAAACGACGCCGATAAGGTGCTCGATGAGTGCGATGCAGATGTAGCGATCGTGACGCTGTTCAGCTTCATTAACGACATCTATGATCATGTAGAGAAGTGCGTGGCACGTGGCATCAATGTTATCACCACCTGTGAGGAGGCGATTTATCCGTGGACGACGGCAGCTGCACAGATCAACAGGCTCGATGCGCTGGCGAAGGAGACCGGCTGCACCATCGCGGGCAGCGGCATGCAGGATATTTTCTGGATCAATATCGTCGGCCTGGTCGCAGGTGGCATGAACAGGATCACGAAGATCAAGGGCGCATACAGCTACAATGTCGACGAGTACGGACTCGCACTCGCGAAGGCACACGGCTGTGATCTTACGAAGGAAGAGTTCGAGGCGCAGATCGCGCATCCGGCAGCATTTGAGCCGTCCTACGCATGGAACGCGAGTGAGGCCATCTGTAACAAGCTTGGTCTGACGATCAAGTCGATCACGCAGAAGCATGTACCGTACATCATCGACCACGACATCTATTCCGAGACCCTCGGCAAGACCATCGAGGCAGGAAAGTGCATCGGTATGTCTGCAGTCGTAACGATCGAGACCATGCAGGGCATCATCGTAGAGGAGGAGACCATCGGTAAGGTTTACGGACCGGATGACGGCGATATGTGTGACTGGAAGATCTCCGGCGAGCCGGACACCGAGTTCCACGTCGTGAAGCCGGCGACCGTCGAGCACACCTGCGCGACCATCGTGAACCGTCTCCCGCAGCTCCTGAACGCACCGGCGGGTTATGTCACCGTCGACCAGTTCGACCCGAACGCATACCTCACCTACCCGATGGAGTATTATATCTGATAAGAAAAGGTGACGAAGCAAGGGCATCTGTGATGCAGGCGAGGCGTATGCGATAGGGTGGATGACATCAGATCGATGATACGCAGGAGTTTTATAACAGTTCAGCCGGGGATTTCTTCCCCGGCTGTTTTTTCATGTTTGCCCGTGGAGCAGAACTAGACACGATTTCTGAAAAAGCCCTTCCGTGTATAGTTTCTCTTCTGGGTCCGGCTTCGAGCGCAACTTTCATATACACAAAATCGTAAATCACCGAATCATGTCGATCGTCGCCTGCGTCTGCCGAAACTGTGCCTCCTGCGAGCGAAAAATCCTCAGTATTTCGCGCATCTCAGACTTAAATCTGATATGATATAAGTAGATTTTACAACTGTACGTGAGGGTGCCGTGCAGGCACCGGGCGGTCTGCGCTTCCGGGCGCGGATTTTCAACAGAACAGCGTGTCATACAGGCACCGGGAGTTGTGCACTTCGATGCGCGCTCCCCAACAGAAGAGCGTGCCATACAGGCACCGAGGAGGTGACGGATGAGAAAGAGAGACATTGCCTTCGGGCTGGGGCTTATGATGATGGCGATTTCACTGCCGGCATGTGCGAAGTCGGAGAAGAATCCGGCAGCGACGGAAGGGCCGACGGCGGTCGAGGCGACAGATGCAGCGAATGCGACGGAGAAGAATTCGGGTGCAGATGAGGATGCTTCCCAAAAGGGGCCAGGCGCCGTGAATGATGCTTCCGGAAACGGGCAGGATGCAGCGGGCGACACCACAGGAAAACAAGATGGTACCGGCACAGATGCGTCAGGCCAGGGCGACGCGCAGGGCGTGCAGCACATTCCGCTCACGGTGGCAGAGCGCAGTCTGAGCGCCTGCAAGCCGGACAGCTATGCGACGATGGCGCAGTGCGACTACTTCACGCTCGAGCTGGATGCAGAGACGGCGAAGCAGTATCCGGCGCTCCAGCGCGCCCTCGTGCAGGCGGCGAAGGACGAAACCGCCCACGCACAGAAGTCGATCGCGGAGCTCTCCACGGAGTACCAGGAGCTGACCGCCGACTGGAGCGATTACGAGGGCCATATGAGTGAGAGCGTCAAGCCGCATGTGATGCGCGCGGATTCCAGAATCGTGAGCGTGCTCTGCAACTTCGAGGATTATCATGGCGGCGCGCACGGTTACTACTACACCTACGGGTTGAACTATGATGCGGCGAGCGGTCGGGAGCTGAAGCTCTCCGATGTCGTGTCGAAGAAGCACAAATTCATCGGGCTCGTGCGCGATAAGTTCGAAGAGAAGTACGCGAACGACTCGTATATGCTGACAAACGCGGGCGAGTATCTCGCGACCCTCGGGGATGAGGAGTACGCGAGCACACCTTGGATCATGGATTCCGAAAGCATCACCCTCTTCTTCGCGCCGTACGTCCTCGGCACCTACGCGGATGGTGCGCAGGAAGTCAGCATTTACTTCGACGAGGCGCCGGAGCTCTTCACCGCGAAGTACCTCGACACCTGCGCGGAGTATGTCATTCCGCTGCTCCCGTCCCGTTCGTATGAGGCCAATGCAGGCGACGGGAAGCGTGTGGCGATCGACGTGGACTTCGACTACAACGACGAGTACGGAAGCTACGCCCGGGAGTACGTGATCGGCAACACCCGCATCCGCCCAGAGGGCTACAGCTACTCTTCGGACAGCTATATCGTGGTTGCCGGCGGAAAGCACTACCTCTATACCTTCTCGTCTGCCGAAAATGACTATTCGATGCTGGAGGTCGTGGATGTGGATACAAAGAGCCTCGATGAAAGCCGCACCGAAAATGCAGGCCTGGGTGGCGTGGACTATACCTGGGACGAGGGCGACAGCTATGATACGAGCTGCCTCCGTGGACCGGCATTCACCGATCCTTCAGACGTCGCGCTTTCACGTCGTCTCGAAGTCCTCGGAACGACGAACGGCTATCGATCCTGCCATGTCGGTGCCGATGGCTATCCGGCTGCGAATGACGAGTTCTATACGATTTTGACCAGCTTCGCCATCCGCGCGAAAAAGGATCTGAAGCTCGACGTCGTCGACGCGAGCGGAAAGAAGACCGGCACGAAGACCGTTCCGGCCGGCACCTACCTCTTCGATATGCGCACCGATGGCGAGACCTTCGTGGATCTCCAGACGATCGACGCATCGGCCCTCGGAATCAACGATGAAAGCGAGTGGAAGTACTTCCAGATCGTGGATCGGAGTACCGACCACATCAACCTCACGAAGCCGATCTACCGCGTCTACATCGATCACTCCGACGGTTGGCCGTACCACGTAAACGGCGTCGAAGAAGACAGCCTCTTCGAAGGCATCATGTATGCAGGATGAGGAAGTGGCTGCTGTCCGCCGAGCCACGAGTGAACAGTAACTTCTGATCCTGTCTATATTATTAAAAATCCATACATGTTTGACACGCATCTGCCTGTATTTTATTATTTACACATGAAACTTCGTGATCAGAGCAGAGGAAACCACCATGGAAAATAAGCGAGCAGAGACGACAGATGAGCGTCACCTCTGGAATATAGACATCAACGATCGCAGTCCGCACGGGATCTGTGTGATGCACGTGCGGCTGAACGAGGCCGGGGCACCGTACGACTGGTGCTTCGACTACTGTAATCCTGCGCTGGCGCGGGCAGAGGGCACGACGCCGGAGGCGCTTCGCGGACAGAGCTACTTCGAGCTGCGTCCGAACAGCAGCCGCGAGTGGCTGCCGTACTACTACCGGGCGGCCTATGAGGATACCTACCAGGCGTTCGACATCGTATCGCAGCGGACGGGTACCTACCTCCGCGTCGAGGCGCTGCCGACCGGGAAGACCGGCTACTGCATGTGCATCCTCTACAACATCCAGCAGGAAATCATCGATAAGGAGCGTCAGAACCAGAAGCTGAAGGAGATGTACCAGCAGCTCGCAGACGAGAAAAAGGTGCTCGACCAGCTCTGTACAGACTACACCGCCGTCTATCAGGTCAATGTCGACACCGGGACCTTCAACGTTCTGCATATCGCATCCGGCTCCAATGCCAGTCGCCTGATGGACCGGGATTATACCGATTTTGATGCATTTACGGATCGCTATGTGGAGACCTATCTCTATTCGGAAGAGAGGGAAAGATTCCGGTCATGGCTCCGTGTGACGAATATCCGGAAGCTGCTGTCGGAGCAGACGCGTGTGACCGGACACTACGAGAGCCTGCCGACACCGGACGGGCACCGTTACTTCGAGGCGCAGATCGTGCGGACGTATGACGCGCAGGGCCAGATGTGTGCGCTGATCGGCTTCCGCTGCATCGACGCCATCATGGAGCGGGAAAAGGCGGTACAGCAGAAGCTGAAGACGGCGCTCGATGAGGCGCAGCTTCGCTATGAGATCATCTCGGCGATTTCGAAGGCCTACACGACCATCGTGCGGATCGACCTCCTCCAGGATCGCGCAGAGAAGATCAGCGATCGAGGCCGTGCGCAGGACATCGCGCAGACCGAAAAGACGGCGACGGCAGGGCTTCGGAAGGTATGCGACGTACTGGTGGCACCGGAGTACCGTGCGGCAGTGAAGACATTTATGGACCTCTCGAGCATCCCGGAGCGCATGGCGCACGACGACATCCTCGACACCGAGTATAAGATGGTCGACGGCAGCTGGCATCGCCTGTCCTTCCTCGTGAAGAAGCGGGATGAGACGGGGCGCGTCACCCACGTGCTCTGTGCGGTGCGAAGCATCAGTGATGTGAAGCGACGGGAGCTCGACCTCGTCTACCAGGCGGATGCGGCGAAGCGGGAAGGTGAGATGAAGGCCCGCTTCCTGTCGAATATGAGCCACGACATCCGGACACCGCTGAACGGTGTGATCGGTCTCGTGAACCTCGCGGAGCAGTATCCGAGGGACCTCGAGATGCTGACGAAGATTCGAGCGCGGGAGAGGGAGACGCTCCAGTACCTCGTGTCCCTCGTGAATGATATCCTCGATATGAACAAGCTCGCGAGCGGTACGATCGAGGAGCGGAGCCTCGACTTCGATCTCGTCGATCTGCTCGTTCGCGTAAATCAGCAGGCACTGACGAAGGCAGAGAAGAAGGGCATACAGTATCAGATCGACTGGAATCGCGGCGACATCCGGCATCCGGCCCTGCGTGGAAATCCGGTGTACCTCAGCCGTATCCTGACGAATATTACGGACAACGCCATCAAGTTCAGCGAGTCGGGCACGACGATCCGCGTCTGGGGGGAGGAGGTGACGGACACCGCACAGGCCGGAGGCGATGCTTCCGCCGCCGGTACCGTCCCTGCGCAGGACACCCCGGCTTCGGACAGGGAGGTGACGAGCACCGGGGCAGAGACATTGGCCTCGGAAGCTGCACCGCAGAAGACGGTGTTCCGCTTCTACTGTGAGGATCAGGGCTGCGGTATGAGCGAGGAGACGTTGCAGCGCGTCGGCATGGCGTTCACACAGGGTGAAGAGACGAGCCGGACGCAGTACCAGGGGGCCGGCCTCGGCCTCGCGATCACGAAGCAGCTGGTCGATCGCATGGGCGGCCAGATGAAGATCGAGAGCACCCTCGGCGTCGGTACGAAGCTCATGATCGAGCTTCCGTTCGCCATCGGCGAGCAGAGTGCACTTCATCCAGAGGAACAGAACTTCGACGAAATCCCGGTGGCGGGTATCCGCGCGCTGGTGGTCGAGGACAACGAGCTGAACCGCGAGATCGCGACCTTCATGCTCGAGAACCATGGCCTCGAGGTCACACCGGCGGTGGACGGCCAGGAGGCGGTGGAGATCTTCGAGAACTCCGCCCCGGGCTACTTCGGTGCGATCTACATGGACATCATGATGCCGCGCATGAACGGCCTCGATGCGACCCGGGCGATCCGCGCCATGAAGCGCCGCGACGCGCGCGTGATTCCGATCATCGCGATGTCAGCCAATGCGTTCGCCGACGACATCATCAACGGCCGTCTCGCCGGTATGAACCGACACCTCGCGAAGCCGGTTACGAGGAGAGCATGATCCGCGCCCTCCGTGAGTGTATGTCGGAGAACAATGTGCTGAAGCTCTCGGACGAGCTGTAAAAAAGCATGGAACGCCCGGCGAATCGTGCTATAATGTAAATAAGTTGTAAATTAAAGTATGCATATCTATAGCGATATAGGTATGCATACTTTTATGTTGGAACATATATATCCCGGACACATGCAGGCGATAACACGCAGTGATCGCAGAGGACGCCCTGTACGGTCGGGAGCATGGCCTGTATGTTTATGTAGATGAACTGGAGAGATTTATGGAGCAGAGTACCGCTATCAAAAAGAAAACTACCACCCGTGACATGACGACGGGCAACATCGCGAAGGAGATCATGCTTTTCGCGCTGCCGCTGATGTTCGGCAACATC
>Ga0129311_1001770_pt1 | contig 14578 bp, 10 predicted proteins | sample Go1ome_FD_94435 | JGI IMG/M metagenome (GOLD analysis project Ga0129311, IMG submission 94435) | Western lowland gorrila individual fecal microbial communities from Wisconsin, USA - Go1022B metagenome | ecosystem: Host-associated > Mammals > Digestive system > Large intestine > Fecal | place... | reverse complement strand
TGCTCTTGACATGCTTAAAACAACACTGTTATATATAAAACAAGGGCTGAACGCTCTGTCCAGAGCCTTCAGCCCAGTTATTATCATAGGAGATCACATTTACAGACTTTTATTCACACTCTCGGGTAATTCTCAATAGTATACGGATCAACATTCAATTTTTTTAAAATTTCTTGCACAGCATAATTCTGAAGTCTATTTCCATAATTATTATTATCATTTATTGTCATTATTCCAATTTTTTTCACTATTTACTTATCTCCTTAAAAATGTTTTATTAACTTACACATTTTCCATGCAAATATTGATAACCACATATTATTTCTTATTCCAAATAAATTCTTTGCTTTTTTCAAATTATCGAAATCATTAAAACTAATATAATGCCTAAAACATTCATTGTAATAAGTCTTTTTATCAGATTCTAAATTCAGTTGTTCATTTCTTACTAAGCAATACCTTTTTTTTGCCTCATACGCCATGTATAAATACTTATACAATAAAGGATAATATTTATGCATTGCAGATTGCAGATTATTTAAGTTATAATCATAAATTAAATCGCTTATAACTATTGCATCCTTTGCATATGTCAAATAGTTTATTAAAAAAATATCATCTTCCCCACAAGGAATTTCATTAGGAAATTTTATATTGTTCTTGTCTATTATCTCCTTTTTAAACAGCTTTCCCCATGGAGCATGTGCAACTTGTCTTTCAACATCCAGCATATTGGCAGAATTGAAAATTTCTTTTTTATATATCATTTCTTTTATTTCATCTTTTTCTATCTGCCTATAGGATCCACACACCATATCATACTGAGAATATTTCATTAGTGTTGCTATAGCATCCTTACTATATTTGTCGTCTGCATCCGCAAATATTATATAATCACCTATCGCATTTTCAATGCCTATATTTCTAGCAAACGATACACCTTTGTTCTCTTGATGAATCACTCGGATCATACTATTTTTCTCAGACAGTTGATCTAATATTTCTAAGCTTCTATCCACAGATCCATCATCAATAATTATTATTTCAATATTCCTATATGTCTGTTCTAATATTGATTGTACGCATTCAAAAATATAGTCCTCTGCGTTATACACAGGGATTATTATACTAATCCTTATTCCCATAACTGGTCTCCATAATTATCCTGAATTATTCACGTAGCAATCTCTAACCTAAAAATCGCGCCGTGAATCAAAAATAATCCCTACAGTCATAACATCACTCAATTTTCACGTCAAAATAGCGCAAAATCCCTGTCGCAGAGTTCAGAGCAATTGTTAAGCTGTCAAAGTTCGTTAATAGTTGCTAGTTAAAAATAATTTAATCTTTCAAAGTGCAAGTCATTTATGATAATGGAGTGACATAATAAAATATCATATATCAAATTTTAAATATATTTTTGGACATAATTGAAATAAAATAACTTTCATTTTTTCTTTTATACCTTGAGCATACCTAAGTGAAAAGAAAAAGCCTAAATTGTCTACATGCCAACCATTAATTTTTAAATCTCTACATGACCACAAATAGAAATTTACTAATGCACCATATAGATAACTTTGAAAACATTTATCATCTACTTTGTTTATTATATCAAACCATCTGTTATAAGTGTTTATACACATCCTTTGTTTTTCTAATATATTTTCAGATGTCATAATCGAATTTTCTCTTATTATATAATTATAAAAAGGATAATCCATATATACTATACATCTAGCTCTTAAGTACAAGTCTGGCAACATATATGTATCTTCATATAATATCCCCTCTTTATAAAATAACTTATTATTAAGAAGATACTTCCTACTATACAAATTCAGACAAGCAGATGCATGCCATTCCGCGTTTTTTATAGATTTTATAGCAAAATCCTTTGCCTCATATTTTTTGCCAGGAATTATATTACTATGTTTAAGCATGTGTTGAGTTTCGTTTTTTATTAATTTACCTACCCCGACCACAAAGTCCACATCATCATCTGCATATTCTAAAAATCTCTCACATGTATCAAGTTCTATAAAATCATCCGAATCGACATACATGATATATTTTCCAGTAGCTCGCTTAAGTCCCTCATTTCTTGCCGAAGACAACCCCCCATTTTTCTTATGTATAACTATAACCCTGTCATCGCTTTCTGCATATTTGTCGCACATTGATGAACTATTATCCCAACTGCCATCATCAACAAGTATAACTTCTATTTGACTATACGTCTGATTTAGTAGACTACTAATACATCTATCAAGTTCTTTTTCCACGTTGAACACAGGCACAACAATGCTTATTACTATTTTTTCACTCAATTAACATTCTCCTGTCGCTTTGACCTGCAATATATTTTTGCGAATATCTTTAACAGGTTATATCTTCTCATTATCAAATACATTTTAACACAAAACTTTATCTTTAAAATCTCCCCATCTGTAATACCCCTAACAGGGAATTCTATTTTGACTTTATGCGCTGACACCCACTCAAATAATACTGCATCTGTCTCAAGAAACTCTTCACTTGTGGCATTTCTTCCAGAAAACAAAATATACCATACAACATACCTCACCAACCACGCCTGATTTAATTCATCAGATACATCAATGATTTCTGCCAAATTATTTAGCAAACATAAAATCTCATTCGTAACCGAAAAACCTGTATGTTTCCTAAAACTTATGCTGTCATTATTTACATACCAGACATACCCCATATTATCTATGCACTTTATATTATCGGTAGCACATAACACCTTAAAATTAAAATATGAATCCTCTCCTATCGAGATATTCAAAAACTCAATATCGTTATCCAGTAAAAATTGTCTCTTAAATATTCTGGCCCACGGCACCATATGTGAATACATAAGCCACCTACTTGATGGCACAAATTTTTTTATAATATTTCCTTTATTATCTTCCCGCCTGAAGCCTCCTATGACGCAGTCATAGTCACCCTTTTCAGCTTCTTTCACATATGTTCCCACATAGTCGGGGTCCAAATAGTCATCCGCATCAACAAACATAACATATTTTCCGGCCGCCATCTTCACAGCATGATTTCTAGTCTCTGCCTGTCCTATATTCTTCTGGCAAACCACTTTTATCTTTGACGGATATCTGTTCTTATACTGCATCAGGATATCATTCGTTCCGTCGGTAGATCCATCATTTATCACCAATGCAATCCAGTCATCATATGTCTGCGCTATAAGACTATCTATTGTCCTTGATATAGTATCAGCTCCATTATATACCGGAATTATTATTGTAACCTTTGAATTACACATATGCTAATTTGTCTCCTACATATAACGTTATTTCTTTTCTCTCTTTAGTTTACGCAGAATCCAACCTCTGGCTTGATTCCAAACCATTGAGAAAAATTCTGGATTATATACATTCTTTTCACAGATTTTCAGATTATTATGGTGCAGCCATATATTCAACATTCTTTCAGAAAGAAAACCATATATTCTCGAGTTATATTTTGTGTATGTTGTTGTATTTGTATCTTTCTCAAGTTCAAACAATATTGAGAACAGCCACTTGCAGTAGAGATACATATTTTCTCTAGTTGTTATAAACATATTATAACAATAGCCCTTCTTCTCCTTTCCAAACCACTCTATGTCTGGTATATACTCAGGATACAGATTCCCCACAACTTCCACCATTCTCTGCCAATCTTCTATATTATGATATTTACCATAAAACTCAAGGGCATTCTTACCGTCAAAGAATCTTTTATGAGGAAGAATGATATCAAAATCTTTCATATATCTTTTTACATCTTCACCCGATAGCAGCTTCTTTTTATCCGGTATAAACGAATCGGCAAAGTATCTTCTATAATGGCATACTCCAACTATATCATCACATGTATTTTTCCATATCCAGTATAATCCTGTCAGTTCACAATAACTTGAGTTTTTTAAAGATATATTATCTCCTGTGTTGTCTTTCACATCACATTCATCGGAACTATTCCCATCCGCTCCGACCAGAAGTGTTTTGTAAAAGTTATCTGTGATCACCTTTTTAAAGCTCTTATGTGTAATAACATATATCATATTTTGTATTCCTACATCGTATTTATTATTTTACCGCTATTTGTCCTTAGAATCGTCCGTCAGCTTCTCCTCGATGATAAACCTAGGTCTCGCCTTTGTCTCAAGATATATCTTACCGACATACTCGCCGACAATTCCGGTACACATAATCTGCGCTCCGCCAAAGAAACATATGAGCAGGACAGACGTTGTCCAGCCCTGTACTGTCCCGCCTGATGCATGTCCTATAAGAACATATATTCCATATATTATACTGAACAGGATACACAACAGACCAAACATCGTGATCATCCTTATCGGCCTTACACTAGTGGATGTAATACCGTCTATCGCAAAATATATCATCTTCTTCAGAGGATATTTGCTCTTTCCCGCAAACCTTTCTCCTCTGTCATATTCCACTGTCGATGTCTCAAATCCGATAAGTGGTATAATTCCTCTAAGGAAAAGATTGACTTCCTTATAGTTTTTTAACTCATCAACCGCTCTCTTACTCATAAGCCTGTAATCGGCATGGTTATAGACGATCTCCACACCCATCGCTCTCATAAGCTTATAGAACGCAACCGCTGTCGTGCGCTTGAACCATGAATCTTTTTTTCTGGATTTTCTCACACCGTACACGATCTCACTGCCGTTATAGTATTCGTCAACAAAGCTGTCCAGCACATCTATATCATCCTGCAGATCCGAATCCATGGACACTATCATGTCTGCGTGATCCGCCGCCTCAAAAAGTCCTGCAAGAAGAGCATTCTGGTGTCCTTTATTTCTTGAGAGCTTTATGCCTGTCACCAACCCATTATCCATATACAGTCTGTCTATAAGATGCCACGTACTGTCTGTCGATCCATCATCAACATAAAGTATCCGGCTTGAGTCAGCTATCTTTCTGGATTCCATCATCTTACGCATCTTTTCAGTCAGTCTCTTTGTCGTCTCAGTGATCACCTCTTCCTCGTTGAAACAAGGTATCACTATGTATAAAATATCCGCCATATACTACTCTTTTCCCTTTGATCTATATACCCCTTTGTCTGCTTATGCACAATTGAAACTGTAAGCATTCTATGTTATATTTTATAGTGATTGTCTGATACATACAAATAATCACTATAGAACTGTGCATAATGATATAATTATAGCAGATATGACATATTTATCAACTTATATCACCTGCTGCAGTCACATAATCCAACCAGAATCATAAAAGGAGCAATCATGGAAAATAAAAAAACAACAACAAAACTTAGTTATATATTGCTGGCACTCATTATAGCTGCCGGAATATGCCGTTTCAGCTACGGTTTTTTCGTTCAAAAACAAGGCGCCCACTCAGATGAAACCTGGTCATTTGGTCTGGCGAACAGCTACTATGAACCATACATACAATATTCCGACGACACATCTGAATATCGGAACGTTGACACATGGATCACAAGTGATGTTTTCACAGACTACCTTACGGTACAGAAAGGTGAGCGTTTCGCATTTGGATCGGTGTACTATAACATGTCATGTGACACACACCCCCCACTTTACTTTATGCTTCTGCATTTTTTGTGCTCGTTTTTCCCAAATCAATATATGTTCGTCATAGGTTTTATCATCAACATGGCCGCATATATCATATTGTCAATCTTTATATATAAATTACTTCTTCTGATAACAAAATCGGAAGCCGTCAGCCTCATCGGAGTATTATTCTCCACATTTTCACTTGGAATGCTCAACATGACCATGTTCGTAAGAATGTATCTATGCGTTGCTGCAGTCGCAACTATATACTCATATGTGAACGCAAAATTGTATTACAACGAAGAAAAGAGGCACAAGGTATCAAGTTACATACTGATAGGTGTGACTGCGCTTGTCGGAGCGCTTACAGACAACTTTTTCCTCCCATATGCATTTGCCACCACACTCATCTTCTGCATATGCTGGTGTGGAAAGAGAGATTTCAAAACTCTGTGGAAACACATTCTTGCGTCAGCCTGTGGAATCATATTGTCTATAGTTGTCTTTCCTAAGACATTCACGAGCATGCTGGGATCTCTTGGAATCAGCATTGGTCAGGGAGCCTCCCAGGCAGCGGGAACTGTTGTAAACAGTAGTTCAAGGTATATGTCAGTACCATTCCAGTTCAGACTTGCTCTTGCCTATGTGAACAAGGAACTTTTTGGATACGAGATATTCTCCGGCTATAAAAGCTACATTGGGATATACATTTCATGTACAATATTTGTACTCATAATCGTAGCAGCTTTTATGGCATTCATCTTCCGAAAGGATGCATGGTTCATAAAACTCTGCGGCAGGATAAAGAATGGTATCATTACATTCTTCAGGACATTCAACTTCGTGACATTATCACTTGTATGCAGTGTACTTATCACCTGCCTTGCTGCAGCATACATCGCCGACCTGTATGGTCTTGGCGACACCGGTGACAGATACATATTTGCCTGTCTTCCAGCCGCAATGGTGGTATTTGTACTTGCCTTCTGGCGCATATGTACACTTATATTCAGGAACAAGCAGATGGTGATATCAATAATTCTGACACTTGTACTTGCCGTGTCAACCATATCATCTAACAGAATAACCTGTACATACTTTATGAAATGCCCTACGACCATGCAATTGGAGGATATCAGCAAGGATTCCAACTTCATCATAATCTCTGCAGCCAAATGGATGCTCGTACAGTACGCAGATAAACTGATAGACTGCAATGAGGCTTTCCTCACGGCAGACTATGATCTGGACAACCAGCTTGAAAAGATCGATGGACACAAACTTGAGGGTGATACATATATCTTAATTGATATGACCAGAATAAGTAGCACACAGATCGATATAGAAAAGAACAATGTCATGATAGATTACCTGAAACCTACATATGTATCAAATGAACTTTCTCCTTCCTCAATACCAGAAGAAGAAACAGATCCTAGATTCGATCTGCAGACTGTACTGAAAAAGTGCAAGGATCTCTCTTTTGTCAATGACCTCACATACATTGGCTGTGACGGACTCAACTACCACAAGATCGATGTGTACAAAGTGAACTAGTACATACAAAGCATAAATGGGCTGCGAAAAACTTTATCAAGTTTTTCGCAGCCCATTTTTAACCATATGTCTTGTACGCCAATTTGTAAAACATTATAATAATTCTTACAATCCAGCTGGGCCAAAACTTCTCAAACATACTTATATCCTCAGCTACTCTTTTTTTATTTTCTATAAATTTCTTGCTTGTAGCACCATCATGTACCCGATAATGTCCCAAAACTTCATCTATATATATAAATCTTCCCGGTATACATGCAAGTTTATAGAAGGTATCCCAATCCAGATTGAAGTCATATTCAGATGTAAATATAGTGTTTCCCAAAAGCTTTTTATTATACGTTACAAGCGGACATACAATAGTATTTCCCAAACATAAACTCATTTTTTTTCGCCATATTTTATTAGCTTTCCGTGTATCTTTAACTGGCCACCTAAGTATTCTTCTAATGTGACTGTTAATATCCCTTCTACTACAATCACCATTCTTTATAGGTGTATAATCCACATAAAACATAGACCAATCCTCAAATTTTTTTACACTTTTCAGCAAATACTCTACATATCGTGGCTCATATGTATCATCCTGATGCACCACTGTTACATAATCTGCATCAGCACTATTATACGCAAAATTCCAATCTGCCTGTATCCCCAATCCTTTATACGGATTTACATATAACGGTATTTTATATCTGTTTGAAATTTCCCGTATATAAGAATTCGGGGTAGATGTATAAATTTCAATCTTTGTTTCTACCGTCTGCATTAAAAGTGATTGTATACACTCTTCCAAATATGGAGATTCCTCATATGCACACACGGCAAATATATGCAAAACATCCTTATCATTGTAATTTAAAATAAAACCACCTCTACTTTTTTACACAGTATTTATTTGCTGTAATTTTTCTTTTTATCATATATATCAAACTTATAACAATTCCCAAACAACTTAATATTATTCCGAGCTTAAGTCCATATGGAAAATATTTGTATTCTACGACATGTGTTCCTTCAGAAAGCCGTACACCACACAGACTATCTGCAATCTTTACTATTTTCTGTTTTTTACCATCAACATAAACTGTCATTCCCTCATAATATGGAATAGACGCACACAACACTCCAGGAGTCTTTACATCAACAGTTCCCTTTACACCAGAGCCCGTTAAATTTTCAACTAAATACTTCTGATCCAATGCAAGCATGCATTTTTGCATTATAGTATCATCAAATTCATATGCCAGTATCCTAGCCACATGTGGCATACCTTTTATACCATTAACATACAACTGTACCGTAATCTCCTGACCTTCTGACACTTCTCCTATATGCAATGTGTGTTGAATTTGAGCAACTGTTTGTTCAGGCATAAGCTTCTTACCATCTATATATACATCTATACTAACACTCGTTGAATCTGAAAAATACATATACATATCCATATTCTTAGGCACTTTATATGTACACTGAAGACAACATATATCATTATCACTACATACATAATTATACTGCTTATCATTTGCATTATATATTTCTATATTTTTGGTTTCTGTATTGATGCTATGTAATGATACCTCTTCAAAAATCTTTCCAGATTTTAAAATCGATTCCGTGAAAGCATTTTGATTATCTATTGGATTATTCAGGGAATTTTTCCAATTGGTTATATTCTCATTAAATACAAATCCTAAACCAGATATATAACCATTATCTAATATATAAAAAGTCTCTTTAGAATCCATATTACTATCAGATATATTTATCTCATCAGATATTTTAAATCCACCATAATACGCCAAATTATCTGTTAATACATATCTCACATTGAATAGAGCAGCTGTAAGCGGTGTCGTGCATTTATAAGAATAAACCCTTCCCGTAGTAACATAGTTCAATCCCAGTCCAGCAAACAAATCAACCATGTTCCCGTTTAATGTAGATGAGAACATGTCTGTATTACTATTTTCACAATCAATATTATCCCCTATATAAACAGTCTTTCTCTCACCCTTTTTCAAATTTAAGTTATTGTATACTGAAACCCATTTATCTGAACATACGCTCTGCTCAGTTAATACCGAGCTATAACTTCCCCTGGTTCCTATAAAGAAATTTGATATTAATTCAAGAAATGCTATTATTACAATATTCATTATTAATGCTCTTTTATTTATACTATTTTTAGTATAAAAAAGAAAACACAAAAACAGATATACAACTAATAAAATACTTCCCATATAACAAAAAAGGTTCTGTACATCAGTATTTAACGATAATACGACTGCAACAACACCTGCATATGCAAAAAGTATAAGTAATAAATACTTAATGTCAATTTTGCTTATTTTACAAACGCTTTCATACCCAGTAACAATAAGGAGTAATGTAAAAATAAATGCAAATCTACTTGGATTCCCTATTGTATATGAAAAGCCCTGTAAAACATAATTTGTATAATAAAAAATTAAGCAAAAAATTAATAATAATGAAATTACCAATCTTTTAATTCTTTTATTTAGATGTATTTCTTTATTAAAGAAATAGACACTAAACAAAATCAATACAAATATTCCGCAATATCCCAAATCTGCATAACTTGAATTTTGCATTGAACTAGTATCTATGTAATGTGCCCAGAAAAAACCTTGAAAAAAATTAGCTATGTTATCAAATAATTGAATGCTTGCAGAATATACATAAGCTCTATCTTTTCTATTACAAAACAAAACCGTATAATAACAGGGTATTAATACTGCACAAGATACCATCGCTGCCAACAAAGATGTAAGTACATATCTTATACCATTACAGGTGAATTCACGTAAATTTTTTATATCCTGTATAAAAAACCAGATAAGAGATAATATACATATATACCAAGCAAAATAAAAATTAGTAATAAAGACTATAATCATTGAAACAAAATATAGTTTTTTCTTTTTTTCGTTAACAAGTTGTTCTACACCAAGCATTACAAGTGGTGCCATTATCAGACTTATCAGCCATATATAATTATGCTGATATGTTAATAAAAAATTGCTCATTGAATATGATAATGCAAAAATAATCTGTAAAACCAATTTATATGGCATAGTATTATTATTAACAACTTTTGTATGTTTTAAATAATACAGCATTGTTACTCCAGTTAGTGACCACTGTACAATAACAGTAATAACCATACCTAAATGGGCATCTTTAAACCCTATTAAAATTCCAATTATATTAATAGGACTTGCTAAATAATAAAAGAATTTAGGAAAATAGTCATGACCCATTCCTCCATTCCAATCCCATATTGATAAACTTCCCCCTTTTATCTTTTTTATTAATTCCTTGAAGAATGCATAATATTGATACTCGCCATCTCCTAATAATATCGTATTATCTCCAAATGGATAACACTTGTTTATAGTCATATAAATTAATATGCTTATTACTGGTATAAAAAATACTATCATATATTGAAAATATTTCTTTTTCATTTTATCTTCTCCTTATTATTCTTGTCCCCAAAATTACAATTATTATCATGATTGAACTCATAATAATTCCTGCTTTTATTCCATACGGTACATAAATAAATTCTACTACATGGAAACCTTTTGTTAATTTTACACCACAAAGGCCTTTGCCAATTTTTACAATACTTTTTTCTCCATCTACCTTAACCTTAATCCCTTTATAATACGGAATTGATGTATATAAAACACCATTCTTATCAGCATTGATCGTCCCTTTTACTTTATTGTCTTCACAGGTTTGAATATTATATACTGATTTATTGGCACATTGTAGTGCTCTTTTCATAACATCATCATTATATTTATAAACATAAACTCTTGTAGTACCATCATATCCAGATAACGAACTATTTGATACTCTAATAATGATCTCCTGTCCTTTTTTCACCTGACCTATATCAATCAATTCCCCAGGAGTTAAATAATTATTATCAGACACTATATCCTTTCCATCAATCTTTACACTTGTTATAACACCATTATTATCTTTTGCATACACATAGATATGTTCGTTCTCATTAATTTTAAATTTATATATATTTGCAGCAAGAAATATTCCATCCTTAGGCCATATATTCTCATATTTTATTTCCAACCCATTATTTTTTAGGATTCGACACCCAAATGGTGTTACAGACAAATTATATATTTTTGCTTCTTCAAACACATTGTCAACACCAAATGAATTAATAACAAACTGGTTTTGTACCTCAAACGGATTACCATTATCCAGACACCATTTTTCTAATTTGTCATTTACCAAATATCCCAATCCTACCATATATTGACTTTCATATAGTCCATATTTCAGTGTTGAACTTGTATATTTATTATATTTTGACGCTTCCTTAACACATTTATACCCACCATAATACATCCCGTGATCAGTCAAAACACTCCTAACATTGAACATCATAGCAGTCACAGGTGTAGTCCCTTTATATGTTACATTATTATTTTGATAATCAAGTCCCAAGTTAGCAAAAAGATCTACCATATTACTATTAATAACCGATGTAAATATACTTGCATCAGAATTTCCCATTCCACATTGAGAATTCATCCAAGAAGACTTTCTCTCCCCTTTATCAAGTACTATATTGTCATATTCTGATATCCAAGCTTTCGTATTTCTTTTATTCTCCTCGCTTATATCATAGCTAGTAACCATAACCATATAGTAATTGGCTATACATTCCAGCAAACATACTGAAATAAAAATCCATCTTATAGTTGTTCTTCGTATGCTTTTTCTTGAATATAGAATAAAACATATTATGCAAAACACACATACACCAATAGATACTAAATAAGTTGAAATATTACCTGGTTCTTCAACGCAAACAAGTGCAATAAAAATTATTGACGCCATAAATGCTATCGCAATCACATAAGACATGATATTATTTCTGCTTAGATTCACCAACTCTTCAAATGATGTAACAATAAGAATAATCGACAAAATAAACGCAAATCTATTGCTGTAAGAATTAGGAAAAGTGAAGCCATGAAAAATATATGATCCGAGTCCACAGTTTAATGCCAAAGATAACATTCCAATCTCTATAAGTCTCTTTAATCTTGCCGAAATCGAAATATTCTTATTAAGAACAAACATAAACGCAAACAATAACGTAGAAACACCCACATAATTGTTATTGTTAAAATAATCATGTCCTGCCTGATCTATATTGCTTCCCCATAAAAAACTGTATACAAAATCTGCTATATTCCCAAACCTACTCCAACTCAAATCAGAATCCTGATATGACATCATTGCTCGGTCACTAACTGCAAGATAACACGGAACAAGCACGAAAGCCGATATCATTGCAGCTTCAAACGATGTGATCAAATATTTTATAGTTAATTTAACCACTTGCTTAAATGGGCCTCTACAATAATCAAAATACCATATAAAAGATAATATACAAATAAACCATGCAAAATAAAAGTTTGTGACAAACACTGCAACAAGAACAACTATGTATAATCCCGTTTTCCCTGTATCTATCAATCGTTCCACACCAAGCATTACAAGTGGTGCAAGCATCAAGCTTATAAGCCATATATAGTTATACTGATATGCAAGGAAATAGTCACACATCGAATATACCAATGCCAATGTCATACATATTGGTACATTCACCTTATCTGTTTTCATAGTATTTCTGGATGTATGTCCTAAGTAATAAAGCATGGTTACAGAGCACATTCCAATCTGAACAAGCATTGTTATTACTACACCAAGTTCCATATCCCAATTACCTATGATCATAGCTATCACATTGAACGGGCTTCCCAGATAATAAAAGAAATTCTGATAAAACTCAAATCCCATTCCCGCCTGCCAGCTAAACAGAATTGATTCTCCATTTTTTATCTTTTCAAGCAACATTTTTTCAAACCAATAATACTGTGCATTAGCATCCCCAAGCAATATTGTATTATCCCCAAATGGGTAGCATTTCCTTATATACATATGTATTACCATACATATTATAGGTACAAGAAACACAATAAAGTATTTCAATATTTTCCTAATGTTACTCACAAGCACCATCCCCCTATTAGAAAAAGCGGGGACAGGTTCATCATCTCACCTGTCCCCGTCTCTGACATAATCACACTATTTATTTCTATATCTTACTTAAAGTACTCCACACCACTCTCAAATATCTTCTGGTTCTGGTCGCCGTATACGTTCACAGCTACAGCCTGTCCGATACGCTCTGAGTGACCCATCTTACCGAGGACACGTCCGTCAGGGCTTGTGATACCCTCGATTGCGTAGTATGAACCGTTGACATTGTAATACTCATCCATGGTTGGATTGCCGTTCATGTCGACATACTGTGTTGCAACCTGTCCATTTGCAAAGAGCTTCTCGCACCATTCCTTACTTGCAACGAAACGTCCCTCACCATGTGAGATAGGAATTGTGTATACTCCGCCGAGCTCTGCCTTCTTCAGCCATGGGCTCTTGTTTGTTACTACCTTGGTATATACCATCTTGGACTGATGACGGCCGATGCTGTTCATTGTCAGTGTAGGTGAGTCATCTGTCTGTGGTCTGATCTCGCCATAAGGCACAAGTCCGAGCTTGATGAGCGCCTGGAATCCGTTACAGATACCGAGCGCAAGTCCGTCTCTCTCGTTCAGGAGCTTCATGACTTCCTCTGAGATCTTGGCATTACGGAATGCAGTTGCGATGAACTTACCTGATCCGTCAGGCTCATCACCTGCTGAGAATCCACCTGGGAACATGATGATCTGTGAATCGCTGATTGCCTTGGCAAATGCGTCAACTGAATCTCTGATTCCCTGTGCTGTCATATTTCTGAATACTATCGTCTGTACGTCTGCGCCAGCTCTCTCAAATGCCTTTGCTGAGTCATACTCACAGTTTGTACCAGGAAATACCGGTATGAATACCTTTGGCCTTGCAACCTTATTCCTTGATGTGTAAACTGTCTTGGCGTCGAAAAGTCCAGTCTTGATCTCTGTCTGTGGTACATTTGACTCTGTTGGAAATACCTTCTCAAGAGTCTTTGTCCATGCTGCAAGAGCCTCATCCATAGTGATGGTGACATCCTTGTATGTAAATACAGGCTCCTTTGTGACCTTACCGATCTTCTTAACAGGAATGCCGAGCTGATCAAGGTCAGCTGCCTTGACCTCGAGGATAATGGAGCCGTAATTCTTGGCTACCAGATCTCTCTTGCTGACTGTATCCTCAAGTTCCACACCGAGCTTATTTCCAAATGCCATCTTGCTGACAGCCTCTATGATACCGCCAAATCCTACTGCATATGCAGACTGGATCTTGCCCTCCTTGATCTTCTTGTTAAGGAGATCATACATGTAGAGAACATTCTCATAT
>Ga0129311_1001769_pt1 | contig 14587 bp, 10 predicted proteins | sample Go1ome_FD_94435 | JGI IMG/M metagenome (GOLD analysis project Ga0129311, IMG submission 94435) | Western lowland gorrila individual fecal microbial communities from Wisconsin, USA - Go1022B metagenome | ecosystem: Host-associated > Mammals > Digestive system > Large intestine > Fecal | place... | reverse complement strand
GGATGACGTGACAAGTTCATTTCAAAAAACATGACAGGTCTTTCCATGTTCATATTCTCGTGGTATAATAAATAAAAAGTTTGGTACTAAGGTTTTGCCTCTTATCGAAGATCATTCATATATTTTGAGTAAGATTAAAAAGGTAAGGAGAATCGACTTATGAGAAAATATGGAAAATATGGTGGGATAGTTTTAATGTGGCTCGTCTTTGAAATGGTTGCTATTGTACTTTGGCTTTCAAAGGGCAACTTGTTCTACCTGCTTAATTTTAGTTATATAGGTACAGCCATAGCCCTCGGTCTCCTGCTATTCCAGCTTCACTACATACACGCACGCCGCGTGGTTCAACTTCTTGTTGGAGCTTACATGCTGGTATATTTGGGCTTAATATGCAATGAAAATATGCAGATTGAGGGATTCTGGTATTATCTGTTTAACGGCGTTTTTGAAGCGGCAACTATTCACTATGCTGTCGCAAAAATCTTTGGACCGCTGATTTTTGGCCGTGGCTGGTGCGGCTATGCCTGTTGGACAGCGATGGTATTAGACTTCCTGCCATATAAGGTCCCCGAATCTCCGAGAAAGCCAATCGGCTTTATCCGCTACATTTCATTTGCAGCATCATTCCTTTTTATTTCCATTTTGTTCTTGCAAAGGGTAGGGCATATGGAGAGGATTATGTTTTGGTCATTTCTCATCGGTAACGCCATTTACTACATTTTGGGTATTTCACTCGCTTTGATTTTCAAAGATAACAGGGCTTTCTGTAAGTACATCTGTCCAATCACAGTTTTTCTAAAACCTATGAGCTATTTTTCTTTGTTCCGCATCAAATGCGACAAGGAGAAGTGTGTTTCATGTGGAAGGTGCAAGAAGGTCTGTCCGATGGATGTTGATATGACGGACAATTCAAGGAAGCGTAAGAATGGTACAGAGTGCATCTTATGTATGGAATGTGTAAAGGCATGTCCTAAAAAGGCTCTTTAGCTCTTGAACTTCCGTTTTAGGAGTCACCAGTAAGAATCTGAAGGCAAAGACATGACAGGAGGAAATAAACATGGCCGCACCGGTCATTGACCACAATCTTCTGACGCTGGACTACTGGCAGGACAGCGTGACCTACGAGGGCAAAACCGTACCCAGTGGCACCATTGGCTGTGAAGCTCTGAACATCCCGGATACGCTGAGGGAAAAGCTGGCACAGGCAAGTATTCCCTTGCAGAAGATCGTCGCGGCAATCAAAGAGAACAATCTGACTGCCGAGTTGCTTCGTCCTGCCAAGGGCAATGTTCTGCATATGATACAGCTTGCGAAGAATACACCACCGTTTTCCCGTGCCGACGCTGCTTATTACAACGGGCGTGTGGAGCATATCTTCTCGGAGAAAGGGATTCAGAATACCCTTGCCTATGTGCAGGCTGCCGCCGTGGTTGGGCTGCTGGCCACCTTCAACGAACAGTTCAGGCAGGGCGTTGGCATAACGAAGATCATCACCCTTGCGGAGGAGCTCCCCGCCACCATTCGCAACTACAAAAGCGGTATGACGGCGTTTGCAGACGAGCTGCATAAGGGGAAGCGGACTCCGGACGGCTATGCGCAGGTGTTTGGCAGGATATTCTCCGGACAGCCGAAGCTGTCGCTGGATGACAAGTCATGGCAGGCATTTTCCAACACAACAATTCAATATGTATCTGCCGTCCGCTCCGCTCAAGACGCGCCGCAGCTCATGCGCCGGATGCACTATATGTCTTTTGTGTCTATGTTCCGCTCCGATCTGTACGAGGGTCTATGCGTCGGACACGCGCCGAGGAAATGCGCCGTCTGCGGAAAATGGTTTCTGACCACTGACGCAAGATATGCCAAGTACTGTGACGGTCTGGCTCCCGGAGACAAGCGCGGGCGCACCTGCCGTCAGGTTGGGAATCTCCTTGGACGAGAACAGCGGGAGCTTGCCGCCGACCATCCCATCCGAAAAATCTACACAAAGCGGTTCAATACGATCACGCAGTATCTTGGGCGCGGCACACTGGACGAGCAGACCGCCGCCGTGATGAAAGCCCTTGCAAAAAGCAAGCTGGAAAAAGCACTGCAAGATAATGATTACGCGCAGGGCAGCTATGTCGCTGAGATGGAGCAGGCGGCGCTGCTGGCAGAGGCAAGGGGAAATAGGAAGCAGTAATCAAAATCCACAGCGGAAGGAGGTGCGGATATGAAGGATAATCGTGACAAGCAGATAGCGCAGCTTGCAGGCTGGACGTGGGATTTGAACGGCTATGCGGCAAAAGTGCCGTTCTATAACGCCGACGATCTGACCATGCGCGAAGTCCAGAACGTCTTTCAGCTTGACCCGGAACCGCCGCAAATGGAGCTGAACGACTACATACGCGAAGCTGTCCGGAAAAGAGATTTATCCTACTTTTCCTTCTTCCTGCACCACTTTGAAAAGCGGCTGAATGGCGTGATCTACCGTTTTCTTACCCGCAACGGATATGACCGCTATGACCCGGCGCGGTTTCTGGACTACAAGCTGGAAGTTTTGCAAATGCTGCTGTACTGTCTGCCAAAGTTCGACCCGGAGCAGGAAACGGAGTTTTTGAAATATGCGAAGCACTATATCCGGGACGGGCTGCTGTTCTGCCGTATGATTGGAGAAGTCGGTTCCTTTGCCAGTCTTGCAGAGTACCGGCGTGTGCGGCAGATCGGCGCGATGTATAACAATTCGGGCAAAAGTCGCGCAGAGGTCGTTTCTGAGTTCGCTGCCCAAAGCGGATATAAGGACGAAAGCGGATTTGCGGACGAGCTGCTGACCATTGCCCAGCGCAACCGCAGTATCGTTTCCCTCTACCGCACGGAACAGGACGAGGACGGCGAGGAAACCGGCGAGGGTGTGACGCGCGACGATAGCTGGAACTATGCCGACATTCTCTGGAACGGGATTCAGGCAAAGGCGGTCGCGGCGGCCTTTGAGCAGTTATCCTATAAAGAGCAATGGTATCTGGAAAAGCGGAACGCCATCTGCATGACCTGCGGGCGCGTCAGCCCCTTGTCTACGCAGTCCACCTTTGAGGACTTGGCGGTGGATTTCGAGGGTACGACAGCCAGCGGTGCGGAGCGGTTCTACCGGCGGACGCTGGACAAGCTGCGCCTGAAGCTGCTGGAAAGCGGGCTTGTCCATACTGTGACGCTGAAGCAGACCGAGTGCCGCAAAAGGAACAAAAAAATAGCCGCCGCTGTCTACCTGTATCAGGCGGACAACGACGGCGAGTGGGGCGAGCTTCGGTTTGACTTTGAAAGCGGCACAGCGGAGATCGTGAGGCTGGCAGATTGGGACACGGTGAAAAGCAACATCTTTGCAAAGACGGCAATCCGGTTTGTTCAGAGCTTACCGGAAGCGAGGCTGCTGAAATCCGTGGTCGTGCCGTTTGAGATGGGTGTTCCGGAAAAACCAGTTCTTCAAGTGAGCGCGGCAAAAGCATTGAAGGGCAATTCCTCACACACGATCTCTCTGCGGCAGACGGAGTGCCAGAAAGCAGGTCAAACGATCACCGCTGCTGTCTACGAATATCTGGTGGACAACGACGGCGAGTGGGGTGAACTGCGGTTTGATTTTGAGAACGGCACAGCGGAGATCGTAAAACTGGCAGATTGGGACACGGTAAAGTCCAACGTCTTTGCAAAAGCGGTGATCCAGTTTGTTCATAGATTTCCAACAGACTGCTTGCCGTACTCTTCGGTCATTTCGGCAAACTCACCCGCATTCAAAAATCATTTTCCGGCAGATCGTATTTAACATTGCGCCTTGTTTTTCCAGCACAAACAGGACAGCCGCATTTATCTTTTCCGGTTCTGGAGTAGACGACCGCTTTCCAAATGTGTCCTTCGCTGCATTTCCACCAGATGCGCTTATGGCTGCCCGGCGTGACCATGTCTGGCGTTAGACTGCCGTTGAGCGTATCGTCCCACTGTGTAGCTATCTTTGGAAAGAGCGTAGCCAGATCATTGAAGCCTGCCAGAACGCGCCTGCCTGTGCAATACGGACATCCGGAGTTTTCAACAACTCTGGCTGCTATGACCGCCTGCCATTCATGTCCGAGCACACATCTCCACCAGACCTTTTTGTTGCTGTAGGGTGTTACATGATCCGGCGTAAGGCTGCCGTTGCGCTCAGCATGCCATTCCGCAGCGAGATTTGGGAAAAGGGTACGCAGGTCATTTTCGCCGGAAATGGCAGTCTTGCCGCTGCAAATCGGGCATCCGCTGCCGCGTATCCGGCTTAGAACGCTTGCACGCCACGAATGACCATTTTCACAACGCCACCACACATACTGCTGACTGCCTGCCAGCACATCGGATGGCTGCAAGGTTCCATTTTTAGCAGCATCCCACTGTGCGGCAAGTGCTGGATTCACCGTGGCAAGATCGTTATCACCAACCCACAGGATACGCTTGGAGCAGTACGGGCATTTAGCGCCGTGCGCACGGACGCGCACCTCGCTTTGCCATGTGTGTCCGTTTTCGCAGCGCCACCACACCTTCTGATGGCTGCCCGCTGAGACGTTCTCCGGCATCAGCCCTTTATTTCTCTCGGCATCCCATTCAGAAAGCAGTTTTGTATTTCCTTCTTCCATGCAACGGGAACGCAAATCTTTTCCCGCCATCTTTACCATTGTGCCTCCCCCTGCATTTTGAATATCGATTCCATGTAGCTATCACAGTACCGACATAGTGTTTTTGGGGGCTCATCCGAAGATTGTGTAACAGCGATGCAAACCGGGCAAAGAACCCGTTTGGGGCAGCCGGAACATTTTATTGGCAGAGCTTGGGCATTCATCACATGAGCAAGATCTGCCCATATGTTTGTAAAGCTTTCACTTTTCAACGACCTTCCTAATTGTGGAAGCATCCCGCATGGCATAAGCTGACCATCCCACGTGATCCAAAACGCGCCGCGACCCGCCATACAGGAAGCAGCTTTGCCTTCAGGATGTAACACAGATGGGTGTTCCCGTACCCGTGCAAGAATATCAGCACGCCGCTTTTTTTGAGCAGAGTCCATCGTAATGCTATCAAATGCCGCTCCAAGCCTTCCGTATTCATCAGATGAGAGGAAACAGCTTACATCTGTTTCTCTGCCACAGCGCAGAGGCGGAAACAGGTAGCTGGTCATACGAATGGGAATACCATTTTCCTTTGCAAATGAAACGATATGTTCCATGTCAGATGCATTGTGCCGCGTATAGGTAGTGTTGATGCAGACCGGAATATTTGCTTCTTTCAGCAGGCCAATACCATGAAGCGCCGCTTCATAGCCATTCGCGCTGCCGCAAACCTTTTGATATGTATCTCTGGATGCGCCATAAAGTGTTACATTGACCTTTTCCGGTGGATTTCGTTCCATGCTCTGCACGATGTATTCGTCAACCAATGTTCCATTTGTGTTTAGCGTCAGCAAAATTCCCATTTCTGCGAGGCCGGAATATATTTCAGAAAAATCCGGGCGCAGAAGAGGTTCCCCGCCTGTGAGCAACAGGTATACCATCCCGGCATCTACTGCTTGCTTGCCAAGTGAAAGCCATTCGTCGGCAGTAAGCTCCTGACCGATAGCGGCTTCCTCTGCCACGGACATGCGGATATAGCACATTTCACAGGACAGGTTGCAGCGCGGCGTCAGTTCAAACGTGCCGCTGACGGGGATATGATTGCTTGCAGCTTTCTGAAAAACGTATTTTTTGATATTCATAATCCTCTTCTACAGCGAATGCGGACTTCCCAACGGAAAAAGGAAGTCCGCATTTCAATGCGTCTTATCTTACAATAACGTCAATTGATCTGCTATCCGGTGAGCGGACACCATCGGCGTTGACTGCGTAAAATGTATAAGTATGCTCACCCTTCACCTCGGCGTTGAGGCAAATCTGAGCACCCTCCTTTACATATTTCAGCCGTGCACTGCTGAGCAGAGCAAGTGCCCGCAACTCCACCCTTTGTCCGTTCTCGTCATAGACCTCATAGCCAGTAATGTTCAAATCTTTGCGAACATAAGCAGTGAAAATAAAGCCCTTTCCCTGAAGTGCTTTATTTGATTTAACTGCCAGCGACAAAAACCAATCTTCATCTTCAAAAGCAATCATATCTGCGCCACGAAGCTGGCTACGTAAATACGCAAGACGCCCCGCAGCAGCATTCACAGCTTCCTGCGAAGGCTCCTCACTGTTTCGGAGAATGTGTGCGTTCTCTGCATAAACCTGATATGCAGTGTAGGTTTCCACAGTATAATCCGCTCCGTTCGTGCTGTAAAAGATTGAAAGTTCTTCATCAAGTGCAGTAAAATCTACTGTGACAAGCAGTTCCAGCGCTGCCCGTGCTGTCTGGATTGCAGATACCGCATCATCTACATCTGCCTGTGTTGGCTTCTTTGCAGCAAGTAATGCCCTGCCGCTGTTCACTGCGGCGGTATAATTTGCAAAGCTCTGTTCGGTGTAAAGTGTAGGATCAGTGGCTTCATATTCCGCAATAACAGCCTTCAGCGCGGTCATATCCGGTGCAATATACTGCTTGATTTCCGGTGCGGGGGGAAGATTCGTGGGTGCATCGCCAATAAGTTTTAAAAGCTGCTGCGCAGAAGAGTAGCTTACTGTCTTGTTCAGGTCAGCATCCCAGGCCTTGGCACCATTTACCCGCAAGCAGGGAATAATACCCGCCTTGACAGTGGCGGCGGATTCTGTGCTGGGCTTATCACACCAGACGCAGAAGGCGCTGCCCTTCACGTTGGCATTGCCAATGGCGGTATTAGAACCGCTGCCGCCGTAGGTGGTAAACACATTGGGCGCCCAGTTTTCATAGATACGCTGCGGCGTGATACCAGCATATCCAGTTCCGTCATGCGCTTGTCCCAAAACGTAATAGTTATAGTCGTTCAGAAAATTGTACGCCTTATATCCAGCGTTCAGATATGTCCAGATGTTGTTCTTGCTGTTATTCGCAGTTGGCGTCCAATACTGAATCTCCATCCCCGGATTCAGCGTCACCACTTTGCTCCAGCCTGTGTCGGCAGAGCGCAGTGCGTCGTCGTTCCACATGCGGATAGAGGTATAGCCATATCCCTTTACCAGATCATAAATGTCGTTCATGTAATACATAAACGCATCATAAGCCACAGCATTTTTGTTGCCGCTGCGATTCTGCGCATAGGTTTTCCAGTGGTCGAGCTGTTTCCACTTGGAGACTGAAGCAAGCGATGCGCCCCAGCCTAACAGCTCATCCCCGCCGATATCGAACTTGGTGCAGCCCAGTTCCTTAAAGAAGGCAGCGTATTCCGCATAGAGGTTTTTGGCAAAAGACACGGCATCTGCGTTGGAAATATCTATGCCGCGAGAATAGTTCTTTTGCGCAGCTTCCGGGCCAGAACCTTGAACGATAGTTGTCTTTCCATTGTAATGGTAATAATTTCCGATATCCGTACCATATTTGGCATTGTACTTCTTGACGGCGTAGTTCATATGGCCGGGACTGTCAAGGGAAGGGATGATCTCCACATGATAGAGCTTCGCCACCGCCGCGATCTCCCGCATTTCGTCCTGCGTGATGTACTTCCCATTGTCTGCCTTAACTCCATAATCAGCGCCGCCAATGCACAGAGAGTTGTCGCCACCAGCAAGCCAAGGATAGGTTTTGCTTTCCAGCCGGAAGCCCATCTCCTCAGAAAAATGGATATAGATGGCATTCATATTTGACCATGAGATTTCGCGGATCATATCCTTGATCCAGTCAGGGGAGTAGTATTTCCGCCCGCAGTCAAGGAAGAAAGCACGTTCCGGATAGTCCGGCTTTACTGTAACGCCGTTTGCTTCGTTGAGGCCTGCCCCAGTGAGCAACGCCTGCTCCACAAAGCGGCAGCCGTAAAACAGGCCGTCCGCATCAGAGGCCTTGACCAAAAGCTGGCCTCCATTCATGGAGACCTGATAGCCCTCTGCCGCAATGCCCAGCGAAGCATCCAGCAGCAGCACGATATCGTGATCTCCGGCCATTTCCTGTGCGCCATAGGAAATGGGCAGAGCCGACACGGTCAGCCCTTTTGCCTGCATTTCCTGTGAGAACAGTTGAATCTGGGCTTTCAGATCGGCATTGCTTATGTTGGCATCAGCGGTTTTTACCCAATAAATCTCGGTGTCGCTTGCGATTTGCCATTCTGAAGCAGCAAGCGCTGTTGTAGGAAGCAGAGCAACAAGCACTGCAAACGCAAGAAAGAGCGCTGTAAACTTGACCCCGCGTGTTTTTTCTGTCATCACGTAATAGTCCTCATTTCTTTTGTGTTCAAATAGTGGAGCAAGCATTCCGCTGCTGAAGGATCTGCCAAACAGTGCAACCGTACATATTCCGTCCGCTGCGGATAGCTTGACGCAAGCCGCAAGAGACTTCTATTAAAATCAGCGTCCCAGTCACTCTTTACCGCTTCGCCATAGAGAAGAAGGTAACGATCCCGCATGGTCATCGGAGTGATGGTATTTTCGGATCCCTTTTCAAGCTGTACGATGGCATCTACCGGAGCGCAGATATTCCGGTATATTCCGGAGCTGCCTGCAATGGGACTGCCATAGGCAATCAAATTGGTTCCATTATCATACAGGACGACCTTATCTCCATTGATAACCTTGGCGTGCAGGGCGTGCTCCCATATTTCCGCCTGTGTGGACTTTCCTCCGCCGGATGGCGCTGTAAAGAGGTACGCCCTTTCATGATATATGACGGCCGATGCGTGCAAAATCAGTCTGCCATAGTGCAGCAGCGGGCGCTCCAGCACCAGATACAATAACCAATTTGCATTTTGTGCAAATCTTTCCTGAAACTCCCGTGGTATTACAAGAGTTATCTGCTCTGGTTTCAACTTTGACTCCAGCCGGTAGATACTCTTACCATGATCCCAATAGAAGCTCTGGAGTATATTATTTTGCAGCCATTTGTCTTTTTGCAGGTCTCCTGCTTCCACATTGATATTCACATCCGGCTCTGCCGGAAATACCTCCGTCACAAGAAACGGGCGGAAGTATTCCGGCAGATTCAGGAAGAAAGGGGAACAAATACGGAAATACAGCCCCGCAATACTCAGGTCATAGCGGAATTGCATTTGACATTCCTTCAGGAAGTAAACGCAGTCTGGATATTGCTGTGATAGCAAATCGTGTCCCAACCTTGGATTGGGCCTTCACCGGGAACTGGAATGCCGCAAGCCCCTTCAACCGTAAAATATCCCAGTTCAATCAGTGAGCGCATATCGTCAAAGTCTGCCGTGCATCCCGCTGCGATAGGTTGGTCGAGCTGAATTGCGCCTACTGTGATCGTTGGCTTACTGTAAGGCTTTTTCATAAGAACTATCCCTCCTTACTTAATTGTGACTGTGACCGGTACAGTATTGGACGAACGCAGCCCGTTAGAATCGTATACCACAACAGTAAAGTTCAACACGTCACCGCGATTACCCGTAACTGTCCAAACTGCCTGGAACGTCACAATGCCGTTCTTTTCATTGGACGCAACCTTCTTGAATTCCACCGCATTGCCATCTGCGTCCAGAACCACAACGGAGACAGCATCGCCGCTGACCTTGGCGGTCAACATTGCATTCTTTCCGGAGACGATCTTTGCTGCTTTCAGCACGGCAGATTCGATCACCAGATCTTCATTGATTGTCGGCTCCTCAACAGGTTCTTCAGAAGGTTCCTCGACAGGCTCCTGCGGTGCAAGAGCCTTGTAATGCTCCTGCATTGCCTTGAAAGCAGTCAGAGCAGGGCTGTTTTCGATAGCATTTGCAGCGGCAGCAGCCTTGGTTTCCTGTTCAATAAACCCAATCTCATAACCACTGATTTTCAGGTTGGTCAGTGCAAGGGCGCTGTAATCAAAGTCTCCGTCATTTGTTCCCACCATCAGCAGATAACGGTTGTTGGTTTGGTCATAATCAAGATTGGCAGGATCAATCTCGTAGTACTGTTCGGTGCCGCTATCGACTTGATATTTGTAGGTTCCATTGAGGATTGTATCTGCCGTACTGCCGTAGACCAGATCGACAGAAGCGGGACCCATGTCATAGTCTGCCTTGCGGTGCGCGCCAATCTGAATTGTGCGGGCATTTTGCTCCACATTGGCATCGGGATACAGGAAGAACGCAAGGAAGCCGTTGCTCGATTGTCCACACAGATACAACTCATTGTTGGGACCCAGCTTCAGGTACTGATCGACATCTTCGGTCTCACCCAATAGCTGCTCACCGTTTACATCTTCAATCAACGTTGTACCGGTCACAAGCTGCGTCTCATCTCCGGTGGTGGAGATATCTGCATAGATTGCCTTGCCATCGCCGATCAAAGATTTGATCTCATAGAATTTGGCGTGAACTTCATCGGGATTGTAGTAATTCACAGCATCGATCTCGTCCAGCGGCTGATAGATGCGTACACCGTCGATATAGAGGATGCGGGTCTTTGTTGCTGTACTTCCGGCAGCCTTCAAAGTGACCTTATAGTCGGTACGATCCATACCGGTCACAGAGATGATGGGCACCTGATAAAGGTCGCCACCCTTGCTCTCCGTGATCACAGGGAACTGCTTGACAACGGTATAAGTTCCATCACCGTTCTTGCGTTCCACCTTCACGGAGACAACGGCGTACTGATTCTGCGTGGTGCGGCTGACGATCTCGAAGCCCGTTCCACGGAAATTAAAACTCATCACGTCTGCGGTTTCCTTGACCACCAGCGCACTAAGTGAGCCGTTAGAGCTGTCGCCGCCGCTGAGGCCGAGCTGCTGGTTCAGATAGTTGATGACCTCCTGCTGATAGGCGTTTAGGTCAGAGGTGTCCAACACCAGCGTATATTCAGTCCCCTTATCCTCCTGATAGTTGGGATCGGAACCATAGGGACTGTTTTGATCCGCGCTCTGCTCGTTACCCTCAGAATCATTGGTCTTATAGTGAGCCCAGCCGTTCTTATCCGTATTGATGTAGGTGATACCGGGGAAATCATCCTCGTAGTACACCACATTGGCGGGAACGACCTTGACAGTCTCCTCCATCACAACGCCGGTCTTGGTGGTAACAGCGTCAGCGCCATCCTCCAGCACCTGTACCTTGATCTTCACGGAATCCTCGCCGTTCATGAAGCTGTTCATGGTGTACTTCAGGGATGTGGGGTTCTTATCTGTACCATAGGCAAAACTGCCGTAATTTGTGGTTGCGCTTCCATAGGTGATACCAAGTGTGCTGGCAGTGGTGGGATACTTGTTTTCTGCAAGGCTGAGCGTATCGTTGACCATCAGGCCAAAGTCTGCACCATTCAGCTCCACCGGCAGGCTGTAATCCAGAACATAGATGTTGTCTGCGACATCATAGCTGTACACCGTAACCGCCACGGGGCCGTAGTTGCCCACTTTGTAGTAATAGGTGTCGGAGCCGGTCTCGGTACCGGTGTAGGTAATGCCGTTGGCAGTAACCTTGGCGTTCTCGTTGACAGCAGTGCTGTCGGTCTTGCCGTTGGAGCCGCAGAGCTGGATATTCGTGCCAGGATTGGTGACGCCCACCTTAGTAACGGCCTCGATCAGTTCAGTTTTGGTGGCAGTCACGCCCTTGCCCATCCACTCGTAATAGTGGATGCCATCGTACACGAATTCCTGCTTCTGCACCGTGCAGGTAGCGATACCGTTCAGCGTCTTATGGGAGGCATTTTCACCCTTGGAAATCGCCGTGGTGTAGACCGTGTTGGTGAACTTGTTGTCAGTCCACTTTCCATCGGGGATCGTATAGTTAAAGCCGAAGATGGAGATCGTATCGCCAATCTCAAGACCGTTCTTTAATAGGGCTTTCAGCCCGTCCTCGGTCAGTTCACCGGCAGAATAAGATGCCTTTGTAATGCCGTCCTTCCCAACAACACCGGCATAAAGGTCGGTGATCGCGGTCGCAGGGTTCAGGCTGATTGCATCTTTGCTGAGGGAAACACCAATATCGTTATCCTTGAACGTCAGTTCTTCAACTTTGGCATCGCCGTTATTGGTGAGCTTGAACTGATAGCGGACAGGCTCGTTAGCGTCCACAAAGCCGTAGTTGCCCACGTTTACGCCGTTCTGATAGGCAATCTTTTCGGTCAGCATGGAGGGATCAACGATTTTGATGTTGGTGTCAATGCCAAAATTGGCCGCTGTGCCATGACGCTCCATGTAATAGAAGTCAAAGTCGTAAACCTGACCGTCCTTCAGTCCGCAAAGAGTTTTGACATCATTGAGCTTGATACCGCACTTGGAGATGGCGTGACCGCCGCCCATGTCCAGTACGCGGACGCCGTTAATGTATAGATACACATCATCATCGCCGGTAAAGTTGAAGAACAGATTATCATCCTCATAGAAGATAAACTGTGCGTGTCCCTCCAGCGTCAGATTGTAGTTTGTGCTATTGTAATAGTGCGTAATGTCGGTCTGGTTTGGGTCAACAACTTCAAGATATTTGCTTCCGTTGTTTCCGAAATACTTCCCACTGATCGGATCAAACCGATTTTCCGCCTGCAGGTTACCACGGACATAGGTCGTGCCTTCCCTGGTAGTGACATGATCCGTCTGGCTGTTGTAAATTGCTCCGCTGGCAACATCATACACGCTTCCATCGTAGGCGGAATTGTAAACATAATGGTCGTCTTTTTTGACCAGATGGATCTGGCTGTATTCCTTTACCGTCTGCCCATACCCAGAGTTATCGCTGTACAGATTTTGCAGCAGGAAGTAGGCGGCATCATAATAGGTGCGGCAATCCTTTGCCTCGGCAAGCGCCTTGCTTCTGGTATCCGCCATGCTGCCCAGCCCGCCATTGATACACCGGCGGAACACCTCTGCCAGATCACGGGTCGCGCTGCCGGTGTTGCCGACATAGTTATTATTGTTGTCAAACAGCTTGGTGCCCATGACATACCACATGTTATAGGAGCCGTCACTGTTTTTCCATTTTTCCGGAAGCGTCTTTTGCATGTACTGAGCGATATACCCAACCGTTGCCTCCGTATAAACCGGCTTCTTGTCTGCACCGAGCGTAGGCTCAACAAGGTTTGTGCGAACGTAGCACCCATAAAGCGTCTGCACCGCGCCGCTGTTCAGGGTGGACTGTGAGGGAACCAGAGTATCTGGTGTATCATTCCACTTTCCGTTCTGCGTCACCTGTGTTCCGGCGATATCCATTCCCTGAAAATGGGAGGCAGTCGTGGTGTCCAGCAAGGAATACCCCTTGGTGTTACCGTGGTGATAGGTACCGGAACCGCTTAAAGTCTCAACGGTAATGCTATTACTGCTGTAAGAAATCTTATAATTGCTCTTGTTTGCATCAGTAATATAACTGATAGCATTATAGGCATAGCTATTATCAGCGCTGTCCCCGACCCATGCCCAAACGGAAAAAGCAGCATTATTTGCAGCGGTCATGTCTTTGACTTCGCCACTTTTATATACCTTCGTAATGTTTCCGTTGTTATCACAATAGAGACAATGCCAGAACTTCGGGCTGCTGCGCGGAACTCTTCCTGCGGTATAGACACGAAGCCCGAAGTAGTTAGAAAACCAACTGTCACTGACATTCAATCCATAAATGCTGTATGTAGACGATGTTGTACTCGTTCCTGTCTGCCCCATGTCATTCCACTCAAACAGCATGCCATCCGTCGCGTAGTCGCGGATGGTGATGGGCAGGGACACATATTCATCCCCCGGTCCCTTTGTGTTTTCCGCATACGCGGTGACGCCCATGAACGGAATCATGGTAAAGACCATGACCGCAGACAGGAGCGCCGCTAAAATTCGCTTTTTCATTTTACATTCTCCTTCTCCTTGGCAAGATATTGATGAGCGCCCAGCTCTGAAAGAAAGTCCTCGATATCCTTGACAGCTTCCTCTCTGCTCACATCGTATTCAGCAAGCAATGCTGTCAGCAGGTCTCCAAAAGTCTGCCCCTTTTCGAGTCTGTCCCACAGGAACATCCCAACCGGGCTGAGAATCGCCATCTGGTTTTCGCGGATCGTGTCGCCGCTGACAGGAATGACTAAACCTTCGCCGCAAAGCTCCCTGACGCAATAGCCCTCCTTGACGCGATACGGCTCACATACTTTTTTCATCGCTTCGCTTTGCAGATAGGCCACCAATTCCTGATCGCTCAGATTCGCAGCTCTGTTGATTTCGCCGTCCGAAGGCATGAGAACATGTGCTTCCGGTGCAACATATGATGTTTTCTTACCCACTCAATTTCTCCACCTTCCTTTGAAAGCGCAGAGCCATCTCCCTCATGAAAATCAGATGGGCTGCATAAATAGTGCCGCTTTCCTTTTCCCTTCGCAGAGTTCCGTAATCATGGAAAAACGCCCGGAAAATGCTGGTATACGGGCAAAATCTGGGCGTTTGACTGAAAAGTTTGACTGCGCAGAGTTTACATGCCTACCGCATCCAGCTTGCACATATTGGCTCGTTTCAGCTCCAGAGACGAGTGTACATATCTGTCCAGAGTGACAGTCGTGGTAGAATGTCCAAGAATTTCACTGAGTGTTTTGATTTCAAAACCGACCTCTACGGC
>Ga0129311_1001768_pt1 | contig 14607 bp, 9 predicted proteins | sample Go1ome_FD_94435 | JGI IMG/M metagenome (GOLD analysis project Ga0129311, IMG submission 94435) | Western lowland gorrila individual fecal microbial communities from Wisconsin, USA - Go1022B metagenome | ecosystem: Host-associated > Mammals > Digestive system > Large intestine > Fecal | place... | reverse complement strand
TGGGCAGGCAGGCGGCTATCAGGCAGGCTTCCCTGCGGGACAATTTCGCGGCGTCCTTGTGGAAGAGCTGTTCGGCGGCGGCCTGTGCTCCGTAGATTCCCTTTCCCATTTCTGCAACATTGAGGTAAACCTCCATTATCCTCCTTTTGCCCCATATTTTCTCTATCAGTACCGTGAAATAGGCTTCGAATCCTTTTCTTATGAAGCTTCTGGTGGGGAGGAGGAAGACGTTTTTGGCGGTCTGCTGCGATATGGTGCTGGCTCCTCTCAGCCGTTTCCCTTTCTGTTCGTGGTCCGAGATGGCCCGGTTGATCTGTTTCCAGTCGAATCCGTTGTGCGTGTCGAACAGGTTGTCCTCGCTGGCGATCACTGCACGTGCCATTTCAGGTGAGATCTTCCCGTAGCTGACCCAGGTCTTGCGTGTGTGGAAATTCTTGTCGTCAATGTGCTGGATGCTCCTCTGGATCATCAATGGCGTGACCGCGACAGGAATCCACTTGAGTGCCACGACCCACAGGATTGTCAATGCCAGGAAGGCTGCCGGTATCTTTACCAGCAGAAGCCTCCAGAGCCTTCCGGCCAATGTCCTTTTCTTTTTGCTTTCGCGTGCCATCCGTCGTTTTTGTTCTTCATCGGCAAAAATACATACTGTCGGGGTAATTATCAATGTTTCTGCGCGTCCTGTAGGTTGTTTTTATAGTAAAAAATCTGTGAAAAAGCGACAAAATGGCAATAAATCAATGTCAAAATGTCTTATCGTATGTCAATTTGGCGAAGAAAGGGACTTTTTCTGAAATGGCACACAGATTGACTTGTCTATAGTCGTTCCGTTGAAAGACGGGGCGGATTCCGGAAGGGTTCCGGCAGGGCGCAGGCCCGGGGAACTGAGGCTTCGGAATCGAAAATGATTATAAAAATATTAAAAATAGGAGATTTTATTATGGTACCTTCAAGAAGAAATAACCAGAATTGGTTACCAGGATTTTTCAATGATTTCTTTGATAATGATTGGATGGAGAGGTCAAATGCTACAGCTCCTGCAATCAATGTTCTTGAGAACGAAAAGAGTTATGACCTCGAGCTTGCCGCTCCTGGTATGACAAAGGATGATTTCAATGTCACTCTCGATGAGAATGGCGACCTCGTCATAAATATGGAGAAGAAACAGGAGAACAAAGAAGAGAATGGTGAGAAGAAGCACGCACATTATCTGCGTCGTGAGTTCTCTTACAGCAAATTCCAGCAGACCATGTTGCTTCCTGATGATGCTGACAGGGAAAAGATCAGCGCACAGGTTGAGCACGGTGTCCTCAAGGTAAACATCCCTAAGGTCGTCAAAGTCGAGCCTGAGGTTGCCCACAAGGTAATCGAAGTCAAATAACTTTGCCGTTATTGTTACTCATTAAAACAATTTATTTTCAAAATTGTTAAAATTTTTGGCGGAAATACTTGCAGGTTCAAATTTTATACGTAACTTTGCATCCGCGTTTGAGAAACAAACCAAACACAGCAACTCCTGGTGCGGTAGTTCAGCTGGTTAGAATACGGGCCTGTCACGCCCGGGGTCGAGGGTTCGAGCCCCTTCCGCACCGCCCGAGTGCCTCTCATGAAAATGAGGGGCACTTGTCGTATATACATGTTTGCTCCAAGTTATTGCCGTCCGGAGTTTGTCGTCTCTTTCCAATTGATTATTTTTGTTGTCCGGTTTGACAATGCCCGGCATTGACAATCTTCGTATAGGGGGGGGCGAGCCTCAGAAGTGTGTGGGGTTTACATCTTTCGAACAAGATACGAATCTCAAATGTGCGTGAAAACTCAGCAGGTCGGGTGGTTTTTAAAACTTGAATCAGACAATCGTTTATGGCAGATAGCGGGAATATTAAAATCAAGGGGGCCAAGGTTAACAATCTGAAGAATGTTAGCGTGGAGATTCCCCGTAACAAACTTGTGGTGATTACCGGAATATCAGGTTCCGGCAAGTCGTCATTGGCTTTCGATACTTTGTTTGCGGAAGGGCAGAGGCGTTTTGCCGAGAGTCTGTCATCTTATGCGAGGCAGTTCCTTGGACGAATGAGCAAGCCTGATGTCGAGTCCATCGAGGGCATACCTCCTGCGATTGCAATCGAGCAGAAGGTCAATACCAAGAATCCTCGCTCGACTGTAGCTACCACCACTGAGATATATGACTATCTGCGTATCATTTTCGCAAGGATAGGCCGCACTTTTTCTCCTGTAAGCGGAGTTGAGGTCAAATGCCATAGCGAAAATGACGTGATGGAGTTTGTGCTCGGGAGCAAGATTCCTACCTCCGTATATCTTCTGGCGGACCTGGGATGGGACAGGCGCAGTGATAAGGTGGAACTTCTGCTGTCATTGAAAGAAGAGGGCTATTCCCGCCTTTGGAGCGAAGCCGGCGGTGTCACCAGGATTGACGATGTCCTTCAGGCTTCCTCTTCCGGCGAATTCCGGACGGGGCTGATGCTTATGGTGGACAGGATGAAGATTCCTTCTATGCGCGACGGGCTGCCTGTCATGCCTGACGGGTCGCCTATGCCGCAGCCTGACTGGGAGGACATGCAGGCGCGTCTCCATGCCTCCATCGCGTCCTGTTTCAATAAGGGGAACGGGTCAATGTCAGTGTGGCGTGAGTCCGTTTCCGAATCAGGGGAGAAAGATACCTGCATCAAGAACTTTGTCAACCGGTTTGAGGCTGATGGAATGACGTTCCGTGAGCCGGATGAGTACATGTTCAGCTTCAACAGTCCGCTTGGCGCATGCCCTGTCTGCGGGGGACTCGGCAAGATAATCGGCGTAAGTGAGGACCTTGTCGTCCCGGACAAGACATTGAGCATATATGACGGGGCCATTGCCTGCTGGAAGGGCGAGAAGATGGGCTGGTTCAAGGACCATCTCATCAGTGTCGCCGACAAGTACGGCATTCCTATATTCGAACCTTATTGCAATCTTTCCGAGAAGGTCAAGAATCTCATCTGGGAGGGCAAGAAGGCGGAAACTGAGGAGGAATCCCTCATCGGTATCAATGAATTCTTCAAGTGGGTCGAGGCCAACAGGTATAAAATCCAGTACAAATATCTCCTGAGCCGCTATTCCGGGAGGACAGTGTGCCATGAGTGCCACGGCAGCCGTCTCAGGAAAGATGCGCTCTATGTCAAGGTCGGAGGGAAGGACATTTACGAACTTCTCTGCATGAATGCGGGTGAACTTCTGTCGTTCTTCCGGGATATCAAACTTACTGAGTACGAGCATTCCATAGCGGACAAGGCCATTGCTGAGATCATGTCCCGCCTGCAGTATATTTCCGATGTCGGGCTTGCTTATCTGACATTGAACAGGGCATGCAACACATTGTCCGGAGGTGAGAGTCAGCGAATCAATCTTGTTACGGCCCTTGGCAGTTCCCTTGTAGGTTCGATGTATATTCTGGATGAGCCTAGCATCGGACTGCATCCGCGTGATACTGACCGGCTTATAAGTGTTCTGAGACGTCTCCGTGATGTCGGCAACACTGTGGTCGTGGTCGAGCATGACGAGGAAATCATCAAGGCGGCGGACATGCTCATCGACATGGGGCCTTTGGCCGGTGTCAATGGCGGGGAGGTCGTTTTCCAGGGCAAGGTCGTACCGGAGATGCCTGCAGAGGTTGTTGAAAAGTCGCTTACTCTCCAGTATCTGACAGGAGCCCGTCAGCGTGTCTCCAGGGAAAAACGTGACTGGACATATTACATTGGCATTGAAGGCGCTCTTGAGCATAACCTTAAGGATATCAATGTGAAGTTCCCGCTTGGCGTCCTGACGGTCGTTTCCGGAGTCAGCGGCAGCGGCAAATCCTCTCTTGTGGGCGATATCCTGTATCCTGCGGTTTACAGGCATCTGAACCAGACCGGCTCCCTGCCTGGAACGTTCAGGAAACTTGCCGGTAATCTGGACAGGATTTCTGCCATTGAATACGTGGACCAGAATCCTATCGGAAAGAGTTCGAGGTCCAATGCCGTGACATATCTGAAGGTGTACGATGATATCCGTAAACTGATGAGTGAGCAGCAGTTTGCCAAAATCAACGGGTTTACTCCATCATATTTCTCTTTCAACCAGGACGGCGGCCGTTGTTCTGAGTGTCAGGGTGAGGGCTTCGTCCATATCGGCATGCAGTTCATGGCTGACGTGACTATGGTATGTGAGGCCTGCGGAGGAAAGCGTTTCAAGCCTGAAATCCTGCAGGTACGCTACAAAGGAAAGAATATTGACGATATCCTGAACATGAGTGTTGAGGAGGCCATTTCTTTCTTTGGTGCGCAGCCTGAGCCGGAGGCCAAGTCGATAGCCAGAAAACTCCAGCCGCTGGTGGATGTAGGCCTGTCTTACATCAAGCTCGGGCAGAGCAGCAGCACTTTGTCAGGAGGTGAGAGCCAGCGCATCAAACTGGCATATTTCCTCTCGATGAATTCGTCGCTTGACCGACCTGAATCCAAGAAGATAATGTTCGTCTTCGATGAACCTACTACCGGACTTCATTTCTATGATGTGGAAAGGTTGCTTAAGGCGTTTGATGCGCTTCTGGAGAAAGGTCATACGGTAGTTGTCGTCGAGCACAACATGGACGTGATACGTGCGGCTGACTGGGTCATAGAACTCGGTCCTGATGCAGGAGATGCCGGAGGGCGTCTTGTGTTCGAAGGAACTCCTGAGCAACTTGCGGCAAAGGGTAAGACTTATACTGCCAAATACCTCAGGCTTGCCCGGAACAGCTGATCCGGAAGTCCTGTGTCTTTCCGCTTACGGCCTGCCGTATTCTGACTATGCACGAACCTGTCCCTGCCGAGGCGGCGGCCGTATAACTTATCCCGGTCCCGCTGATGTCGAAGTTTCCTAAGATATCCGGTACGGATTTGCTGAATGACTGTCCCTCGTCAATGCTGAATTCGGTTGTCCATGGTATGTTTGTAGTCAGGATTCTTCCGTCCGCGAACTTCTCTTCCCGGCAGCTTACGACAGATATCAGGTGCTTGTCTGCATCGTGTGCGGCTGTCAGTTTGTATTCCATTGTGATTTGCGGGTAGAAGTGCCGGCCTTTTTCAATGGGGCCGTCCGCACTGCTGAATGCTTCGTGCGGCAATGTGAAACTTGTCAATGTCCCCTGTGCCAGAGTCTTGCTTCCCGGAACAGAATAGGAGTGCCAGTTCCCGTCCGCATCCTGTATCTGAAACGTCAGATTTGAATACTCTCCCGGCGGTACCGATACGGTCAGGCTGATTGTATCATTGGTGGTGATTTCAGTCATGCCCGTTGCATTTCCATCAGTGCTTTCATTGGCGTTTCCGTCCGTGTCGCCGCCGATACGTACCCTCACGATATTTCCGAAAATGGAATCTTCGTTTCCGGTATCGGACCACGTGATGGTGCCGTTGTCTTCTATCTTGCCTGCTTCTCCACTCATGTCCTGTCGGGCGCCGATGCGGAGTTCCTGCATTTGAATACTCTTTGTCAGACTATATAGCCTGACTCTGATTGCGGCGGCTGAATATCTGAATGTCATTGACTTGCGTCCGCCGTAACCTAGCATTGGCATATGTGAATTATTCTTTTCAGGATACGGAATGGTAATTTGTCCGGGGAAAGTCACTGCGCGTCCGGAAGGCAGATATTCTGCCGGATACATAGCCGTGAAGATCTCTCCGCAGGGGAGTCTCACATTGTCCCGGACAGTTTCATCGTATTTGAATTTGGCTGTTTTTGTCCCGGAATCATAGGTGACATATGTGCTTCCGGCAGAAGATCCGGTTCCGAAGATTCTAATCCTGTCTCCGGCTTCCCACATCAGCGGAATCTTGCCTTCTGTTTCATTTCCCGTAGAGACTCGGGTATAGGAAGGTGAGATGACTTCAGCATTGACAAAATCGTCCTGAGGTTCCGTCCCGTATTGTTTCCCGCATGAGAATAGTGTCAATGCTGATACGAAAATCAGATAGTTGCGTATGTCCATATCACTGAATCTTAAAATGATGCGATGGTCCAGTCTTTTGGAAGGGACTCCATAATTCTCGAATCCTGTACGTTGTCTTTGCAGAACATGGTTCCGACAGTCATTACACCATATGCGACCTTGCTGAGGGTACAGCTTGCCGGAATGTCTCTCATGTCCATGCGTATTGAACGCAGATTGTAGTTTTTTGCAAACAAATTGTTCATGTTGGTTGCACTGATGAATCGGAAATTGCTGACATCAAGTTCTGAGATCCCTGTGCAGTCTTCAAACATACTGTAGAATTCTTTCCCCTTTGACGTGTCGAAAGATGACAGGTCCATTGACGTAAGTGCCCTGCAGCCCTGGAACATGCAGTTGAAATTCGTGACATTTGATGTCTTGAACATGGACAAGTCGAGGTCCTCCAGTATGTAGCAGGCCGTAAACATGTGATTCATGTTCTGGACATTGTCTGTGGAAAAATTGTCCAGAATGAGTCTCTTCAGATGGCGGCAGGAGTTGAACATGTAGCTCATATCAGATCCATTTGCACCGTTGAAGTTTGTCAATGTTATTTTTTCCACAGTACTTTGGTTGAACATGTTGCTGAAAGTGCATCCTTTGTGGCATTCCAGGTCTTTTATCGTAATGCTTTTTGTATTGGTCTGAAAGAACATCATGTACGCATTGGTGAGATTCGGTGCATGGATTCCGGACAATACGAGCGAGTCCGTTTTGCAGTAATTGAACATCCCTCTCATATCGGTCGCACAGGAATAGTCGAAACTTGACAGGTCCAGATGCGGAACATTGATGAACGAAAACATGTAGCTCATGTCTTCCAGGGAACTTGTCCTGAAGCCTGAGACGTCGAGTTCGGTGACAGATGAACAACCATTGAACATGTCAGATGTTTTGACAGCCGCAGACATGTCAAATCCGCTTACGTCCAGTTTCTTGAGTTTCCGGCATCCTTGGAATGTCCCATTGAAATATTGGGCGCTTCTTGTGTCAAATCCTGAAACATCAAGTTCTTCGAGCGATTCGCATCCGCTGAACGTGTCGCCGAAACTTGTGTTCTTTGAAGTGTTGAATCCTGAGACGTCAAGAGTCTTGAGGGATGAACAACTCCTGAACATGGTAGTCATGGAGGTGGCATTTGAGGTGTCAAAGCCGGTGACATCAAGGACGGTCAGTCCTGTGCATGAACTGAACATGCCCGTGAAATCAGTGACGTTTGATGTCTTGAAATGTCTCACATCCAGTTCTTTGAGACTCTTGCAGAGGTAGAACGTGTTCGCCATGTTTGTTACATGGTCAGTGCATATGGAACTCAGGTCAACTGATTCCAAAGCGTAGCAATACTTGAATAAATCCGAGATGTCCTCAAGTACTTTGCTGTCAATCCATCTCAAGTCTGCTGCTTTCAGCTTCTGGCAATTGTAGAACAGGCCTGAGATGTTCTTGAGTACCGGTGTCTTTGTCCCCGGTGCGGGGAGTATGATTTCCGAGACATTGGCGCAGTTGTCAAACAATTTCTTCAGGCTGGTTATTTCCGTAAAATCGACATGGCTGATATCTACGGAGTGGATTCTGTAAGGCGACTTGACATAAAAGTTCTTGAGGAAAAGATTCTCCAGAGCCGGTATACCTTTCCTGACTTTCAGGATAACCCGATGAATGCCGATGTCTTTGTATTTGTGGGTTATGCCTTCTTCGAAAGTGGACGGCTTAAAAGACGTGGACGTCCCGTCATCGTAATATGCAGTCTCGATGTTGTTTCCGTGTTTGTGGAATACTGTCAGGAGTTCATTTGCCGATTTGGTCTCCACCTCTACGATGATGGCGCTGGACAGTTGTCTGACAGAGAATTCCTTGCTCTTTCCGCTCATTTCCTGCACCAGTCTTACTTTGCATTCCCTGTCATCAGGAGACTGCGTCACTTCGTATGAAATGAGATCGTGCTCTTTATCGCCATTTCCGGAAAGCGTAAATGAAGAGAACATGTCCGGCAGTGTCCTGCTCCATGTCTTTCCTCCGTCTGTACTGAATTCACTATGCCAGGCCACTCCTTTGGTTACGGAGTCACCATTCTCGTAATTCTCGCTGATCATGCTGGTAAGATCAATGTTACCCTTCTCACCATCTTTAAAAAGAAAGATGTCTTCATCACCTCCTGTAAAAGAGTATTCCAGTCCTGTGAGGGCGCTGTTGTCCTTGCCGGCAATTATATCGTCTGTGCCGGTGCATATGAATTTCGACAGGTCCAAATCCAGAGTGGTGATTCCTGATCGTTCGATTATTATCGGTTTCGGCGTGGCATATATGAAATTCACACCGTTGCTGCCACACAACTGTATTTTGAAATTAGAGTGGCGTCCTGGAGGCATAACTATGTAAAAATCAGCAGGATCGGAGAATAGGACTATGTTTTTGGGGCACTCCAGCCACGCGCTAGCCTTGCTGCTCCCTTCACTTGTCATATATCCGATTCCATCCTGGGCCGAGTATCGTATTATTTTACCGCTCAGGTCCTTGTCGGATGCAATCTTTATCCTGCTGATACTTAATCTGTTTTTCAGAGAGTTCAATCTGATCCGCAATATTCCGCAGAGGTTCCGGAAGCTCAGATTGTCGTCATCGGACACGGCATACATAGGCATGGCTCCCTCTCCTATGTTGTCCGGTGAATATGTCTGCTTCTGTGGCAATTCCATTATATGTTCTTCTCCGGAAAATGAATATGAGGATGACGGATAGAAGGCATACCATTTGTCTTTCTTGAGTGTCCTCCGGTTTCCGTTTTTGTTTCTGTCGTATCTGAAGTCAGCTGCAGATGTGTTCTTGTCAGCTGTCTTATAATAAGAACATGCTTTCTCCCTGCTGTCACCGGTCACTATGATTTCGTCCCCGGATGACCACATTATCGGGACATTTCCAGCATTGTCTTCTTTTTCGAGCACAGTCTTTGTCCCTGATTCCGTCTCCGTCAGAGCGTGAAAAACAGGATCATTATAGTCAATATCCTCAAGAGGATTTCCATTGCATGACGCCAGTTGTACAACAGCGGCGGCAGCGCTTATCAATGTCAATTTTGTTCTCATATCACTTGTCTTTCTAAATCTCTCCTTCAATCTCGTCAGAGTCATCGATTTCATAATGACCTGCCTTGAAAAGTGTTTCCGTATCTGTAGCGGAGAACCGTCCTCCATAATAATTCAGATAAAATGTGTATATCTTTCCTTGTTCCCATGTGGTTCCGTTAAGCGGAATCTCGCCATCCGTGATGAACCCGTCTTCATCAATGCTGACATGTATGGCCGCGTCGCCGTCTTCCGGAAAGTTCTGGGCCGGCAGATAGAAATACCTCTCGGAAATGATGGCCCCCTGCCCATTCCGTTTTTCATTGTGAAACCTATATCATTGTCATATACAGTGCATTTCTGGTCACCGGTCTCCCAAGTCCCTTTGTCGAGATGGTATGCTCCGGAACCGGCAATTCCGGAGATTGTTATTGACTTTACCTTTGCTCCTTCTTCGAAATTGCTTCCTACGGCGAACCGGACACAAGATGTTATATGGTTGAACTCCAACTGGACTACGCCTGAAGCACGCCTGTCAATGCCGGCAAGTATATCTGTCTGGAATACAGTGCTTTCCGGAGTGTCATAATACAATAATGGACTGGTTCCGGGAGTCCCGGGACGAATGCCGCGGCTACTGTCCTGTTCTCTGAAATAAGGGCTGACTGCATAGAATTCAATCTCCTGTCCATACATCCAGAAGACCGGATACTCGCCGATCCATTTGTTTCCTGTCAATGTCATTTTCATGTTCCAGAGATAATCCGTGACAGGTTCCTTATCGGGCTCGACAAGATAAGCGGATAATGAAAAACTGTCTCCGTCATAGAAATTGACGGTGTAATCAGCCTTGGTAGCTATTATTTCCGGTCTGACGGGACTTTCCTCATCTTCCTTTATCTCATGACACGCAGTAGAACTGGCAACTGCCAGTCCTGCCAGCAGAATTGAAATGTATCTGTTCATAAGTATTCAGGGATTAACAGTTATTGCAACCATTTCCGCAGCATCGGCAGGCGCACCGGCTTCGATATAGACAATTCCGCTTCCCGGACTTTTCAGGTGCAGCGTGACTCCGTGATTGTCCTGGTCCATCGTATAGTCGTATATGCCCCGGCTCTTGTCGTATTCGAGTTCTTCTTTGCCGAACTCCATCCTTGCTCCTTCAGGGGTTACATCAGCCCATATATGGAGGTCTTCACCTACCTTTCCTTCCAGATATTTTGCCGGATGGACTGTGATGGAAGCTTTGCCGTATCTGTACAGATTTGATTTGTCGATTCTCCAGCTGTCCTCTTCCAATCCTGACCCGCTCGGAACAACCGTAATATGGTAGTGACAGTTTCTCACGACATCGAAGTTTGAAGGGGCATCGCCCAGGTAGAACCTGTAGATGAGATATTCTTCCGGTCCAGTGAACAGAGAGTCCGACTTGTACTCGGCTTTCAACTCAATGTAGGAGCATACTTCGGACAGGGCATCTGATGAATCCAGAATCTTGTCCTTTTCTGTCTTTGCATCTGGAAGCAGGTTGCCCTGCCTGTTTTCAAGCATATAGACATTGACTTCTCTGCTTATGCCGGTCTTTTCATCAATGTTGAGGTCGTCGGCATCGCTGTAACTCTTCATATAGCCGTTGCTGAATACGTCATTGCTTCCTTCTGCCGCGCTCGGTGAGAACAGTGCCGCCGATTTGGGACAGCCTCCGATTCTGACGCTCCTGACATTGAAACTGATGTTCTTGTTAAGTTTTCTGCGGTCTATCGACAGGGAAATCTTGGCCATCAGCCTCTCCATCTTGACATTGATGACGCTATTGTTATTGTCAATGACAGTAATGTCGCTTTTCCCGCACATCGGTAAGCCACGGCTGTATTCATCCGGATAGGAAAGATGATATCGGTATTCTTTCAGGTCTTCCGTGGAACTGATGCCCACAATGTCGAATCCGAAATTGGAACATGCATAGACCTGACATTTCTTGCCGCGGAGCCAAGTGAACCTGTATTCAATGCCGTTTTTTGTGGAAGGAAGTGAATTCCTTCCGAGGAAAACATGGCGTTCCAGGCTTCCGTTTTCATCGAATATGAAGATGTTCAGGTCTGTAATCCTTTCCTCGTCCGGATCAGTGGTGCGTGTGGCTGACATTGTACCTGTGCTCAATGTCAGCATGGCCTCTGCCATGTCGTAGGATGCGGTATCCCTGGAACATGACACGAGTATCGACATGATAATTGCAGTCGTCAATTTGTAAGTGTTGTGTGGCATTGTCTTATAATCAGAAGGTTACGTTTCTTTTATCTTGTTCCTGCCAAGGTGTTATGCTGAAGTTGCACGTGACTGTTCCCGGCTCGATCGGAGTGTCAGGGGAGGGAACTCCACGCTGGGATATGGTTATGTCATATACATAGCAGCCATTTCTTGAGACTCCGGCTTTGCCGTCCGGACTGCTCCAGACACCTCTGTTGACATTGATAGGATAATATGTGGTTTCGCCGTTAAGAGTCCCTTCGATCACGAGCCTTGTGAAAGGAGATCCCAGAGCCTCCTCTTCCACTATGTTCTGGTAGCAGTAGAGCATAATCTCAGGGTATATGACGGATGCATTAAGCGGACTGTCCAGTCTCTGGTAGAACAGGTGCCTGTCAATGAATCCGGACGTATCCTCAGGTTCGAATTTTCCGTAGTCGATGATGCTTTCCGGGACTGACGGCTGCTGTCCAGCTATCGGATATCGGCTGCAGATATTTGTAAGATAGATCTTGACATCCGTCAACTCGGCATCCGAGTAAGGCTTGTTGAAGAAATCACAACTGATGCTGTTGATTTTGACCTGTGCCATGAGCGGCTCCAGAGTTATGGAGCACCTTCTTTCATGTCCGGCATTTACTGTGGTTTCCGCGCACAGGATAGGGTAGTCGGATCGCTCATCCTTCAGCTCGGCATACAATCCGGACAAGTCGGCATAGCCATATATGTTTTCGCAGTCCTCCTCTTTTATGTGGGAATTCGCAATGACCACAATAATCTTGTCACCTTCCCTTGACGCTGCTTCTATGATATTGCTCTTATGAATCTGTGTCCTCTGATATGAATCGAGTTTTTTGAGTTTGTCATTGTTAAAGAAGAAGATATCCAGTGTCCCGTCTGCCATTGTACCCGTCTCAGGCGTAAAGGTCAGAATTGTCTTAACAGTTTCCGGGGCACCGGATCCCTCTTCATTATGATAATAGCTGTCGTCAATGATACACGAACTGAACACCGGCAGGGATGATAGTAAAAGCAAGGCTACGGTCAGAACGGCCGTGTGATGATTAGATGTTGTTAAGCTAGGCTGAATTGTTTGCCGGCTTGTCCAGTTGTCTGTGAATCGTGTCATTTGCAGTTATTTTGTTGCTGCAAATATATTCTGACCTTTTCGTCAAATCCCGGAAAAGTGGCTTATTAAGTGCATGTTTTTATGATTCTTAAATTGCCGGAAATTTTAAAAAAAACGTCGGGAGGTGGTTCAAGAACATATAATCAAATAAAAAACCCGTCTGGAAATACATCCAAACGGGTTTTATAATTAAAGTGAAGGATTAACCTCCGAAGTTGTCGTAGAGAACGTTCTCTGGTGGAACTCCAAGGTTGTCAAGCAATGTGTTGACTGACTTGACCATCATAGGAGGGCCGCACATGAAGTACTTGATATCCTCTGGAGTATCGTGCTCCTTGAGATATGTCTCGTACATGACATTGTGAACGAATCCAGCCACATACTTCACTCCAGCTGCATCGGCTGCCGGATCCGGACGGTCGAGAGCGAGGTGGAAGTGGAAGTTAGGGAACTCCTTCTCGATTTCAGCATAATCCTCGAGGTAGAATGCCTCTTTCAAGCTACGTGCACCATAGAAGAAGTTGACCTGCTTCTTGGTCTTGAGAGTCTTGAACAGATGCATGATGTGGCTTCTGAGCGGAGCCATACCCGCACCACCACCGACGAAGATGTATTCCTGTGAATCAGGGTCATCCTTAGGAAGAAGGAAGTCACCGAACGGTCCTGAGATCATTACCTTGTCACCAGGGTGACGAGTGTAGATGTAAGAAGAACCGATACCAGGGTTAACCGGCAGGAGCTTGTTGCTTCCCTTAGGCGCTGTCCTGTCAAATGGAGGAGTTGCGATACGCACATTAAGTTTGATGATATCGCCCTCAGCAGGGTAAGAGGCCATAGAGTAAGCTCTCATTGTAGGCTCAGGGTTCACGCACTTGAGGTCGAAGAACTTGAAGTGCTCCCAGTCTGCTCTGTACTCAGGATCTACGTCAATGTCACTGAAATTGAATGTTCCCTGAGGAATATCGATCTGGATATACTCACCTGACTTGAAGTCAAGATGCACACCTGCAGGAAGTTTGACAGTGAACTCTTTGATGAAGGTTGCAACGTTGTGGTTGGAAATGACCTCACATTCAACTTTCTTGACGCTGAGTACTGACTCAGGAACTTCGATTTTGAGGTCCTCTTTAACCTTGACCTGGCAACCGAGTCTCCAGTTGTCCTTGATCTGCTTTCTGTTGAAGAATCCTGTTTCGGTAGGGAGGATGTTTCCGCCACCCTCGAGAACTCTGACTTTGCACTGTCCGCAGTTTGCTTTACCGCCGCAGGCAGAAGGAAGGAAAATCTTCTCTTCAGCGAGTGCACCCATGAGGGAGTTGCCCGGAGCTACGTCGAGGACTTTGTTTCCTCCGTTGATGTCGATCTTGACTGTACCGCTTGGGGTAAGTTTTGTCTTTACCCAGAGCAGCAGGACTACCAGAATGAGCGTAACTATTGTGATAGTTGCTGCAGAGGCTATAATTGTAAGAGTAATTTCATTCATTTCTCAAGTCTCCTATTAAAGTGAAATACCCATGAATGTCATAAATGCCATGGCCATAAGACCTACGGTAATGAATGTGATACCGATACCCTTCAAAGGTGCAGGCACATTGGAGTATGACATCTTCTCTCTGATTGCGGCCAATGTCACGATAGCGAGGTACCAGCCGATACCTGAACCGAGAGCGTAAACAGTTGCTTCACCGACATTGACGAAATCCTTCTGCTGCATGAAGAGCGCACCGCCGAGGATTGCGCAGTTCACTGCGATAAGAGGAAGGAAGATACCGAGTTCAGAGTAGAGAGTCGGCGCGAATTTCTCGACAACCATCTCGACGAGCTGAACGATGGCGGCGATGACCGCGATGAAGGTGATGAAACTCAAGAAGCTGAGGTCAACGCTTGCGAGGCTTGGACTGAGCCAGCTCAATGCACCCGGGCTGAGCACGTATGTGTTCAGGAGGTAGTTGATAGGCAATGTGACCAGAAGCACAAAGATAACAGCCGCACCAAGTCCGGAAGCTGTCTTCACGTTTTTCGATACTGCCAGGTATGAACACATACCGAGGAAGTATGCAAAAATCATATTGTCAACGAAAATTGACTTTACGAATAAGCTTATATATTCCATATTACTTGCGTGTTAGTTGTTATTTCTCCTGAAGATCTTTCTGGATGCT
>Ga0129311_1001766_pt1 | contig 14613 bp, 8 predicted proteins | sample Go1ome_FD_94435 | JGI IMG/M metagenome (GOLD analysis project Ga0129311, IMG submission 94435) | Western lowland gorrila individual fecal microbial communities from Wisconsin, USA - Go1022B metagenome | ecosystem: Host-associated > Mammals > Digestive system > Large intestine > Fecal | place... | reverse complement strand
CACACAACAGAACAAATCTATAAAATCAAAAAGATTCAACGTGAATTATTCCAGGAGTTCAATCGTGAACCAACACCGGAAGAAATCGCTGAAAAGATTCCTGGCATGGATGCAGCGAAAGTAACAGATTTATTGTCTGTATCACAGGATACAATTTCTTTAGAATCTCCTACAGGAGATGAAGAAGATAGTACTTTAGGTGATTTTATCAAGGATGATTCTATTAAAGGTCCGGAAGATGTATTTAAGAGTGAAGCTTTGAAAGATCAGATTGATAAAGTGTTGAAAGAATTACCTGAAAGAGAAGAAGCAATTGTTCGTATGCGTTTTGGATTAGATGGCACAGGAACAGTGAAAACTTTAGATGAAGTTGGTAAAATATATGGGATTACTAAGGAAAGAGTCCGTCAGATTGAGAATAAAGCGATGAGAAGATTGAAAATGATCATCAAGACAAAAGAAGAATATACGGACTTAGATGAGGAGTGAGGAATGGACGCAGTAAGGGAAAAACTAATTGAATTAGAGAAACAATATAATGAAATCAGTGATCAGCTGATTAGTGATGAAGTCATTTCGAATCCTAGAAAGATTACAAAGCTTTCTAAGGAACAGGCACAGTTGAGTGGCTCTGTAGAAGCATGGCATGAATTACAGGAATTGGATTCTAGAATTATGCAGGCAGAAGAAATGCTTGCAGAAGAAGATCCTGAAATGAAGGAAATGGCACAGCTTGAATTGGATGAATGTGTTCCTGAAAGAGAAGCACTTTTAGAGAAGATTCAGAAAATGTTGATTCCTAGAGATCCTGAAGATGGAAATGATGTCATTATGGAAATCAGAGGTGGTGCTGGAGGCGATGAAGGCAACATCTTTGCGGGTGACTTGTATCGTATGTATACAAGATATGCGGAAAGTCAGGGCTGGAAAGTACAGGTTATGGAAGCTTCTGTTTCTGAAGCTGGCGGTTTTTCTCAGATTGTATTCTCTATCAAGGGTACAGATGTGTATAAGGCTTTGAAATGGGAATCTGGTGTTCATCGAGTACAGAGAGTTCCTAAGACAGAAACACAGGGTAGAATTCATACTTCTACTGCAACTGTTTTGTGTCAACCTGAAATTGAAGAAGAAGATTTTGAACTGGATATGAATGATCTGACATTTGAAACGCATAGAGCGAGTGGTGCCGGTGGTCAGCATATTAATAAAACAGATAGTGCCGTTAGAATTGTGCATATTCCTACAGGTATTACTGTTAACTGCCAGGAAGGCAGATCTCAGATTGAAAATAGAGAAACTGCAATTCGTATCATTCGTGCTAGAGTATATGAAGAAATGCAGAAGGAAAAAGAAGAAGCTGCTGGCAAGGAAAGAAGAGCGAAGATCGGTACAGGTGATAGAAGTGAAAAAATCAGAACATACAACTATCCTCAGAACCGTGTAACTGATCATAGAATTCATTTTTCTGTAAATCACTTGGATCAGATCATGGAAGGCAAGCTGCAGGAAGTGATTGATGCTTTACAGGCAGAAGAAGAAAGAAGAAAGTTAGAGGTTTCTGAATGACAACTTTCTCTAGTATTGTTAGAAAATATGAAAAGCTTTGTGATAACAAGGATATTCCTTGTGAAACTGTGATGGCGTATTTAACAGAATTGTCACAAAGAGAAAGATATGATTTATATTTGCATTATGAAGATGAAATGCCAGAAGAATTGGAAAAGGAATTTGAAGCTGGTATGGATAGAATCTTGCATTATGAACCAATGGAACATGTTCTTGGATATTCCTGGTTTTATGGATATAAGATGATTGTGAATGAAGATGTATTGATTCCTCGTCCTGAAACGGAAGAGTTGTGTGCAAATATTCTTGCGAGAATGGATGAATGGTTTGTGGATAACAAATCGATTGCATGTGCGGATGTTGGTACAGGTAGTGGTGCAATTGCGATTGTATTGGCTAAGGAAGAACCTAAAGTGCATATGATGGCTACGGATATCAGTGAAGAAGCTGTTGTGACTGCGAAAAAGAATGCGGAGAACAATGAAGCGGACATTGAATTTGTGACTGGTGATATGTTGCAGCCTTTGATTGAAAAAGGTATCAAGCTAGATGTGTTGGTATCTAATCCTCCATATATTCCTCAGGAAGAAGTAATGGAAAAGAGTGTTGTTGATTTTGAACCTCATGTTGCTTTATTTGGTGGGGAAGATGGATTGAAGTTCTATCGTGAAATCTTTAAGAATTGTAAGAAAGTTTTGAAAGAAAAAGCATTCATGGCTTTTGAAATGGGCTGGGATCAAAGAGAAAGAATGTCTAAGCTTGTTGAGGAAATGCTTCCTGGATGTGAGTATGAAATACTGAAAGACATGAATGGCAAAGATAGAATGTTGTTTGTGTATTTTCACTAGTTCTTAGTTCTCTATTTATATTAAATTTTCAAATTAATTTAAAGAATGTTTAAAATCTGAAGAATTAATAGGAATAATTTAATAGCTATTGTTAAATGAAATTCAAAATAAGGAGATTATTAAATGATAAATCAAAAAAAGAAAATATTTACTTTTGTAGGATTTTTAGTGATTTTTGGGCTATACCTTAATAATTGCTATTCATCTATATCTTTTGGATTATTTTTAAAAAGAGTTGAAATTATATCAATAATTTTATTGTTTATAGCTATGAATGTATTTTATGACAGGAAAAAATTATATTCGTTTTTATATAAATATCGATGGATTATATATTTTATTATCCTGATATTTTGTGTCATAAATAAATTTAATAATTCGTCGATTGGAATGTATAACCAAATTATTCAACCTGGAAAAGGAACAGATTATATTAATCCAGTTTTTGGTATGCCTCGAAATATACGTTCCGATGAATGGCTTGTTGGCTTACCTAGAGCAATGTCTGCATCCTATAATTCATTTGGAAAATACAATACAAAAGTAATGGCTATGAATCTCAATGGTTTAGTTGCATCAGGAATAATGAGAGATTTTGCTGCACTTTATCATCCTGCAAATTATGGTTTTTACTTTTTGGGAATGGAATATGGAGAATCTTTTTGCTGGTCATACAATTTGATTTTCGGATTTGCATTTTGGTTTGAATTATTTCTTATTTTAACAAAAGAGAAAAAAATATTATCTTTATTTGGAGCTGTGTTAATTTGGTTTTCTCCATTTAATATGTGGTGGTCTACTTGTGGACTGTTGTTGTCTGGAGCAGCAATTGTAGTTTTATTTTATCATTTTGTAAATGAAGATAGTAAAATTAGAAGATTCTTCTTTGGTACATGTCTAGCAATTGCCGGAGCAGATTATATCTGTGCCTTGTATCCAGCTTGGCAAGTGCCAATGGGATTTATTGTACTATCGTTAATGATTTGGATTTTAATATCTAATAAAAAGTGGATGAAATTTGATAAAAAAGACTGGTTAATTTTTACAATAGATATTCTATTTATGTTTAGTATAGTTGCTCGTTATTTATATGTTGACAAGGATTATATTGATGCAATTGGAAAAACTCTGTACCCAGGAGCAAGAGTGGATTATGGTGGGTTGTCTATTCCTAAATTGTTTGGATATTTTACTTCTGAATTATCAATATTTGGTGGAATTGGAAATCCTTGTGAAGCTGGAGTGATCTTTGGGGCATTTCCTTTAGGAATTATTTTGGCAATAATAGTTCAAGTGAAAGAAAAAGGGAAAAATATTTTAATGTGGTGTTTAATGCCAGTATTACTTTTACTAATTATGTATTGTTCTATCGGATTGCCACCAATTATTGCAAAAGTTTTTTTGATGACAAATTCCACAAGATTTAGAGCTGTAGATTTCTTAGGGGTTCTATCAGGAATTCTTTTAATAGTTTCAATTGGTTTTCTGCAAGAAGAAGATAATAAAAAATTGAAATTGTGGCAGTCTATTTTGATTGTTGTCTTGTCAATGGGCCCTGCAATTAATTATTCTTTGAAAATCTTGGAAGATTCTAGATTTACATTATTTGTAATAATACTTTCCATTATTACGATATGTGGATCTATATTTATTATTACTGATATAAAAGATAAATTAATTGGTAAAAGCTGTTGCGTATTAAGTACTATATGTTTATTAATGTTTGGACTTTATGTTAATCCATTAATGGTTGGAATTGATGCAATTACAAGCAAACCGGCAGCAAAAAAAATTCACGAAATTGTTTCAAAAGATGAAGATTCAAAGTGGATAGCTATTGATAGCTTTTATAATCAAGGATTTACACTTGCTTGTGGTGCTCCTACTATTAATTCAACAAATTTTATTCCGAATTTTGAAATGTGGAAAAAATTAGATCCAAATAAAGAAAATGAGGAAGTATGGAATCGATATGCTCATATAATAATATCGCTTTCTGATTCTGACAAATCAACATGTAGCCTTAATTATATGGACTCACTAACTTTAGAATTAAGCACAAATGATATTGATAAGGTTGGAATAAAGTATATATTTGCACAGCATGAAATTGAAGGAAAGTGGAGTGAATATTTAGAAAAAATATATTCTGAAGATGGAGTTTGGATTTATATGATTAAATAGACATCTTAATGCTACATGTCAGAAAATTTGAATTTCAGTAGAAATGATGAACAATCATTTAAGTGATGAAAACAGAGTTATTTGTTATATATGGCATATAATGCTAAAATACACTTTGTATTGAGAGGTAATATGCAAGCTGAGAATGCAATTGAAATTAGAAATGTAAAAAAAACGTTTAAAGTTCAGACAGACAGAGCAAATTCGCTGAAATCTTTTTTTGTTACAAAAAGACATAATAGCGTTGAAATGCATACTGTTTTAGAAAATATAAATTTGAATATAAAAAAAGGTGAAACAGTGTGCCTAATTGGAAATAATGGGTGCGGTAAATCTACACTTTTAAAATTGATGACTAAAATTATTTACCCAAATAAAGGAACTATAGAAACAAATGGTAAAATAGCATCTTTATTGGAACTTGGTGCAGGATTTCATCCAGATTTTACAGGCAGAGAAAATATATATTTTAATTCTGCAGTTTTTGGAATGAATCGATCTCAAATTAATAAAAGGATAAATGAAATTATTGAATTTTCAGAATTAGGTGAATTTATTGATGAACCAATTAGAACATATTCATCTGGTATGTATATGAGATTAGCTTTTTCAATAGCAATCAATGTTGATGCAGATATATTGTTGATAGATGAGATTCTTGCCGTTGGGGATCAGCATTTCCAAGATAAGTGTTATGATAAATTAAATGAATTAAAAATGGACAAAACAAAAACAATTATTATTGTTTCTCATAGTTTAGAAGTTGTTAAAAATTTATGCTCAAGAGCAATTTGGATTTATAAGGGAAATGTAAAAATGGATGGTGATCCACCATATGTAATTGCAGAATATCTTGAGCAAATGGCTAAAGATCATAAGGAAGAACATGAAAAAGCAATTTTAGATGGCAAAAATATTAATTATAAAGCTGTAATTTGGATTGATTATCCAAAAGATTACATGACAATCGATATAACAAATAATATGATTGATTTTCAAGGATGGCAATTATCAGATTGTTCTAATTCAACACTTGAATTAAAAATTGGAAACGCAACAGTAGAAAACATTGATTATTTTCCAAGACAGGAAGTTATTACCATTTATAGTGAACAATTTAAAGGTCTTGTAGATGAAAAGAAAATTGGCTGGAAATCTACTATTGATTTAAAAAAATTCTCTAATCAAATTACAGAAAATGGAACAATAAAGTTTTGTGCAAGAATAAAAAAAGAAGATGGAACAACATTGACTGAAAAATATTCAACTGTGTTAATTAAAGGAGAATGAAAGAATGCTAAAAGAATTGTATGATTACAGAGAACTTTTATTGACAAGCACAAAGAAAGCTATTCGAGGAAAATATAAAGCGTCGTTCTTGGGCGTTCTATGGTCATTTATAAATCCACTTTTACAAATACTTGTTTATGCAATTGTTTTTCCGTATTTAATGAGAAATACAGTTGATAATTACTTAATCTATTTGGTGACGGGAATTATTCCTTGGAACTTTTTTATGACTGTTATTTTAGAGTGTGTTTCTTGTATTAAAAATAATTCTGGGTTAATAAAAAAAGTGTATTTCCCACGTATAATTCTCCCACTTTCATGTGCTCTAAGCGGATTATTTAATTTTCTAGTTTCGTGCATTATTATTATATTTTTCTGCTTGATATGGAAAATAGGAATTTCATGGGTGATTATATTTGTTCCACTAGTAGCAATTATCCAAACAATTTTATCACTTGGCATTGGATTAATTTTAGGAGCATTAGATGCGTATATTCAAGACTTAGAATACATAACTGGATTTATAATTCAGTTGGCAATGTATGGTACACCTATAATATATTCATTGGATCAATTTGCGAGCTCAACATCAATTTTGATTACATTAGTTAAGCTGAATCCATTGACTACGCTTATGAATTCTTATCGTGCTATTTTTTTATATCATCAAATTCCAGGTATTCAGTCATTAATGTGTGTCGCTATATTTTCAATTCTTTTATTAGTATTAGGTATTTTTGTGTTTAAAAAATTAGAAAAAGGTTTTGCAGAGCAATTTTAATTAATCATTAATTATTATATTTAAGATAGAAGAAAGAAGGAAATATGGGTAAATTTTTAACTAGAATACAAAATAAATTTAAATCATTTTTATTTAATATTGATATTTTCAATCAGAATTTAGATACATTTGTTTTGAAGGGATGGCTTTTTTCAAAAAAAGGTTCTATTTCAGATGTTCATTTTTTAATAAAAGATTCAAATGGGAAAGAACATATATTACAAGGCAGTTATAAAATCAGACGATTAGACGTATATAATGCTTTTAAAATATCCAATTCAGAAAAGAGTGGATTTTATGTTTCTGCAGTTGTAGAAGATTGTTCTTCTTATAGGGTTTGGATTTTATTCAAAGAAAATGGTAAAAATAAGCGAATATTTGCCGGAAAAATAGAAAATGATGAAGATAAAAATTTTGACAAGAATGTTTCTTTTAATGAAATTCAAACGGAAGAATTAGGATTTGATTTACAAAGATTTTTAGCTAAACAAGAAGAATATAAATATATATTTCCTAAAAAATACTATTCAGAATGCGTAGATTTAATTCTTCCAGTTCATAATGGCTATAAATTTTTTGACAAGTTGTTTAAAACAATTGAAAAAACAAACATTTCGTATAGATTAATAATAATTGATGATTTAAGTTCTGATAAAAGGGTATATCCTTATCTAGAAAAATTTGCAAATGGAAAACAAAATGTAATTTTATTACAAAATGAAAAAAATCTTGGTTTTGTTCAAACAGTAAATAAGGGGTTAGAACTTAGCAAAAATCATGTTGCTATAATAAATTCAGATATAGAATTACCAAATGAATGGTTAGAGAGGCTAATGCTGCCAATATTTGAAAATGAAAAAATTGCTTCAACAACCCCCTATACAACATGTGGAACAATTTGCAGCTTTCCTAAATTTCTTGAAGATAATAAATTATTTTTAGGACTAAATGTAGATGAGATAGATTATTGTTTTAAAAATATTAAACCTTGCTATACTTCACTTCCTACAGGTGTTGGCTTTTGCATGGGAATGAGTAAACTAGCTATAAAAAATATAGGTGTTTTAGATGCAGAAACATTTGGAAAAGGTTATGCTGAAGAAAATGATTGGTGTCAAAGAGCAATTGAAGCTGGTTATATAAATGTACAAATTGAGAATTTATTTGTATTTCATAATCATGGTGGTAGCTTTCCTAGTGAAGAAAAAAAGCGTTTAATTAGTGAACACGAAAAATTATTGCTTTCGAAACATCCGAATTATAATAGAGATGTTGCTAAATTTTGTTCTATCGACCCAAATAAACAATTGCGTTCATTTATAGAATTAAATTTATTACAAAAATACAAAAAATTGCATACAGTATTAGCTTTTGATCATGCTTTAGGCGGTGGTGCAACTAACTATTTGATGAAGAAGAAAGAGGAGTCTATTGAAAATAATCAAGCATTTATTATAGTTCGATTTAATACTTTGAATGATATATTTGAAATGGAATATTTCAATCAAAATGGGGTAATTAAATCATTTGCACCGATGGATTTTGGAATTTCTAATATTTTGCATTATTTTAATGTAGATGAAATTTGGATTAATGAACTAGTAAGTTATGTTAATTTATATGAAGTATTACATTCTATAAAAAAATACTCAGAAAAAAATAATATTCCGGTACGGATGTTAATGCACGACTATTATGCAGTATGTCCAACAATAAATTTGTTAGATAACGAAGGTAAGTATTGTGAAATACCAGCATGTTCAAAATGCTCAAAATGTATAGAGAATAGTAATATTATACAAGCAATGGGTATTGAATCTATGAGTCGTTGGCGCAAGGAGTGGAAAGATTTTTTATCTAGTTGCAATGAAGTGATAGTGTTTTCTCATAGTTCTCAAGAAATATTAAATAAGGCATTTGATAATTGCTTAAACAACATCAAAGTAATACCGCATGAAATTAGTTATATTCCAAAAATACAAAAAAAGAATAAAACTACAAAATCATTTAATATTGGACTTTTAGGAGTTCTGTCTGAGCACAAAGGTGAACAAATAGTAAAAGAACTTATAAGATTAATTGACAAAAAGCAGCTCAACATAAAAATTAAATTAATAGGTGTTTCAGATAATATAAAAAACGGCAAATATTTTAGTCAAACAGGAGCATATTCAAGAAATAGTTTGCCATACTTATCATTGGAAAATGATATTGATATATTTCTAATACCTTCAATTTGGCCTGAAACTTTTTCATATACAAGTGAAGAAGTTATGAGGATGGGCTTTCCATTGATGTGTTTTGACTTAGGGGCACCAGCAGAACGTGTAAAAAAATATGACAAGGGTGTCATAATTTCAAAGATATCCGCAGAAGCTGTCATAAACACTTTAGAAACTAATAACTTTATTCAGAGTCTTAGACAAATCCCTGTTGTTTTATCACGTGTTTTATTTGTGGTTGAAGATGTTACTTTTTCTTCTAGATACAGAGTTGATCATTTAAGAGAGCAGCTATTTATCCAAGGAATTGCTTCAGATTGTATTGATGAAGATAACGTTAATAAAGTTATCGTCGAAAATTATAATAGTATTGTAGTTTATCGCTCTTCAGACTATTCTGCTATTGAAATTCTTTGCAATAAAGCAAAAAATAAAGGTATAAGTGTATATTACGATATTGATGATTTAATTTTTGAATATTCATTAATTAAAGATTTAGAATTTTTAAATGATGACGAATATAAAGATTTTAATTGTTACACGCAAAAAATAAAGAAAACTATGGATTTGTGTGATGGGTATATTGTTTCTACGAATTGTTTAAAAAAACAAGTACAGAAATTATTCCTGAATAAACCAGTTGTTGTAAACAGAAATGTAGCAAGTTTAGAAATGTTATCAATTTCTACAAATGAAATAAAAAAAGCAAAAAATAATAATGAAATTATCATTGGCTATTTTAGTGGTACAAAAACACATAATGCTGATTTTGAAAGCATAAAATCAGTGCTAATTGATTTGATGAAAAAAAATGACAATGTGAAGCTGTTAATTGGTGGACAAATTATTTTACCAAATGAATTTGCTCCATTTCAGGATAGAGTGAAAAGATTTGAGTTTGTTGATTGGAAAAGACTTCCTCATTTGATTAGCCAAGTTGATATTAATTTAATGCCTTTAGAAAATACTGTTTTTCACGAATGTAAATCAGAAAATAAATGGATGGAAGCTGGACTTGTTTCAGTTCCAACAGTTGCAAGTTGGAATGTAGAATTAGGGGCAGTGATTCATGACGGCGTAGATGGATTTTTATGTAAAAATCTAGAAGAATGGCAAAAAAAATTAAATTTGCTGGCAGAATCAAAAGAATTGAGAGAATATATTTCTAAAAATGTACACAAAAGAGTAATTTCAGAATATACAACTTTTACTATTGAATCAATTGTTCCCATGTTTTTAAAAGTTAAAAGTAGTTCTGAACAAAAAAATTAATATATATCTTCTTACCAAAATGATTAAGTTGCGATAAGAATAGGAAAGTTTTAAAATGGGATTAAATAACTTTACGGTAAAAAACTTTATTCAATTAGAAAATGGCATGTATTTTTTACATGCTTCTTTCTCTATGAAAGATCGTTTGTTTTCTTTAGTATTAAATGATTCTAAAGAAGGTATTCATGTGATTCAAACAGGGAAAGAACAATATGAATGCTTTTGCTATGCAAAATTAGATGAAAAAGAAATTTGTTTAAAAGCAGTTGTGGATCATCAGGAATCTATTTTTTTAGAAGATGAAATAACAATGTTATTAGATGCATCTTCCATCGCTTCAAATATTACATTTGTTTCATCAAATAATGGAATAACAGAAGTAAGAGGCTGGGCATTTACTTCAAATTTGAAATTTCCTGAAGTACGGATAAAAAATACAACTGATAATAATACGAGTGAATTTTCACTTCGATACACTAAATTTCAGGAATTGATTGATGATTCCATTCTTTCAAAAAATCAGATGTATGGCTTTGCACTTTCTTTTATTAAAGAAGAAGGAAAAGAGTATTCTATTGAATTGAGAAATGGTAATAACACTAAATCACTGCCACTTACATCTTTTTTCTCTGAAAGAAACGAAACGAAAAAACTATCCATAGGAACTGCACTAAAAAGAATCAGCCCAAAAATGATGAAGCGATTCTTTGAATATTTAAAAGAAAATGGAATCAAAGAAACGGTTTATAAAATCTTATTTGGAATGCAAGAAGAATTTGATTATGATGCGTGGTTTAGAAGAAATAGGATTTTAGATGAAGAATTAGAAAGACAAAAAAAGATTGTTTTTTCATATGCACCAAAAATCAGTATCCTAGTTCCAACATTTAATACACCAAAAGATTTATTGATTGAAATGATTGAATCTGTAAGAAATCAATCATATGCAAATTGGCAGTTATGTATTGCGGATGGCAGTGATCAGGAGGAAACAAAAAATATAATCAAAGAGTATGTTTCTAAAGATAATAGAATTGTAGTTTCCTGGCTGGATAAAAACTATGGTATCTCAGGAAATACAAATAAAGCATTAGAACTTGCTGATGGTGAATACACTGCGTTATTTGATCATGATGATGTATTGGAACTAAATGCTTTGTATGAGGTTGTTTCCTCTCTTCAGAAAGTACATCATGATATTGTGTACACAGATGAAGATAAGTTAAATGGAAAAACGCTTCGATATGAAGATCCAAACTTCAAATCTGGCTACAATGAAGATTTGTTATTGTCTCATAACTATATTACGCATTTCTTTGTGGTGAAAACAAATATTTTGCGTGAAGTAGGGGGATTTAATAGTGAATATGATGGTGCACAGGATTATGATGTAATCTTGAAGTGTGTTGAAAAAACAAATGATATTCATCATATTGCTAAAATTCTTTATCATTGGAGAATGCATGAAGGTTCTACTGCGTTAAATCCTGAAAGTAAGATGTATTGTTATATCGCTGGCGAAAAAGCAATTCAGCATCATTTGGAGCGTATTGGTGTAAAAGCGAAAGTTGAAATGAGAAAGAAACCATATTGGGGACTGTATCATGTGGAATACTTGCTTGAAGAAGAACCTTTTGTTTCTATTGTGATTCCTAACTATGAACATGAAGATGTATTAAAAACATGTATTGATTCTTTATACAATGTGAATACATATAAAAACTTTGAAATTATTATTGTGGAAAACAATAGTAAGAAAAAATCTACATTTGATTATTATGAACAGGTGCAAGTTGAACATGAAAATGTAAAAGTTGTGACTTGGGAAGGAACAGAATTTAATTTCTCCGCAATCAATAACTTTGGTGCAAAATATGCCAAAGGACAATATTTGTTATTTTTGAACAATGATACAAAAGTGATTACTCCAGAAGCAATTCGTGAAATGGTTGGAACTTGTTCAAGAAACAATGTTGGTATTGTTGGTGCGAAACTTTTATATCAAGACAATACAATTCAACATGCAGGTGTAGTGATTGGATTTATGGGATATGCTAGACATATCATGAATGATATTGAAGGATTGAAAGATCCTGGATATATGATGCGTGCTCAAGTGAACTGTGATTATAGTGCAGTGACAGCGGCATGTATGATGACAAAGAAATCTTTGTTTGAAGAATTGCATGGATTTGATGAATCTTTTAAGGTTGCATGTAATGATATTGATTATTGCTTAAGAGTCAGAGAAAGAAACTGCTTGGTTGTATTTAATTCTTTTGCGAAATTTTATCATTTTGAATCAAAATCAAGAGGTTATGAAAATAATCTTGAAAAAGTAAATCGATTTAATCGTGAAGTTGAAATCTGGCAAGATAGATGGAGAGATATCCTTGCAAATGGAGATCCATATTACAATGTAAACTTCAAAATTGAAAATGAACCATTTGAACTCAAGTAATTCTTAATAATTCTTCATTTTTTGAAATTTGGTATCTATTAGTGTGTGTGATAAAATGACATCAGTGACTATCAATCAGTTTGCTGATGTCATTTTATATAGGAGTTTTATGATATATAAATATTCATGGAAAAGATTGTTAATTGTTGGAATTGTATTTTGTTTTTTGTTGAATATTTTTAGTATGCCTTTTCAAAAATATCATAAATATGGTTATCAATTTGAAGAGATTCAATCAAAGACAAAACTTGTAAATGAGCAAAAAACTTCCATTGATTGTGTGTTTTTGGGAGACAGTCAAGGATGGTCAACATATTCACCGATACAAATGTACAAAGAACATGGATTTACTGCTTTGAACTTATGTACGCCAGGACAATTTATGTATGACACATATGTGTTATTAAAAAATACATATAAAAAACAAAAACCTAAATTAGTTGTGATTGATGCTAATATGATGTTTTCATTTTTGAATCCATTGAAATTTATATTGTTGAAAAACTTTCCGATTTTTCATTATCACAACATTGATACAAATAAAATTTCTGAAGAGTATTTCGCAAGAAAAGGATTTAATGAATATGAAGGCGTTGTTGGATATACAGGATCTTTAGACTATATGGAATCTGGGGAAAGAAATACGCTATCCAAGCAGGCAATGCAATATTTAGATAAGATCAATCAACTTTGTAAAGAAAATGAATCACAAATGTTATTAGTAAATACTGTTTCACCATTAGTGTGGTCAAATGTAAGACATGAAATCATACAAAAATGGTGCGCTGATAATAATGTGAATTATGTGGACTACAATACTTCAGAACAATTAGAAACAATTGATTTTGATTTTAATAATGATTTTAGAGACGGTGGTGATCACGTTAATCTGAATGGTTCCAGAAAAATTTGTGAAAATCTGGGAAACTACATCAAACAGAACTATGCATTAGAAGATCATAGAAAGGATAGCTCGTATCACGAATGGAATACATTAGCACAAGATGCGAGTGAATATGATTAAGTATGACATTTTCTTATAATTCAATATTGTTCTATCTTGGATTTGTTCCAATGATTATGATTCTGTATTCTATATTTCCCCGGAAATATAGATGGATGACATTATTATTTGCTAACTACACATTTTTCTTTGTATGGTCAAAGAAATTGATTGTTTATAATTTAGTTACGACTTTGATTACGTATTTGTTTGGAAAAAAGTTATCTTCAATGAAGAAAACTCCAATAAATGTAGATCGTAAGAAATTCAAAAAACAGAAGAAAACAATTCTTACAATCAGTGTACTTATTAATTTGTTTGTGTTAATTGCCTTGAAATATACAAACTTTTTAGGTTCTACAATTTTTGGATCGTCTTTTACAGCTCTTAGTATTGTTGCACCAATTGGAATCAGTTATTACACACTGCAGAATATTTCATATCTTGTAGATGTATCAAATAAAAAGATTGAACCTGCGCATTCATTCTTTGATTTATCTTTATATAACAGTTTCTTTTTAACAATCATGGAAGGTCCAATTACTAGATTTTCAGATATGATTGATCAATTAAAATCAGGCAATCCAATTACGCCAGAGAATTTTACATTTGGTGTTGAAAGAATCACATGGGGCTTATTTCAGAAAATGATTATTGCGGATCACTTGAGTGGTGTTGTGAATACATTGTTTGCGAATTACAAGACAAGTGGTGCATTGAGTTTGCTGGCTGCAGTATTATGTACGATTCAATTGTATATGGATTTTAAAGGTACGATTGATATTGCATTAGGTGTTGGAAAAATCTTTGGTATTACGATTGCAGAAAACTTTAGACAACCGTTCTTTGCTAAAAATGCTGGTGATTTCTGGAGAAGATGGCATATTACTTTAGGTGCTTTTTTGAGAGACTATGTATTTTATCCAGTATCTTTAAGTAAACCAATTCAAAAATTAACAAAATGGTGTAAGAATCATCTTGGAAAT
>Ga0129311_1001764_pt1 | contig 14615 bp, 10 predicted proteins | sample Go1ome_FD_94435 | JGI IMG/M metagenome (GOLD analysis project Ga0129311, IMG submission 94435) | Western lowland gorrila individual fecal microbial communities from Wisconsin, USA - Go1022B metagenome | ecosystem: Host-associated > Mammals > Digestive system > Large intestine > Fecal | place... | reverse complement strand
TAATAATTTAACTATCCGTATTATATCATGTTTAAAAATTCTTTGCAATAGCCACTTTCTCCAAAATTTAAGGGTTTCTTTTATGGGGTATCGCCAATTAATAGGGGTGATGGTATTTAAGCTGAGTTTTATTTATACAGAATATCTATAGCAATCCAACTTTTTAAATTCACAAAATCCAGTCGCAAAAGCTGGGATTTATGGGTTTTGTGACTGGATTTTGTCTGAATTTTAAGGCGGATTGCTATAATTAACAGGAAAAATGTCACTGCATTTTGAGGTATGCAAAAGGCTGACATGAGATCTGCTGCATTTGTTGTGCGGAATACGTACACTTCGGATAATATGGCGGGACAAACTCAAATTTACGCCATTGTCATTGACATGTCAGATAAAAAATAGTATAATAGAAAAAGCGGATATTTTTCGTGAACGCTTTTTGCCGCACCGATGCGGCTGGCGCAAAACTTATCTCATAGTCAAGACATGGCTGTGCAGGTCATTCCTGCGGTCGGTCTGAACACAAAGGAGAATTCAATATGAAAGGCATAATTTTAGCAGGCGGTTCGGGCACAAGGCTCTACCCGCTGACGATGGTGACTTCAAAACAGCTTTTGCCTGTTTATGACAAGCCGATGGTCTACTACCCGCTGAGTACGCTCATGCTGGCGGGCATCAAGGATATACTGATAATCTCGACCCCGACCGACCTGCCGAACTTTGAGCGCCTGCTGGGTGACGGTTCGGAGTACGGCATAAACTTAAGCTACAAGGTACAGCCCTCGCCCGATGGTCTTGCACAGGCTTTCATACTGGGTGAAGAATTCATAGGCGATGATGCCTGCGCTATGGTGCTGGGGGACAACATCTTCTACGGCAACGGTTTCGGGACACTGCTGAGGACTGCGGTGAAAGACGCTGAGGAAAATGCCCGCGCAACAGTTTTCGGCTACTATGTGCCCGACCCCGAACGCTTTGGTGTGGTGGAGTTCGATGAAAGCGGAAGGGCAGTTTCCATTGAAGAAAAGCCTGCACAGCCGAAGAGCAGTTATGCGGTGACAGGGCTGTATTTCTATCCTGCGGGCGTTTCTGCAAGGGCGGATAAGGTAAAGCCGTCTGCGAGGGGCGAACTGGAGATAACCACCCTCAACGAGATGTATCTTGATGACGGTCTGCTGGATGTTCAGCTTTTGGGACGGGGCTTTGCATGGCTGGATACAGGCACGATGGACAGCCTTGCTGAGGCTACAAACTTTGTGCAGATGATACAGAACCGTCAGGGCATTGAGATATCTGCGCCCGAAGAGATAGCTTTCATAAACGGCTGGATAGACCGTGACGGGCTGATGCGTTCTGCCGAAAAATACGGAAAATCCCCCTACGGCGCACACCTGAGAAAGGTCGCTGAGGGCAGGATAAAATACTGAGGTGTACTTTGATAATGGGAAATTTTACATTCAATGAAACTAAGATAAAAGGCGTTTACATAATCGATGTCAAGACCTACGGCGACAATCGCGGCTATTTCATGGAAACCTACAAGGAAGCCGATTTCAAGGCGGCAGGGCTTGATTACAACTTCGTGCAGGACAATCAGTCAAGTTCCCGCAAGGGCGTGCTGAGAGGTCTGCATTTTCAGAAGACCCACCCGCAGGCAAAGCTGGTGAGGGTCATAAAAGGCGAGGTCTTCGATGTGGCAGTTGACCTGCGCAAGGGCAGTGAAACTTACGGTCAGTGGGTGGGCGTACTGCTTTCCGAAGAGAACCACAGGCAGTTCATGATACCGCGCGGATTTGCACACGGCTTCGTTGTGGTCAGCGATTATGCTGAATTCGCCTACAAGTGTGACGATGTCTACCACCCCGAAGATGAGGGCGGCATCATGTGGAACGACCCTGCCATCGGTATTGAATGGGCAGATGTCGGTGAAGTGATACTTAGTGAGAAAGACAAGCATCACCCGTCGCTGGCGGAATCAAAGATAGAATTTTAAGGAGAATATGACATGAATATATTTGTAACAGGCGGTGCGGGCTTCATCGGCTCGAACTTCGTTTTCCACATGCTGGATACTTACCCCGACTACCGCATCGTATGTCTTGACAAGCTGACTTATGCGGGCAATCTTTCAACACTGGCACCTGTGATGAATAACCCGAATTTCAGGTTCGTCAAGATAGATATCTGCGACCGCGAAGCTATTTACAAGCTGTTCGAGGAAGAAAAGCCCGATATCGTTGTAAACTTCGCGGCTGAGAGTCACGTTGACCGTTCCATCGAAAATCCTGAGATATTCTTACAGACCAACATTCTCGGTACACAGGTGCTTATGGACGCATGCCGCAAGTACGGTATACAGAGATATCATCAGGTTTCCACAGATGAAGTCTACGGCGACCTGCCCCTTGACAGACCCGACCTGTTCTTCACCGAAGAAACACCGATACACACATCTTCGCCCTATTCTTCGTCAAAGGCGGGCGCTGACCTGCTGGTAATGGCATATCACCGCACCTACGGTCTGCCTGTGACCATTTCGAGATGTTCCAACAACTATGGTCCGTATCACTTCCCCGAGAAGCTGATACCGCTGATGATAGCAAACGCGCTGGCTGACAAGCCTCTGCCTGTTTACGGTGAGGGTCTGAATGTGCGCGACTGGCTGTATGTGGAAGACCACTGCCGCGCCATCGACCTGATAATACACAAGGGCAGAGTGGGCGAGGTCTACAATGTCGGCGGTCACAACGAGATGAAGAATATCGACATCGTAAAGCTGATATGCAAAGAACTGGGCAAGCCCGAAAGCCTTATCACCCATGTTGAGGACAGAAAAGGTCACGATATGCGCTATGCCATCGACCCGACAAAGATACACAACGAACTGGGCTGGCTTCCCGAAACAAAGTTTGCTGACGGCATAAAGAAGACCATCAAGTGGTATCTGGACAACAAGGAGTGGTGGGAAACCATCATTTCTGGTGAGTATCAGAACTACTATGAAAAAATGTACGGTAACAGAGGTACGATATAATGAAGTTTTTTGTGACAGGCGTGGGCGGTCAGCTGGGTCATGATGTTATGGCTGAACTGGCAAAGCGCGGCTATGAAGCCGTAGGCAGTGATATCCTCGACAGCGTGCCGCAGGATATCGAATATAAAAAGCTGGATATAACCGACAAGTCTGCTGTTGAACAGGTCATCACTGCGGTCAGGCCCGATGTGGTGGTACACTGCGCCGCATGGACGGCTGTCGATGCCGCAGAGGACGAGGAGAATATCCCGAAAGTACGGGCGATAAATGTTGACGGCACACGCAATATCGCGGAAGTCTGCAAAGCACTTGACTGCAAGATGATATACATTTCCACCGACTATGTTTTTGACGGCAGGGGTGAAGAAGCGTGGAAGCCTGACTGCAAGGACTATGCGCCCCAGAACGTTTATGGTCAGTCAAAGCTGGACGGCGAACTTGCTGTGGCTGAAACGCTGGAGAAATACTTCATCGTGCGCATAGCATGGGTGTTCGGCAAAAACGGCAGTAACTTCGTCAAGACCATGCTTAACGTGGGCAAAAAGCACCCCGAAGTGCGTGTTGTCAATGACCAGATAGGCACTCCGACCTATACGCCACACCTTGCAAGACTGCTTGTCGATATGGCTGAAACCGACAAATACGGCTATTACCACGCCACCAACGAGGGCGGGTATATATCGTGGTACGATTTCACATGTGAGATATACAGGCAGGCGGGACTTGATACGAAAGTCACACCTGTTACCACTGCCGAATATGGTCTTAGCAAAGCGGCAAGACCTTTCAACAGCCGCCTTGACAAGTCCAAACTCACCGAAAACGGCTTCAAGCCCCTCCCGACATGGCAGGAAGCGCTTTCTGAATTTATAATTCATAATTCATAATTGTTGGCAGGCATTCGGGTTTATATGTATTAATAAAATGCGTGGACGAAAGATCGCTCACGCATTTTTTTGTTGTTTTATTACAGCGGGTGTTAATAATAGTTGGCGGTTTTCTCCCCCCCGCCGCAGGCGGGGGAGAGAAAACATCTCAATAACTGTTCCTTGTAATACTTTTATTATTAGTTGTGTTTTAAAGTTATGACCATATAAAGAAAATGCGTGGACGAAAGATCGTTCACGCATTTTTTATGTTGTTTTATTACAGCAGGTGTCAACTGCGCATCTTTTCGTTCGGGTGTTTGTCGTAGTAGGCTTTTTTGTCGGTGTACATGCGTTCATCGGCGTTGTGCAGTGCGGCGCGGACATTCTTCACATCAGCTTCGTAGCCTGTACCGATTGCGAATACAACTTTATCGTATCTTTCGGATATCTTCCTCAGCTTGTCGGCTTTGCTTTCAAGTTCATCTTCGGTGACATCTGTCAGCACTACCACAAATTCATCGCCGCCTGCGCGGAATATCTGGTGTACCGCGAAGACATCGCGCATGGCATCTGCGGCATTCTTCAGCAGTCTGTCGCCTGCATTGTGACCCTCATTGTCATTGATGCGTTTTAAACCGTTCAGGTCAACAAAGATTATGCCCACCGATTTTGTAGTGTCTTCCTTAGCCAGTGCATCGATGAAGTTGTTCATCTCGTTGCGGTTCATGACTCCGGTCAGCATGTCGGTCGAACTGAGTATGTGCAGTTTGTCCAACATACGGTAGCTGTACAGTTCTGATGCCAGTATGAATGTGGTTATCTCCAGTATTTCCTTGATAAGATCGGCGGCTTCGGCGTTGAAGTTTATCGACCAGATATAACCCAGCAGTTCGCCCTTGAATTCCAGCGGGAAGAGCACTATATTCTTACAGCCCGCCCCTTTCAGCGATTCGTACCACGCAGGATTGCGCTCCTGCACCACCTTCATATCATGGGTGTTTTTGACTATCACGCAGTTGCTTCCCGCGATGGTGGCTTTCCATGAATCGGCAATGTCGTAGAAGTTTTCATCGAGGTAACTGTCCATCGGCAGGAGTTTCGAGCCATCAGCGAACGCTTCGCACAGCACCGAACATTTGCGCTTTTCAGTGTCCATAAGCATGATACAGCAGTGTTCGGAACCGCACTGTGCGCGGATATCACTGCATATCACAGACATGGTTTCTCTGAAATCCTCAGCGCTTCTCAGCTTGATGAAAGTTTCAAGCACAGCAGATGCGATATCAGCTGATATGGAGGACATGCGCTTTGGGTCCGGCTTTATGTTTATATCCATTATGTACAGGCAGTAGCAGATGTTGCCGTCATCGGGGATAAGCGGCAGGAAAGTCAGGTCGAACCACACATCAAAGCGGGTGGCATGGGCATATGAATGAAGTACCTGCTTGTGTACAGCCGCATTGTAGCATGCGTCCTCAAAATTCAGGTCGCGGGGGATATATTTGGTGTATAACTGGTTAGGTACGAACTTTTCCGACAGCATGGTTATCCGCTCAACGGGGTGCTCGATGCTGGCGATATAGGGCTTGTTGCCCGTGACTATGCGGACATTGCCGTAATCATCTTCCCCGAATTTTTCCACCGACATCACACAGGCGGCGGTGGGTATGTTGTCGCATATTGCCTGAAAATCCATAAATAATATTACACTTCCTTTAATGGTATGATCGCCGCGCGGTCACAGCATAACGAGTCAAAAAAATGTCATGAAATGACAAGATGCTGTGACATAGCTTTTATTATTCATATTATAACACATAATTTCCTTTTTTGCAACAAATTCTCCAAAAAAATAATTTATATGTATGCCAAAAAATGAACACTCTTCACAGCAAAAATGCAATTCAAGATACCTTTCCCGCATCGCATCACCTGACGAATGTTATCGCGGTGCTAATATCTGACAGTTCGCGAAGTATATTTCAATACAGGTAATGGAATAGAGGCACTCGTTATATTCTAAGCGAATATTTTTATGTTTTTTAGTATACTTTTACCTATTGTGTAAATGTTTAAGCAATTAGGCACAAAATGATAGTTTTTTGTCCGTATAACACATTGAAATTTGTAATAACATGTGCTATCATTATCTATATTGAATGGCGGAAGAGAAGACCGCCATAAATGCGGCACAACGCTCTGCCGCAAGATCTTAAACGAGGTGAGATCATGAAGAAAAGCATTTTCCGAAAAGGCATGGCACTGCTTATGTCGGGTACGATGATGCTGGCACTGATGCCTGCCATCTCAAATGACCTGACTGTAGGTGCCGCCGCAAACAAAGCCCGTGTATCGGTACACGACCCGTCTGTTGTGAAAAACGGCAGTACCTATTATGTGTTCGGCTCGCATATCGAGGCGGCACGCAGTTCCGATCTGCAAAACTGGACACGCTTCACCAACGGCTACACCACACCTAACAATGTGGAATTCGGCAACCTTTCGACCAACCTGAAAAAGGCTTTCGCATGGTGCGGCGAAGACCTTGAAGACTGCGCAGGCGGCTTCTCGGTGTGGGCGCCCGATGTTTACTGGGACGCGCAGTATCAGAATTCCGACGGCACAAAGGGCGCTTATCTGATGTACTTCTGCACATCTTCGACCTATATCCGTTCGGTGATATGTTTTGCGACCTCTAAGAATATCGAGGGTCCTTACACTTTCGCTGATACGCTGATATATTCGGGCTTTACCAAGAACGACCAGTATGTGACCAGTTCTACCAAGAACGTTAACAAGAAGTACACTTCGACCAATATCGACGAACTGATATCGTCGGGTGAAGTTACCATGAACAACAGCTGGTTCAGCAGCAACAACTTCAACAACTCACTGTTCCCCAACGCTATCGACCCCACCATATACACCTCCACTGACGGAAAGATGTATATGACCTACGGTTCGTGGTCGGGCGGCATATTCACCATTGAGATCGATCCGAAAACAGGCAAGTGCATACACCCCAAGACAGGCACGACATCTGACGGCAGAATGGTGGACAGCTATTTCGGCACAAAGATTGCAGGCGGCTACACCAAGTCGGGTGAAGGTCCTTTCATCGAATACAACGCTGATACAGGCTACTATTATCTCTGGACGACACTCGGCGGACTGACTGCAACAGGCGGCTATAACATGCGTGTGTTCCGTTCCACCAGCCCCACAGGTCCTTTCACCGACCCATCGGGCAACGCGGCAGTCATCGCCAGCGGCGGCAATGTCAACAGCATCGGTCTGAAAGTGATGGGCAACTACAAGTTCAGCACCCTTGACAATGCTTACATGGCGTGCGGTCATAACTCGGTGCTGAAAGACGATGACGGCAGATGGTATCTGCTTTACCATGCACGCTTCAACACAGGCAACGAGTATCACGAAGTCCGTGTACATGAGATGTTCTTCAACGAAGAGGGCTGGCCTACCGTCACACCTTTCGAGTATTCGGGCGACCATATCGCGCAGAACGGCTATGAAGAGGCTGATATCGCGGGCGATTACGAATACATAAATCACGGCAAAGCTACTGACGGCAACGTTATCAATTACCAGAGCATAAAGCTGAATTCCGACCACACCATATCCGGTGCGGTAAGCGGCACATGGTCGCAGGCGGCTGACAGCGCGGCAGCTACACTCACAATAGGCGGTCAGAAGTACAGCGGTTATTTCATCGCGGCGGCTAACGAAAAGGGCACAAAGGTGATGTCCTTCACCGCAGTGGGCAGTAACGGTCAGACCGTGTGGGGCGCTAAGACCAAGACTTATTCGGGCAGTGCAAGGGCGGCAGTCACCGACTACACCAACACCGATGCACAGCTTGTCATGTCCCCCGATACAGCAGGTGCTTCCAGTAAGGCATCAAGACTCAGCGGCACCGATCTTGTCAGCGGCGCGACATACTTTATCACCAACAAGAACAGCGGCATGTCCCTCGACCTGCCCGCAGGCGCACTGGACGCAGGCACAAATATCCAGCAGTGGGATTTCAACAAGTCATGGGCACAGCAGTGGAGGCTGGTCGCTGTTGACGATACTTATTTCAGGATAGTAACACTTGGCGATGAGTCAAAGTGCATCACCGTAGCAGGCAGTTCTTCAAACGATGGTACAAATGTTGAATTACAGCCCTACACAGGCGCAAGCGGACAGCTGTTCAAGCTGGTGAAGAGCGGAAGCTACTACGGCATAGTATCGAAATGTTCGAGCGGCAACAGCGCACTGGACGTTTTCGAGTGGTCTACCGAGAACGGCGGAAATATCGCCCAGTACCCCTACCACGAATATGACTGCCAGCTTTGGTCTGTACAGCCTGTTTACCCCGCTGTGGTAAGCGGCACATACACCATAAAGAACCTCAACAGCGGTCTGTACATTGCAGGCAAATCGGGCAATGTTGTGCAGACATCTGCAAAGAAGTGGAACTTTACCAAGCAGTCAGACGGCACATTCATCATACAGGATACCACAGGTCTTGCGATGACAGTGGAGAACGGTTCTTCCGCAGACGGTGCAAACATCACCCTTGCCGCACTTAAGGGCGATAATTCGCAGAAGTTTAAGATACAGTGCAACAAGGACGGCACCTATTCATTGCTGACAGTTTCATCAAACGGCGCAAGATGCGCTGATGTATACGAAATAAGCCTTGCAGACGGCGCAAACATCTGCCAGTGGGAATACTGGGGCGGCGACGGTCAGAAGTTCATACTTGAACCCGCAGTGCCCGAAAACACCACAGTCACCCGCAACGGAGATGTCAACCTCGATGGCAAAACAGATGTCATCGACTGCATGTACTTTGAGTATTATCTCACAGGCGGTACAAGCTACACACTTGAAATGCCGATGGCAGCCGACCTCAACAACGACGGCTTGCTCAACAACAACGACCTTGTACTGCTGAGAAAAATGGCACTAGCTTAACCCCTCCCCTGAATAAATGCTGCATGCGTTTTGTATATTCGCGTGCAGCATTTTTATATGGCGGCATAAAAGTTCATGACTTGTTGTCTGTACTATAGCAATCCGCTTTAAAATTCAGACAAAATCCGGTCACAAAACCCATAAATCCGAGCTTTAGCGACCGGATTTTGTGAATTTAAATAGTTGGATTGCTATAATTTTAATAGTTAGTTAATTATACAATTTGCAGTTTATGCACATATTTCTTTCACTATATTGCATAAAGCGTTTGGAAATATGTTGACGATTGTTAATAAATATGCTATATTTAATGTAAAAAAATAGCGCGCAAAAATCGGTATGTGCGCAGATACGCGGTAAGCAGATGTTTCGGGAACAATATCACGAATTGTTCGGAACACTGCCCTCAGTGTGTTGCATATGGTTTGCATAAAAAGATGCTCGGTGATGCCGCGCGGCGGGGTATCTGCCGAAATATAACAAAGCCATCAAGTTATAATTCCCCTGAAATACAAAGAAAAAAGCCCGACTGCGGTACAAACTGCGGCGGGGCTTTTTTCTGTTGCGGACACTAATGCCTGAAATAAAAACTCCCGCCGCTTTTTGGGGAAGTGACGGGAAGTTTTGTTTGAACTAATAGTAATAGTATAAACTCATATCAGGATACTTTGGTGTATATCTGACCGCCGTTCAGGGTCTTGCCCTTTGCGGCAAACATGTCGGATATGGTAACTACCTGATAGCCGTTTGCTTTCAGCCAGGGGAGAACTCTCTCCATAGCTTCGGCAGTGGTGGACTTGGTTTCGTGGCAAAGCACGATAGCACCGTTCAGAGAGCCGTTGTTTGCGGCGTTCTGTATAGTCCATACTATCTGGTCGGCAGATGCGTTGTCCCAGTCCTTAGTATCAAGTGAGCAGGTTATCATGGGAACATCGTACAATGTCTGCTGTACCTGCCAGTTAGAAGACAGATAAGGCAGTCTGAGCAGTTTTGAAGGCTCTTTGCCGATTATTCTCTTCAGCTTGTTGTATGTGGTGTCATACTCACTGCGTATCTGCTGAGAACTCTGCTTTGTGAGATCGGGGTGAGTTGTGGTGTGGTTTGCGATCTCCATGCCCTTGCTGTCAGCATAGCGTACCTGATCTTCCGAACCGATCCAGTTGCCTACATAGAAGAATGTAGCGCGGAAGTCGCATTCTGCCAGAGCGTCTATTATCCTGTAGCCGCTGTTTGTGGGGCTTGTGCCGTCATCAAAGGATATAGCGACCATCGGCTTTGATGGGTCAACATAGTAGCCGTTATGTGTCTGAGGCTGATCGTTGTTGCCGTTATTGCCATTGTTACCATTATTGCCGTTGTTGCCATTGTTGCCTGAGCGTGCAACGATAACAGAAGCGTTTTTGAGAGCACCTGCGGTGTCCCACTTGCCGTTTATCCTTGCGGCAACAGCTATCTTGTAGCTTGTGCCTGCCGAGATGCACTTGGGTGTGACAAAAGAAGTTGTGGTTATATCCGACTTCTGTACTCTCCACTTGCCTGCCAGATATACAGCGATGCCGTATCTGTCAGCTCCCTTTACGGGATCCCAGCTTATCTTGAACTGACGGCTTGGTGCGTTGTACTCTGCGGTGATATTAGTAGCGTAAGTAGTGTTGGTAGGTGTAGTGCTGTGTGTGTTGGTATTGCCGTTGTTTGAAGAACCGCCCTCAGCCTTGTAGCCTGCCTTTGCGCATATCGCTCTGTCGATATAGATATCGGTCAGGCTGTCGGGTGCTTCGATGTATACCTTGCAGTTCTTAGCGCCGGTCGGAATGGTGAAGTTTGTGTTCTCCAGCAGAGTCCACTTGCCCGCAGTGCAGTCAGCCTTAGCTATCTGAGCATATTTGGTAGTGCCGTCAGCATCGTACTGCATAGTCAGCGCCAGTGACGCACTTGTTGCAGGCATAGCCATCGTGCTGAAGCTGTACGCACTGCCCGCCTTGAAGTAGTTGCTGTCAAGTGCAAGTTCTGCGCCGTTCCAGTTGCTCGTTCTGCCGCTTATGTACAGTGATTTGCTGCCCTCATAAGCCTTAGAGGAAGAAGCAGCTATGGAAGCATTGCCCCTTGCCTGCCAGTAATCGGTGCCGTTCTCGAAAGAACCTGTGTACAGCGTGCCCTCTATAGGAGTCGGGTCACTGCTGCCGTTGTTACCATTGTTGCCGCTGCCGCCTATCTTGAGGTTATTGCCGTAAACGGTAGCCTTGCCGCTCGACCTGTAGCCCTCGATATTCAGTGCTACTTCGTACATCTTGCCCATCTTAAGACCTGCCTTTTCCCAAGCCTTGAAATGCTCGGAAACGCTTATGGTGCCCTCGATGTAAGAGCCGTTGCCCTGCGGCTTGCTCTTGCGGACGCTCCAGTACTGGTCAAATGTGGTGTCACCGTCAATGGACGGTGCATTCTCACGGGTGGTCTTGTAGATGTCATACTGACCGCCGTCAGAATAAACTGTGCCCAGCGAATATGACTGTCCGGGCGGACGCCAGTCACCCCACGATTCTACGATGTAATACTCGACCAGAGGATTTCTCGTCCAGCCGTAAACGCACATGTATGAGTTGCCGTTTGGCTGGAAGTCTACTGCGTAATCGATGGATATATCGCCAAGTTCCTGATAGGTCTTGGTGCAGTCGAACTTCTGACCTTTACGGAACAGGCAGTTGTTTATGTTGCTCCACTCGCAGGAGAACGTACCGCCGCCCGTGATGGTCATGCGGGTGTTGCCCGTGTCTTTCCAAAGCTCGAAAGCGTAGCCGTCTTCGGTGCCTGTCTTATTGTCGTAATAAGTCTGGTCGGCAAAGGCGGGTATCGCAGAAAGCCCTGTCAGGCACATAGCCGCCGCAGCAGCACAGCTGACAGCTTTTTTGATAAGCCCATGCTTCATGTCATCTTACCTCACTTTCTTCGGATATATTCGGGTAAGGCTGAGCCTTGCCCCGCTTTTCATGACTTGACAGCAGATATGCCGAAAACAAGGCGCCTTAAAGGTTTTCGCCGTTTCTGACTGTCTTTGTTTATTATTTTACCAAAATTGCAGAGATTTACAAGACGATTTTTTCGGTAAGCACTATAATTTGACCGATTATTGCGAATTATTGACGAATAATATAAAAGTTATGAGCAAATTTGATTGATTTTAGGGGATTTAAGTACAACTTTCATAGTCAAATTCGTAAATGTAAATATTTTGACCGAACAGATCAGCAATAAACAACCGATAATAGTTTCTTAACATTTGTGTCAGCTTTTCGCACACCGACTGCAAACGCCGATACACGGCTGTCACCGTTATACCGAAAACTTCGGTGTAATATCACACAAAAGTTCTGCTATTGCGTTTTGAATAAAAAAGTGAGCGTTCCCGCGCGGGGACGCTCACTTATATTATCTTGCTGACACAACGGACTAAACAGATTTTCAGCAAATATTAACGATAGCCCGCAGTTTTCTTTCCAATGTTGCCGGCGCGGAAAAGATAACATCAACTCAGTATTTCCTTGTTATAAAGGTATTTTTGGGTGGTGTGCTAAAGGGATAGTCATAATATTAAATGTCACAGCCTGAACCTTGCGGGCATAAGTTCATCAAGGGTGTGTTCGCCATCTGTGAGTATTATCCTGAGATCTCCGCCGCAGAACTCGCTCATAACTTGCAGGCATGCACCGCAGGGGTAACAGGGCGAAGACAGGTCGCCGTCACCGCCGACTATCGCTATGGCAGAAAACTCCCTTACGCCCTCAGATACCGCTTTGAATATGGCAGTGCGCTCAGCACAGTTGGTCAGTGAATAGGAACTGTTCTCTATATTGCACCCGCGAAAAACAGAGCCGTCCGCACACAGCAAAGCCGCACCCACCCTGAAATGTGAGTATTTGCAGTAAGAATTTTCAGCCGCTTTTTCGGCTTCTCTCAGAAGTTCATCATTCGTCATGGTATGACCCCCTTTTTGAGAATATTATATCACCCACACAGCCCGATGTCAAGCCGCAAAGGTCGTGCTGTTCGATCGGCGGGAGCAAGCACCAGCCCCACATGCTGAAATGCGCCGTATTCTGCATGGGCATGCGCGGCAAATGGTGCATCAGTATTTGACATTTTGCTAAAATGTGTTATAATAAAACTGTGAGCCTAAATAAATGCAGAGGCTCGTTATACAGACCACGAACGGAGGTATACCACATGAGAAAAAATTTAGGTGTTCAGCCCGCACTTTTCCCGATGCCTGTCGTGATAGTCGCGGCATACGGCGCTGACGGCAGTATATGCGCAATGAATGCGGCATGGGCACAGATCTGCGACAGCGATAAGATAGCGCTTTTCATCGATGCCGATCACAAGACCACAAAGAACATCATGGAAACAAAGGCTTTTACCGTTAACATCGCAGATGTCCCAAATATGGAAACGGCAGATTTCTTCGGCATAGCTACAGGCAACAAAATGCCAGATAAATTCGAGCGTTCGGGCTGTCACGCGCAGAAAAGTGAGTTCGTTGATGCACCTATCATCACCGAATACCCCGTCACCATCGAATGCGAACTTGCAGAAGAGATAAACACACCCAACATGCACGCGATAGTCGGCAGGATAGTCAATGTCAGCGCAGATGAGAACGTTGTGGGCGACAAAGACAAGATACTCCCCGAAAAGGTCAACGCGCTTATCTTCGACCAGTACCGAAGCGGATATTTCGCAGTGGGCGAAAAAGTCGGTCAGGCATGGAATGCGGGCGCAGGACTTATGAAAAAATAATGTGGTTATCCCTCTGACACATCAAAATAAACTATGTTATATCGGGAAAAATAACATCAACTCAGTATTTCCCCGTTAAAAAGTATTCTGGGGTGGTGTGCTAAAGGGATAGTCATATAAAATAACACATTATACCAAACGCGCAGACTTATCACAGCCTGCGCGTTTTTTGTGCTTTTATATAGCGAAAATATGCGTCTTTTCAGGCAGGACGTTCATCGCCATGCCGCGTCAATATCCCCGCCTGACAATTCGCATTTTGCTGAAAAATGAGTTTTCGCGCAAGGGTGTGCCGTCAGTTAGAAACACAGTTAAAACGGCATTCTTTAGCCCGTATCAGACATTTTTCATTGACGAACGTGCATCATTCCACCTGTTTGCCCAGAAACATTGCCGCCGCTTTACATAACATGGCTTGGTCGTCCGTAACAGAACGGCTGTCGTTTCCGCCAAGAAATGCTACCGCACCAGTTATATCTCCGCCCGAAATTATGGGCGATACAGCCAGCGCACGCGCATCTATCCCCTCAACAGGGCGGAAATTCTCTCCACCCCCGCGATATTCGTAAGAACGCCTGCTTTCCAGCATCTCTTCCATAGCCCGCGACAAGCGCCGCTGTGTGTATTCTTTCTTCGGTACTCCCGATACTGCCACCACATGGTCTTTGTCAAATATCACCGCAGGCGCTCCCCCCAGCTTTGAAATGACTTCCGCCGCCTGCAAAGCACCGTCAGATAATTCGTTTATAGGCGAGTATTTCTTGAATATCACTTCACCGTCAGAGTCGGTGTATATCTCCAGCGGGTCGCCCTCACGAATCCTCATGGTGCGGCGTATCTCTTTAGGAATGACGACCCTGCCGAGATCGTCAATGCGCCTGACTATCCCTGTTGCTTTCATTTTGTTTCCTCCGTTATTTAGATTTGTGGGAATAGTT
>Ga0129311_1001763_pt1 | contig 14625 bp, 17 predicted proteins | sample Go1ome_FD_94435 | JGI IMG/M metagenome (GOLD analysis project Ga0129311, IMG submission 94435) | Western lowland gorrila individual fecal microbial communities from Wisconsin, USA - Go1022B metagenome | ecosystem: Host-associated > Mammals > Digestive system > Large intestine > Fecal | place... | reverse complement strand
GGAAGCGCTGATGGTAATAGCTGAAAAATTGCTGTCATAGGTGTGAGAAATTTCATCACGGACAAAATAGTAACATGCCTGAATGATCTCGTCGCTGCTCTTGCACGGAGCTGCCAGTTCCCTAGCCTTTTCAGCAACGATAGGATTGTCATAATTCACGTATTTATCGTATTGTAAATATGCAGAATCCTTATTTCTCTGAATTAGTTGCATTGTGTCATCTCTCCTTTATTACTTGAAATATGTAGAATTTCATACTTGAAATTTATCTCCGTTTATCTTTGTTTATACACCGCCTATTTTAAGCGGTCAGGTACATTTTGCCGTTTATCACTGTTTATCAAATGCACAGTCAAAGTGTGTCAAATGGTGTGTCACGACCTCTGAATTATATCATGCCGGCAGAGGCGTGGCAAGGCGATCATGCTACACAGCGCTTGAGCATGGATCCCATTCTACTGCTGCCAGTACAAAAAAGAGGGGGATACCCCCTGTATGAGAGTAGCCTCCTCTTTTCTCTACAATGCAGCCATGATTTTCTGCATCTCTTTTCTCTTTGTATCTTCCATAACATCACAATACAGATCCATTGTCATTGCAAAGGTGCTGTGTCCCAGTATTGCCTGTAATGCTTTCGGGTCCATGCCGTTCTCAATGCATCTGGTAGCAAAGCAGTGGCGCAGGGTGTGGAATGTGCAGGTATCAATGTCCGCGCCAGCCTCTTTGAGCCGTGCCACGATCTCGCGCTGATCTTTCCTGACATTCGTATCATAATGTGGTGTGCCGGCCTTTGAAGTAAATACCAGGTCTGACATTCCCTCCAGCGGTTGCCAGTATTGCCCTGCCTGCAGCTTCTGGTATCGTTGCTGTTTGCGCCAGTCTTTCAGCAGTCTATACAGCTCACTGCCTTTTTCCATTGGTATGATACGGCGGCTTGCTGCTGACTTCGGTGTATCAAGATACTGCCCTTTACCGGCTATAAAACAAAGCGTATGTGTGATATGGATTTCTCCCTTGACAAAGTCAACATCCTGCCACCTCAGCCCCAGCACTTCACCTATTCTCATACCGGTAAGGCTTGCCATACGATACAAGGGATAATAGTAGCTGTCCTTTGCCGCTTCCAAGAACTGCCTCTCTGCCTCATCAGAAAGCGCTCTTTTCTTTGTTCTCTGCTTGAACTTCGGCGGTGTGGTATTGTCCATAGGGTTCTTTGCTATAATGCCGTTTCGGTATGCCTGCTGTAATGCGTCGTATATCAGGAAGTTAATTGTAGCTGCCACTGACTTTGAATACTTGGCGGCCGCTGCATTGGTAAACCTCTGTATCATATCTGCCCTTAATGTCTTGAGTGTCTTTTTTCCGAACTGCTTTTTGATATATCGCTTGTATACATTCCTGTATAGATTAAGCGTTGACTCCTTGCAGTCCGCTACTTTGTATACGTCCATCCACTCATTAAACCAGGCGTCAAAAGATATGTTCTGTTCTTTGCTGTATATACCATGCTCCACCTCATACCGCTTATCTCGCATGGCCTTTTTAGCGTCCGTGAGCTTCCGGCTGTAACCGGAATAGGTAGAGCCGCTATACTTGAAGCGCCACATATACCGCCCATCTTTACGCAATGTTATCCCGGTTGGGAGTGTCTTTCCTGTTGTATCTTTCATTTTCTTATCTGCCAATATTATGCACCTCCATAACGGAGCATAGGGCAGCAGTACCGCCACCCGTGTATCTTTGATTACCACATCAACTAATACCTCTCTATGCTCCCTTGACTATATCAATTCCTTTGCCGCATTAAATCCGGCGTAAAATGCCGCATGAGCCGCAGCCGCCTCATACTCTGCAAGGTCCTCACAAGTAAGAGTGCCTGCTGCCAGTTTGGCATCCAGCCCACTGCTTACCTTACACAGCTCCTCATTGAGTTCTGTCATTCCCTCGCCCTCTAAGTACGCGTCAAATAATGTTTCTACTGTGTCATTCATGGATATTTTCCTCCTTTTCTTACTGCCCGGAGGATGCTATAATATAAGCAAATCGGGCTTGATGGGTGCGTCTGTCATTCTTGGGTTGCCTGCCCCTGCCAGAGTTGCCGCTCTGACAAGGGCTTATTTTATGCTACTGTAAAGCGTCTGCTTGATGACTGTCTGCAATACTGACTGTACAGCTCCGGCATTGCAGCTTTGAGAGCCTTGCCGTCAAGTCGGTTGCTGATGATTTCTTTCCAACGGATGATAAAGGATCCGGTGTTATGTTCATCCTCGCCGTTCGCATCAAGCTCAGCTTTCAACTCTGATCTGATTGCTTCGGCCTGAGCTTCCAGCTCTTTCTGCTGTGCTTCAATCGCCTGTAACTTCTTAATTCTGTTATCCATCATTCTGTTTGTCATAGTCTTGCCCTCCATATTTACTGTCAAGCCCCGGCAGGCCTTAAACATCTAGTCACTCTCATGGACCTCTCAATCTCTCTTATCCTGTTTCCCGGTGTTGCGTTGTGTTCTTGCTTTCGGTTGCCCTACTCCCGTCCACCTTCGCTTGACTTATTTATTTGTTCCTTGTGATATTATGGTACACTTTTTCGTGTCGTTTGTCAATAGATTATTGCAACTTTTTTATTTATTTTGTAAATTATCCTTTTACTTGATAAACTAATTCGTGTATGGTACAATCACTGTATATATCAAATACTGAAATGGAGGTTACAGTTATGTCTATTACTATGGGCGAAAAGATAAAGATCATGCTGGGGCGTCGTAACATGACCCTTGCACAGCTCGCGGAGAAAACAGGACAGTCACGACAGAACCTATCAAACAAAATGAGCCGTGATAATTTCTGTGAGAAAGATCTGTATGATATTGCTGAGGCTCTTGGATGCACATACGAGGCTCACTTCACTATGAACGACACCAACGAAACTATATAAGCGACTGCTGCCAGCGCAAGCCTCTCAGACGTCCTCTGAGGGGCTTATCTTTTTATAGGCTCAATTCCTCGCCTATGCTCTTTGAATGGCATTTCTGCCCGTCCTGTGCGTTCCTGCGTACCTTTCACGCCCTCGCGCGCACGCGTATAGTGTTTACAAATTCTGTGAGCGCTCTGTAGCTCTTTGTTATATCCGCATTTTGCCTATTGACTCCACAGCTGATGCACCAAATCAGTGCATCAGGATCCCTCTTCCTATTGACTCCATATTTTTCTAAGTGCTATAATTTATTTATCAGCACATTGTTGTGTTGTGTGGTAGATAAGCAATCGTAACTTTTCCAGAGGAGCGATTGCTTATTTTTATGCTCAATTATCACTTACGCATATTATCTTTACGCCAGGGGCAGCAGTCCGCTCATTATTTGTCTTTAGCTGTTCACGCCATTGGAAGTTTTGCAGCAGTGTGAATCTCGCCCCTATATAGCCGGATCTGTCAAAGAGCTGCCTTTCCGCATACTCCTCAACCCTGAGCTTTGCCGTACATACCACCGCCATAAATTCTTTTTTGCCCTGATAATCAAGCAGGCTTTTCCTGGTAGCGAACCCCAGCGCAAGCGCAAGGCCTGTTACTGTGGGCGGTCTGCTGCCAGTTATGATAGGTCTGCCGGATCTGTCAAGTTGTGGGGTGCCGTCCTCATTCCGTGCAAGCTCTCCGGCGCACGATGCGAAATAAGCATCAATGGCTTTCTGCATATCTTCACTGTTCTTATACTTCGGTGGTCGCCCCCTTTTCCTGCTCATCGTCCTCACTTCCTTTCAGATAACGGTAGCACCGCTTTTTTACACTATCTTCTGTATTCCCGGATCCTGCTGTATACGCCACCTCTTTCCAGCTCATGTTTTCAATAAGCGGAGTGTAAGCACATACCTGATAAATGCGTCCGGTACATTGTCAATAAACTGTTCCAGCCGGTTCCTTTGCTGTATCATGCTTTCAAGATGCTCTTTTCGTTCCTGTATCCTCACAACATTGCGCTCCAGCTTACTTTCATGGTAGCCGGTGGAGCTGTGAGGCATTCCCGTATATTTGACCGCTGAGGGAGCGGAGGCCTCAGCCTCCAGCTCAGTGATCCTCTGTAGTTCCCGTGGGATATTGTGATTGAGCCAATACAGCGCCCCCAGTTCTTTTAAGGTCATTTATTAAGCACCTCCAAAATTCAAGTCATGACCGCGCTTTTGCTTTGTTATAGCTCGCTCCAGCGCGCTTATGTCAATGTTAAGATTGAGTTTCTTGATTGCATCCAAGATCTGACGCAATACATAAACCTCATCAGCCATACGCTCATCCACATCCGATGAGAACGTCTTAAACGCCTCAGATTCAATCGGAGAGTTGGTAGAGGTATCAATCTTTGTCTTATATGGTACAACGGTTCCCTGAGCTATCTCAGGCGTTCTCAGACCGCCCATAGAGGCAAGCATATCTGCAATAGCTCTGAACTGTCCGGCAATGTCTGACAGCCTATCAGCAATAAGGCTCATGCCGTTTACTGTCTCAGCACTTGATACATCGATCTCCGGGCTGTTTGGTGTCATGCCGTCTGTGACTGCTGCCGCCAGATTCTTAGCCGTAGAGAGTACCTTGCCCTCGTTGTTCTCAATACCTTGCTGCATACCTGCATCCAGATACATACCAATCTCAGCCATTTTCTTTGACGGAGAGTGGATACCGAAAGCAGATTTACATTTGCTCAGTAAATTTGAGCATAAGTTACCGACAGATGATGTTAAGCTGCTCCATGCGTTACTGATACCATTTTTCAGACCGGATACAAGGTTTGAACCTATGCTCGTCCAATCAGATGCTTTCAGAGTTTCTTTCAGGCTCGACCACTTGTTTGATACAGTAGATTTGATCTCGGACCACTTGCTTGACGCAGTACTCTTGACACTGCTCCATGTTGAGCTTATGGACGATTTAATATTTCCGGCTGTACCCGTCAGTGATGATTTCAAATTCGTAAAGGTTGATGATACACTACTTTTCAGACTGCTCCAGCTCTGTGTAGCATTGCTTTTTACATTGCTCCATGTAGAACTCAGGTTACTCTTAATGTTAGATGCCGTAGAGCTGAGAGTGGCTTTCGCATTTGTAAACTGTGTTGAGATTGTACTCTTTACATTGCTCCATGCCGAACTCGTATTACTCTTGACGTTGCTCCAAGCTGATGAGAGGTTGCTCTTAATGTTGGATGCCGTCGTACTGAGGGACGTCTTTGCATTTGTAAAGGCAGTTGTTACTGTAGTCTTTACATTGCCCCATGCTGATGAGGCAGTAGACTTGACATTGCTCCAGGTGTTTGCCAGTCCCGTTTTCACGTTCTCGGCTACGCCTGAAACACCAGATTTCACGCCCGACCATGCACCCGATACGGCAGAGCTGATACCAGACCATGCACCAGAGGCAGCAGTCTTGATACCCTCCCAGGCACCAGACAGTCCGGATTTAATGCCAGACCATGCAGTTGAGGCACCGGACTTGATACCGGACCATGCATCACTGAACATCATACCGAGGGCATCGCCCCATGTCTTAACATTTCCAAGGAATGTATCGCTTCCGTCCCATATCTGGTCAAAGAAACCGCCCTCACCAAACCAGTGAAAGTTTTTATACAGTTCTGCTGTTACCTCATCGCCGCCGAGAGCTTCGATAAGAGGACCTATAACATGATTATTGAGGAGCTTTCCAATCTCGCCACCGATGAACAGACCGGAGAGAATAGCAGCACCAATCTGTCCAGCACTTGCCGCCAGTACGTCTGTTGTCGCAAACGCGCTGAGGGAAGTACCAAGCGATGACAACGCCTCTTTTAATTTACCTCCGAGACTTGGCCATGATCCGGCAAGACTTCCAAGGATCTTACCGCCCAGAGCTTGACCAATTCCCTTTGCAACCGCTGAGCCGAGTAACACGCTCGCGATCTTGGTTATGATTAAAGCTCCCAGTGCCAGCTTGACCTCAATATTTGACTTGCTGAGGAATGTGCTGATAGTCTGTCCTATGCCTTTAGCAATTTCTCCCCATGGTAAGCTCTCAAACGCCTGTACAATGCCATTAGCGGCGTCTGCAAGGGCAGTACCAAGCTCCTGCCAGCCATTCAATCCTGTTCGTGGATCGACAGCGTTCATCTGGTCAAGAAATGACTGTGCAGCTTCTTTGATTTTTTCGCATATATCCTCAAAGTGGGTACCCTCAATAAAACCAAAAGCGGCTTGAATAGCACCGCGGAGAGCGCCTCCAATGGTTGCCCCTATACGGGAAAAATCTGCTGTTTTGATGGCACTGTTAAGCATATCTGCAATATGCGTACCAATAGCTAAAAAATCTACTGTTTCAATAATTCCATAGGCAAAATTGACTGCTGCCATAATGCCGTTTGCAATAGTCTCACCTATGAGATTCCATTCCGTGTATTTAAAAAAGCTATTTATAGCTCTACCAACACCTATACCAAGATCTTCAAAATGAAACGTTGTGAGAAATGTATTTGCAATGTCAAAGGTTGCATTTAATCCGTCTGCTATGGTCTTACCTAACAATTCCCATTTATATTTATCCACAAGGCCATTGAGGACTGTGGCAATGATACGCGCCCACTTTACACCCATAGGGCGGAAAGTGTTATTGATCCAGTCGTCAACAATCTGCATACCGGTATTGAGGCCGTCGGCTATAATCTGTCCTACCTCATACCAGTTACCTGCTGTTATGGCATCTTTGAGCTTCTGGAAGAAATTCTGTACGCTTTCAGGAAGAATGGAGTCAATCGGTACCTCCTCATAATTGACACCGCCACCACCTCCAGAGCCTGAACCACCGGAACCGGAGGAGCTTTCCTTATTGCGCTTATTCAGCTCGTCAAAGCCGTATACCATTCTATTAAGCTCTTTCTGCTTTGCAGCAGCGCCGCCGACAGAATCGGCATAACTATCCGTAGATTTCTTCGCCACAGTCATAGTCTTTTTGCCACCAAGCAATGCAAAGAAAGCATTGAGGTAGGTAATAGCTGTATTGATAAGTCCGATAATTCGTGTAAGTGCTGGCTCGATTGCCTGAATCAACCCACCAAGACTTACGGCAAGGTTGCCGCCAAGCTGTGATGTGCTGTTTTTGATATTACTCATAGCCTGGTTAAAAGAGCTTGAATATTTGGCAAGAGCCTTTATGCCATTTCCCACGCTCTGCGTGATAGAGGAGATAAACATATATTTTAATTTGCTTATGAGCATTGTCTTTAAGCTCGTAAGCTGTTTTACCAGCCCATTTGTTGAGCCGGATGTTCTTCTTGCCTGAGAGGCGAAAGACTTTAAGCTGGATACTGCTTTCTGCGCTCCGGCGGCGACAGCCTGAAAGCCCATTCTTGCCAGTGTAGCCGCCGTTCTTCCAGCAGTTGCGGCAACGGTTTTAAGAATGGCACCGAACCTCTGCCATTTGGTAGCAGCCGCATCCGGCGCTCCGGCGGAGGATGATGCCGTGGCTGTCTGCTGTAGCTGTGCCTGAGCCTGCTGTAGCTGTGCAAGAGCCTTTTTCTGCTGTTCCGTTGTTTGCGCCCTCGCTACCTGCTCCTGAGCCGCTAGCACATTAAGCCTTGCTTGTGCGATTGCCTCTGAATCAATCAGAGAACGGTTACGCTGTAACACAGCCTCCGTATTCTGTAGAGACTGCTGCATCTGTGCATACTGTTGGGTATCAGATCCAAGCGTGAAAGCCTCGCCTGAGCTTTCAAGATCTGCCAGCTCTGATTTATATGTTTCAAGCATGAGAGTGGTCTGCTCAATCTGTGCCTGTAAATTCTTCCATCGTGAGCTGCGCTTACTTACGCCGCTGTTCTCCATCTGGATCTGCTTCTCTATATAGCTGTTAAGCTGAGCCTCAGCCTTTTCTATATTCTGCTGGAGCCAGGTAAAGTCCTCAGTCGGAATTTTTGTATTTCCAAACTCAACCAGCTTTTGTTTTGCCGCGTCAAGTTTCTGCTGCATGGCTGTAAGTTTCGCATCAAAGGAAAGTACTGCTTTCCCGTTATTGAATCCCAGCTCTGCGCTCTGAGAGATTGATTGCATATTCGCTGACAGGCTGTTTACCTCACGCTCTAAGCTGGAAACACTCGACACTGCAGAGCCTGACTGCGATGCAAGGACACTTATCGCTTGTCCCTGTTGCTGTACCTGCTGAGTTGCCTGCGCTGTTGTCTGTGCCATTTCCGCCTGTGTAGCCGTGACCTCTCTGTTTGCCTCAGCCGCCTGCTGACCATTGGAAGCCATAAGGCTGTAAATGCCCTCCGTATTTCTTGCAATACCTTGAAGCACCGGAACCATACCAGAGAATGACTGCTTTACGCTTTCTCCTATGTTGTCAATCTTATTCACAAGACTGTTGATTGCTGATAGCAGCTTTCCCTCCCCAGCTTTGAACCCTGAATTGTCAAGCTCAGTATCAATTACAATAGATCCATCTGCATTACTTGCCATACAGTTGCACCCCCTTCCATATCAAAAAAGAGGTTGCTGCATTTCTGTTAATAGTCTTTGACATTTTGCATTTCCTCCCGTAAAATAGAGTTAGAATACAGCTATTTATGGGAGTAGCCGGATAGTCCATCACACTATCCGGCTTTTTCATTTATTGGCAGCAGTTACCTGATCTTCTTCGGTGCGAATATCATAAAAAGCACCAGTAGAACGGGGTAAATCAGTAACCATTGCCATGTATATATAACTGCCAGTACAGCCGGTATAAGTACTGTACCGATACAGATAACTGCAAAAGCGGTAAGCACGATGTATAACGCTATCTGCTCTGTTTTCTTACTGTTCATTGTCTGCCTCCTCACTTTCCTTTGCCTTGAACAATCCCAAACGGCTTAGGAATTTCTTAATTCCCTTTGCCTTACGTTTACCAAGCTCTTTATCCAGCGCTGTATCATCCCCTTTGAGAGCGGAATCCACAGCCTCAACAAAATCTGTACCAGCTTCCTGCTTAATAAGCGTGTCAATACTGCGAATAACATTCGCGGCATAAAAGGTATCGTTCTGTGATGCAAACGGACGCACTTTGGAAAAGAAACTGTTATAAGCTCCCTCTCCGAATGATGTATCAAATGCCTCTCGCAGCTTATCCTCAACCACCTGCAGTGTAGCCGCCTCTGCGATAGTCTCAGCCTCGCCTTTTGCATTGATATTGATGTCTTTGAGCGGTGCCAGCATATCCTTAATGTCAATGAACATTGTCCGATATGCTACTACTGTAATCTCTGATAGTGGGTCAAAGTGTAACTCTCCGAGTACCTCGCCCTGCTTATTCTTTATGGTGTATGTTTTAATCGCCATGTTACGACCTCCGAATCCTAATTGATTGCGGCCCTCTGGAATGTTGGAACATCCGCGCTACCATCTTCCGGCTGACTAATACAGATCATGTATTCTTTACCGGTCAGTGCATATATGCCGTACAGCGTAATAATGCCGCTGCCAGGTGTAACCTCAGTTCCTATTGTTGTAAATCCATTCAGGCTGTCGGCAATGGTATCCTCCCACTGCAAACTGTCAAATTTATCCAGCACTGCTGCCGGAATAGTTGATAAAATTTTGTTCTCCATTTTGGTGATCCTCTTGACCTTTTCATGTTCATGCTCGTTGTCCTCCTGCATTCGTAGATTTAATTTATATTGCCGCTGCCACTCAGCGGTGCAATGCACCGGTATCCCGTACCGGTCACGGTGTCCGCCACCCATAGATTTGATTTATATATCCGCAGCGCACTCTGCGGTAGTGTGGGCGCTGTCGCATTTTATTCCCTGCAACACCGGGTATTTATATAAAAGGCTTTCGCCTCGTATAGCTCATTGATTATTTGACTGCATGGCATAGAGCTTTAACAGCTCGATTCCCTGCTCAGTTGTGTAGCCCTCCTGCGCCAGCAACGCCAGGCGCTCATTGCACTCCTTTACAAAATTGTGGAAGGCGTCGCCTCTTGCGACATCCCTGTATACTTTTACCTGTTCTTCATAGCTCGCCATGATTTTTCCCTCCCTTGCAAACCTCACATTTTTTCTCGCGCGCGTATACACCTATGCGCTCAGGCGCATTAGGCGCGTGTTTTTCTCCCTAATCCCCCTATTTTTATACAAATATAGAAAATTAAGTGAGATAGTGAGAAAATCCCACAACCTTAGTAAAATCAAGGCTTACACACCTCACGCAAAAACCTCACGCTCCGTGAGTTCCGTGAGAAAATTTTCTCACGCTGTGAGGTTTTGCGTGAGATTTTTTGTGAGGTGCTTTATCCCTTGCGGATAAAGCCTCTCTGTTGTCCGTAATCTTTACTGACATAAAATGGTTTATCTGATTTGTACCAGTCCGGCATATTGCTTATAACAGCTCTGATTTCTGCTATATCTGTCCTGCTGTAATCGCGTGCGCTTCCATTGAACAGCTCACGCCATACCTCGATAGGAGTTATGCGGTCGCGGTCAACAAGTTTGTAATCGCCATGAGCTTCCATGTTCCAGAAGTCGCGGCGGTGGTCAAGTGACCACTTGCTCCAGTCGTCCGGTACCTGCTTTCTGACAAAATCAATTATCATGCCCTCACGAGGAGAAGCATCTCTGTGTTGTTCCTGTTTCTCCTGAGAGAGTTTTTCAACCTCTCCAGTGAGATATAAAGGCTCGCCCATCTGCCAGCGTGTCTTTGCCTCAGCCCATATCTGATCTATGGTCTGACTGTCAAGGTCTTTCCATACCAGCTTTTGCCTTGCATTGATACCGACGTCCACCGGCCAGAATCGACGATTGCCCGTTGTATCTTGGAGAAAGTCCATCTGATTGCAAGTACCAAAGAACACACAACGGCGCTGAAACTCGCTCATATTTCTGCCGTATGCAGCTCTGTAGCGGTCAACTCTGAGAGAAAGAAACTGCTTTATTCTGGAAACGTCCGATTTCTTAAAGGCGTCCAGCTCTGCGACCTCTACAATCCACACACCCGGCAGCAGTTCTGAGGCTTCCTTACCTTCAAAGGTTCGTATGCTGTCGTTGAACCAGCCACGGCTCATTTTATCTAGCAAGGTACTCTTGCCTATTCCCTGCGGTCCACAGAGAATGAGCATATTATCAAATTTGCATCCTGGAACCATGGCTCTGTTGACTGCTGCCGTAAATGCTTTCCTGCTCACAGCTCTTGTGTAGCTGTCGTCCACCGCTCCCAGATAATCGATCAGGATTGTATCAAGTCTTGGTACACCATCCCATATAAGTCCATTGAGGTAGTCGGTAATGTCATTAAAGGAATGCTGCTCCGAGTAAATACTGAGAGCTGCATCAATGTTTCCGCGCCCTGTGACGTTGTATACTCGTTCCAGATACCAATACAAGCCGTTGTTATCTGAATCTTTCCATAATCTACGCGTAAAGTTTTCTTCATGTATCCATGGTAATTTTTCAAGCACCTCGCCTCTGTTTGAAAACTCATTCAGGGCAAATCTGCCTTTAAGTCGTGGATCGTTGTCAAGAATTATCAATATATTATCGATCGTAGACTTAATAGCTCCGGTCTGAGGCACAATAGCCAGCTTTTGTGTCCATTCAAATGTTTCCTCTGAGCTATCAGCAGCCACACCAGCGAAATCCCCTGCAGCTTCTTCCATGCGTTCCTTTGCCATAAGAGCCACCACAGCAGAATCATTTACCGCCAGATCACACATTGCCGTGTATGATGGTAAGCGGTTGGATGGAGTCCCTTCTTTCGCCTCATCGTCAAGATCTCCAAACTTATGCAGGCGCACAAGGTCAAAGGCGTTGACCAATCTGCCGCTGCATGGATCTGTTGCATGATGCGAATATAAGAATCTGTTGTTGTCGTATGTTATTGCGCCGCCGGTGGTGGATCCGTTCAGATATGTAAATCGGTTTGGGTCATTATCAACTGGATCATATATACCCGGTAAATGTTTCTCCATTACTGCAGGTATGTTATAGACGCGGCAGAATGCACCGACGACTCCTGGCTTTTCCTCTGGATTTCCTTGTTTTACAGCTAATTTCTGATAACTGACTGCACCAGGTACCTGTGGCCACTCCGCCATGTTTTTCCAATTATCATATCCGCTTAGCGTTTTATCAGCTTGTACAAATGGTGCATCGCCGTACTCAAACACAAACTCTGAATCAGCACAGCATGATGGCCAGTACATAAGTCTTGATGGCTCAAAGGTTGTAGGATCTGCCATCTGTATGCCAATATCTGCCGCCAGCTTACGGGCGATAGGCTCGTATTCATCCGCGGACACAGTACGGTCTAAAGGAAACAGTATTCTCAACCGTGGTCCGTTGCTGTCTGTATGCTTACGCGTACTGTAAATACAGAACGATACGCCAAGACTTTTGACCCTATCAATCACGGCAGCAGTCCCATAATTAGGGATGTTATCAAGGTCAAGAGTAATAACATCCCTACCTGTCACAGCGGAGGCTTTACGCCGTCCACCTGAGAGGGTACCGGCAACAAAGCCTCCGACGTCTTTTAAGTCGTCCTGTTGTACCTTTTTTAGATGCAAATATTCCGCCTGTGTTTCCGTTCCTTTTTCCGGTATGCTCAACTTCTCATACAGTCCAGAAACAGAATATATCTGAGATTTCCAATGCATATCCTTGCGGCTTCTTCCAACAGATATGCTTATCTGTCTGTCATATCTTAGTTCCATTGGGTGCGTCCTCCCTATTCCTCTGGTAAGAGGTCTATAGCCTCATCCAGAGCTTTTTTATCGTATAAAGTGCGTCTGCCTATTTTTCTCTTTGCCCCTGCCATTTCGCCAAACTCCAGAGCCTTGTTTCTGCCAAGGCTGAGATAGACACACAGGGCATCAATATCCATAAGGCGCACGCTGTTTGAATCAATAACATTTCTTTCTGCCCTTGCTGTCATATCGCCGCCTCCGTTCCGTGTTATTCTGCCTTGCCTGCAAAACAGCTTAATCTTTTCTTTTTCAGGCTTTCTATTGCGTTGTTCACACGCTCCAGCCGCTCACCGTCAAGATCATCTCTGAGCCAAACGCTCAGCATACTTGGGGTAATTCCGATCTCCTTAGCGACTTCGTAATACTTAAAGCCGGCCGCAAAAATCCTCTGTCTTATTTCTAAATTTGCCATTTGGTTGCCTCCTTTACCATCTTGACTTTAAACAATAATTGTTGTATCATTATCCTATCAATGAACGGTTATTTAATCGAGAGCAAAGAAAAACATTTCAAAAATAAATAAAATGAACGGTTGTAGAATATGGGAAGAAATAAAACAGAACTTACTCAGGAAGAAATTGAACGCCGTATTTTGAGTGGACAAAGAATACGGAAGTACAGGGAAAATAGCATAGGCCGGCTGACACAAGCCGAACTTTCAGAAAAATTGGATATTCAGGAATCCACCATACGGCGCTATGAAATGAATGCTGACCCTAAGCATAAAGGCCAGTATTCTCCAATGCCGGAGAAAGTAGCTAAACGTCTGGAAGCTGAGAGCGGCATCATTGCAGATTATTGGATGGGAAAAACTGCAGAAACAACATACGAGGGAAGAATGGCCGAGCTTGGAAATGCAAAAGCAGCAGATGAAGCATGGGAACAGCTACACCGCCTAAGAGCTGAGGAGCTGGAACGTCGTAGAAACTTTTTCTATATGTGTGGGTATAGGTATGAGAGTATTGAGGGTACTGCATTAGATGATTTTTGCGGTATTACAGAGGACACACAAGGATTGACTCCACGCCCTCATATTCTCACGAACTATGCGGACAACACGCGCCATGAGCTGACACAGGAACAGTTCAAGGATCTCTTTGATAAACTACAGGACACAATAAACTTTGCCTGCTTTCAGGCAGATAGAGCAAATCAATAGATGGGAGGTATTCTATGGGTAACACAGATAAAAGAAATGCCCCGGACGTTCTCAGCCATGAGACTGACGGGAGCCAAGGGATAGATAGCTGGACCTCTTGCGGCTATGGTGTTTCTATTTCGTCTCAGAACACACCGGAACAGCAGAAAACCATAGATCAGATCAACAGTGATATGGACTATGCACAGGCGCTTGCTATTGCCAGAGGTAAGAAAGCCAGAATCAATTATTGCACTGAGTATAATAACGCCTATGTGTTCAGTTACGATACCGGGGAACATTCCAAAGGTGGGGACTCCCCTATCGTGGTAATGAAAGATACCGGAGATGCACTAAACTTTATATCCTATGCAGTAAGAGATGGTAATGAGATAGTACGAGAATTTGAAGTTAAATAACAGCCAAAAAAGAGAATGATCGACAGCCCATGAGACTGCTGTCGGTCATTCTCTTTTTATGCCATTTTATACTGTTTTTTCTAAAAAAGTGTGTCAAATGGTGTGTCAGTTTCAAAAATACACCTTTTTCAAATTGCCACAAATGCTGTATTTATGCGCCCTCCGAGGTTTTATTTCTCGTCTACTACTTGAAAAATGTAGAACTTCAGATAATATGATTCATCTGCAGCCCACAAAATCGGGTGGTCGGGAGCTTGTGTTCTGAATTCAACCTGGCGAAGCCTTACATGTGAGTTGGCAGCGGCCTGGCGTATAGTTTTGGTAAAAAGTTCAAAGTCCATG
>Ga0129311_1001762_pt1 | contig 14625 bp, 24 predicted proteins | sample Go1ome_FD_94435 | JGI IMG/M metagenome (GOLD analysis project Ga0129311, IMG submission 94435) | Western lowland gorrila individual fecal microbial communities from Wisconsin, USA - Go1022B metagenome | ecosystem: Host-associated > Mammals > Digestive system > Large intestine > Fecal | place... | reverse complement strand
TCCGAGGCAGTGACCGATGTCACTGCCGTGGGAATCCGTATTCAAAACGTCAGAGAAAACGGATTGCCGCGCCAGTCTGCGGACTGGCTCGCAATGACAAAGCCCTTAACTTAATGGCATTGCTCTGTGGGGCTTTCTCTTTTTTCGGGGTGTTTTCTAAAAAAGCGCGTTTAAAAGTCGAACGTTTGTTCTTGACTTTTTCGTTTAGCCGCGCTATGATAGCGTCATGGCAAACAATTGTTCTATATTTTATGATAACCGGACGGCCCGTGTTCCTCGTTTTGCTCCTCCATACAATCTCTGGTCCTTCCACCGCCCGTACCATCTCCGCGCCCCTCCGCCGGACTTCTCGCTGCATACAGAAGCTCACCGCAAGCTCCCCAAACGAGGGGCCCAGCGCAGCGGGTTCGGTTTGGATCAGGAGGAGCAAGGAAGCGGGCGGATGACGTTTTTATAAAAAAACGGCAACCCCGCCTCCATCGCCGTGCAAACCAGCGAAGCGTTTGCGCGGTGAAAGCGAGGAGCAGCAGAATGAGCGCACGACGAGTTTTTTTAAAACTCGTCGCAAGCCCCCAAACCGAAGACCAGCGCAGCGGGTTCGGTTTGGATCAGGAGGAGCAAGGAAGCGGGCAGATAACGTTTTTATAAAAAACGGCACCCCGCATCCATCACCGTGCAAACCAGCGAAGCGTTTGCACGGTGAAAGCGAGGAGCAGCAGAATGAGCGCACGACGAGTTTTATAAAAAAACTCGTCGCAAGCCCCCAAACCGAAGCCCAGCGCAGCGGGTTCGGTTTGGATAAGGAGGAGCGACGGAATGAGGGAGAGATGGCGTTTGCTTTGAAAAAGAAAACGCCGTCGCGAACGATATGCAGTACGCGACGACGTGGTGGAGGAGGGTGGATTCGAACCACCGAAGCGAAACGCAACAGATTTACAGTCTGCCCCCTTTGGCCACTCGGGAACTCCTCCAGATATGAAATTGTGTGGAGCTGGTGGACGGATTCGAACCCCCGACCTGCTGATTACAAATCAGCTGCTCTACCGGCTGAGCTACACCAGCGTCTGCGGCTTCTGTCCAACAGCAAGAAATAGTATAACAGAGGTTTTCCTCTCTGTCAATAGATATCCCGAATTTTATCAAAAATTCTTTCGCCATAGTTTCCCACAAAAGCGGACTTACCCCGTTTCCGCAGTACATTTCACATTGAACAGAAGGGATTGGTTTTATTTGACTCTGAAAGAGCTATCCGTAGAGTACCGCGCCCACGCCAGAGCGCTGGATCTGCGCATTTGCCAGCTGCAAACCGCCCTGGAGTACATCCAGGACGAGGACAAGCGCTTCCTGATCCAGGAACGCATCCACATGCTGTCCACCATGCTGCGGGAGGCCAGAGAACTGGCCGTCCTGACAGAACGCTACTACGACAGGGGGTACCGCCGGAATGCCAAATACACGATATAGAAGGGGAGGCATGTACGCCGCAGATATGGCGGTGTACGCCCGGCAGATGTCTGCGGACAACAGCAAGGAGATCAGCCGCCTGAAGCGCAACCTGATCCGCGCCCTGCAGGAGGATGTAACGCCCCGCCAGCGGCAGACCCTGCTGCTGTACTACTCCGACGGCCTGAATATGCGGGAGATTGGGGAGCGTCTGGGGGTGGACAAATCCACAGTCTCCCGCACCATCAAGCGCGGGGAACGCCGCCTGCGCCGCTGTCTGCGCTACGGGGCGGAGGCCTATCTAAAGAGCATGGGGGACTGACGCCTTAAAGCCCCAGTCCATAGATCCGGTTGGCATTGTCAAAGAACACCTGCTCCCACTGCTCCTCCGGCACCAGCCGCTGGATATAGCGAATATACTCGCCTAAATTGACAATGGGCCAGTCCGTTCCGTACATCACCCGGTCCCAGCTCTGCAAATAGGTCAGCCAGGTGATCACCAGGTCGGCGTACTTTCTGTGTACCGTGAAATACCGGTCCAGATCCACCCGCCCCTCCAGAAAACCGGACAGATCCAGGGCCACATTGTGGTTCTTCTCTACCACAGCGGCGGCATCCTCCAGGAAGGGATTGCCGAAGTGGCACATCACAAAACGGGTCTTGGGATGGTCCGCCGCCGCCTCATCCAAAGCCAGAGGGTGGCTGTATTTCAGGGAGGCCCGCGGGTGGGCTGTCATACCCATGTGAACGGCCACCGGCTTGTCGTACCGGGCAGCCAGATCATAGATCGGCGCATAAATCGGGTCGGTCAGCCAGATGCGGTTGTACCCGGGGTATAGCTTTACGCCGCAGCAGTTATCCCGCTTCAGGTGCTCCTCCACCTGTCCGGCCAGATCCTCCGGGATGCTCTTGCCCCCATGGAGGATCATACGGTCCAGCCCCACGCAGTAGTGGAACAGATCCGCGGGGTAGTCGTGCCGCCCGACCTCCAGGCTGCGATTGCCCATCACCACACCGTGGACCATGCCCAGCTCGCCGTAGGCCAGACGCAGGTGCTCGATGGTGTTCTCATGGCCCACCGACCGGGCGGCCTCCTGGGCCCACTCCTCGTCCGGTGCAAAAATATGCAGATGCGCATCAATGATCTTCATTGTCTTGCTCCTTTCTTCCCGCCGCAGCGGGGTCCTCTTCGCCTTCGCGGGTATTATAGCAGATTCCCCGGGGAAAGAAAAGGGCAGGGGAGGCCCCTGCGGGATACCGGTCCCATAGGTCCCCGGCAGAGTCTTCGGCTTTGCCGGCAATGTCATTCAGTTAAGAGAAACCTGTCATTCCGAGGCAGTGACCGATGTCACTGCCGTGGGAATCCGTATTCAAAACGTTAGAGAAAACGGATTGCCGCGCCAATCTGCGGACTGGCTCGCAATGACAAAGCCCTTAACTTAATGGCATTGGCTTTGCCGGGGTCCCCATTTTCCGTCGCGGCGACGCAAAAATCCCGCCCCTTCCGGGGCGGGACCTCTGTTTCGTGATTCAGATTACACCAGCTGGATGATCGCCATCTCGGCTGCGTCGCGTCGTCCTCCCATGCTCCGCATCCCTCGCCCCGCCCTATACGCCGGGGCTCGCTCGCTGCGCTGCTCGTCCTCCCCCAACAAAGCCTTCGGCTTTGCCGGGGTCCCCATTTCCGTCGCGGCGACGCAAAAATCCCGCCCCTTCCGGGGCGGGACCTCTGTTTCGTGATTCAGATTACACCAGCTGGATGATCGCCATCTCGGCAGCGTCGCCGCGACGGGGCCCGATGCGGACGACGCGGGTGTAGCCGCCCTTGCGGTCAGCATACTTGGGGCCGATCTCCTTGAACAGCTTGTTGGCCACATCCTCCTTGGTGATGAAGGCCAGCGCCTGACGATAAGAAGCCAGGGTGTTGTCCTTGGCCAGGGTGATCATCTTCTCAGCGAGAGGAGCGACTTCCTTGGCACGGGTGACAGTGGTCTTGATCTGGCCGTTCTCCAGCAGATAGGTGACCATGGCACGGAGCATAGCGACACGGGCAGCGCTGTTGGTGCGGCCCAGCTTACGAATCTTCTGAGACATGAGAAACACTCCTTTGACCTCGCTTTGCGAGATCGGTTTAAAATTCGTTCATTCGGCCGTTCTCAAAACGGCCCGGAGCCCCGTTTCCGGACAAATTGTGCAGGAGGAGGAACGTTACATACCCTCTCTGCGGCCCCGATGTTGGGTCTGAGCGGTCGGTTACGACGGCTCGGACGCTTAGTTTTCCTCGCTGGCCAGGGACAGGCCCATGAGAGCCAGCTTGCCGATGACCTCTTCCAGGGACTTGCGGCCCAGGTTACGGACCTTCATCATTTCCTCTTCCGTCTTAGAGATCAGGTCCTCCACCGTGTTGATGTTGGCCCGCTTCAGGCAGTTGTAGGAACGGACGGACAGGTCCATATCGTCAATGGTCATCTCCATCACGCGGTCGCGCTGGGTCTCAGCCTTCTCCACCACAGTAGACCGGTTGCCCATGGTCTCGGACAGATCGGTAAACAGGGCAAAGTGGTCGCACAGGATCCGTGCGCCCAGGGAGACAGCGTCCCGTGCGTCGATGGTGCCGTTGGTCCAGACCTCCAGAGTCAGCTTGTCATAGTCCGTGGCGTCGCCCACACGGGTATTCTCCACGGTGTAGTTGACCTTGCGGACGGGGGAGTAGATGGAGTCAACGGGGATCACACCTATCACGGTCTGGCTGGACTTGTTCTTGTCCGCGGGCACATAGCCGCGGCCATGGGACAAGGTCAGCTCCATATTCAGCACTGCATCTGCGTCCAGGGTGGCCAGGTGCAGCTCGGGGTTCAGAATATCGACCTCGCCGTCGGCCTTGATATCGCCGGCCGTGACCTCACAGGGACCAACAGCCTCGATATGGACGGTCTTCACGCCCTCGCTGTGCAGCTTGGCGATGATGGTCTTGACATTCAGAACGATCTCGGTTACGTCCTCTTTCACACCGGGAATGGTGGAAAACTCATGTTGGACACCGGCGATCTTAATGGAGGTCACCGCGGTGCCAGGCAGAGAGGACAGCAGGATCCGGCGCAGCGAGTTACCCAGGGTGGTGCCGTAGCCGCGCTCAAGCGGTTCTACCACATACTTGCCATAGGATGCGTCGCCGGGATTTTCGGTACATTCGATGCGGGGCTTCTGGATTTCTACCATATGCTTGGATACCCTCCTTCTTTCGACGGCGGCATACCGCCGCCTTGTTCAGCTCACCAAATATCTTTGAGGGTGTTCTAAGTTTCTTTCTGCTCTCCGCTGCCGGAGCGTTTCCGACAGCGGAGAGCAGTGGATCTTACTTAGAGTACAGCTCGACGATGAGGTGCTCTTCCACGGGGAAGTCGATGTCGTCACGCTGAGGCATGGCGACCACCTTGCCCTGAAGGGTATTCTTGTCCCGGTCCAGCCACTTGGGCACGTTGACCTGGATGGCATCCTCGCCCAGCAGACGCTTAAACTTGACGGAGGCGCGGCTCTTCTCGCGCACCTCGATCACGTCGCCTTCCTTCACCAGGAAGGAGGGCACGTCCACCCGCTGGCCGTTCACGGTAAAGTGGCCGTGAGTGGTCAGCTGACGAGCCTCGCGGCGGGTCATAGCAAAGCCCAGACGGTACACCACGTTGTCCAGACGGCGCTCGCACAGGGTCAGCAGGTTCTCACCGGCCTTGCCCTGCATACGGGAAGCCTTCTCGTAGTACATACGGAACTGCTTCTCCAGAATGCCGTAGACAAACTTGACCTTCTGCTTCTCGGTCAGCTGCATGGCGTACTCAGACTGCTTCTTACGCATCTGGCCCTTGGGGTTGCGGTTAGTATCTTTCTTGGCATAGCCCATAGCGGCAGGGGACAGGTTCAGTGCCTTGCAACGCTTGGCAATGGGCTGCATATTTCTAGCCATGTGTCAAAAACCTCCTTATTCCAGATCAAACGCGGCGGCGCTTGGGGGGACGGCAGCCATTGTGGGGCACGGGGGTGCAGTCCTTGATCAGGGTGACCTCCAGGCCCACGGCCTGCAGCGCCCGGATAGCAGCCTCGCGGCCGGAACCGGGGCCCTTCACGAACACTTCCACGCTCTTCAGGCCATACTCCATAGCGGCCTTGGCAGCCGTCTCAGCGGCAGTCTGGGCAGCGTAGGGGGTGGACTTACGGGAGCCGCGGAAGCCCAGGCCGCCGGAGGAGGCCCAGGACAGGGCGTTGCCCTGTGCGTCGGTGACGGTGACCATGGTATTGTTGAAGGAGGAGCGGATATGCACCTGGCCCTTCTCAACGTTCTTGCGCTCGCGGCGCTTACGGACAACTTTCTTGCCCTTGGTATTAGCAGTAGCCATTGCTTATCCCTCCTTACTTCTTCTTGTTGGCGACAGTGCGCTTCTTGCCCTTGCGGGTGCGGGCGTTGGTCTTGGTACGCTGACCACGGACGGGCAGACTCTTGCGGTGACGGATGCCGCGGTAGCAGCCGATCTCAGTCAGACGCTTGATGTCCATTGCCACGTTGCGGCGCAGATCGCCTTCCACAGTGTATTCGTGGCCGATGATCTCACGCAGCTTGGCCTCATCCTCTTCGGTCAGGTCCTTAACGCGGGTGTCGGGGTTGACACCGGCCTCGGCCAGGATCTTGTTGGCGCTGGTGCGCCCAATGCCGTAGATATAAGTGAGGCCGATCTCAATTCTTTTCTCTCTCGGCAGGTCAATACCGGCAATACGAGCCATTTATTACAGCACCTCCAATTAACCTTGTCTCTGCTTATGCTTGGGGTTTTCGCAAATTACCATGACTTTGCCCTTGCGCTTAATGACTTTGCACTTCTCGCACATGGGCTTCACGGACGGTCTTACTTTCATTGTTTAAACCTCCTATGAATGCCTGACGGCCCCGGGGAGCGCGAGGCAAGGCCCGCGCTCGTCCGGTCGTTTATAGTTACTTAGATCTCCAGGTAATGCGGCCTCGGGTGAGGTCGTAAGGTGACATCTGGACCGTCACCTTATCGCCGGGCAGGATGCGGATGAAGTTCATCCGCAGCTTGCCGGAAATGTGTGCCAGGATGATGTGGCCGTTTCCGATATCCACATTAAAGGTGGTATTCGGCAGGGACTCGGTAACGACTCCCTCCAGCTCGATCATATCGTCCTTTGCCAAGCGTGATTACCTCCCTTTGAAGGCGGCCAGTGCGCGCCTCAGTTCTCGGTCTGTTGCAGATTGCGTCTGTCTCAGCTTTTCTAAAACCGGGTGGTCAAATTCTTGGGGATCGCGGACCAGAATCTCTGCGTGCCGCAGCTTTTTCCGCTTGGGCGCCGCCATCTTCCGCCGCTTTCCGTCCGCCAGCAGCAGGTATTCCCCGCTGCGGCCGATCACACAGAAGCTGCCATCCTTATCCCGTCCGGCTTTCGCGCGAACGATCCAGCCGACACAGTCAGACATATGCTCCATCCTCAGTAACGGTCAGGATTTCGGGGTCCCCCTCGGTAATGAGGATAGAATTTTCGTAGTGTGCCGCCAAAGTGCCGTCCAAGGTCTTGACGGTCCAGCCGTCAGGCAGCACCTTGACCCGCCAGTCGCCCACGTTTACCATGGGTTCGACCGCGATGGTCATGCCCGCCTGCAGCCGGGGCCCGTGTCCCGGAGCGCCGTAGTTGCGCACCTCGGGGGCCTCATGCAGCTTGGCGCCCACACCGTGACCCACATAGTCACGGACCACGGAGAAGCCGTTGGCTTCCACATAAGTCTGGACCGCGTGGCCGATGTCAGATACCCGGCAGCCCTGTCGGGCCATTTTAATGCCCTCAAAGAAGCTCTGCTGGGTCACGTCAATCAGCTTCTGCGCCTCAGCGCTGATCTGCCCGCAGGCATAGGTGGCGGCACAGTCGCCGTGGAAGCCGCCGATATAGGCGCCTACGTCCACGCTGACGATGTCCCCCTCCTTCAGCTTGCGGGGACCGGGGATCCCGTGGATGATTTCGTCGTTTACCGAAATACAGGCAGAGCCGGGATAGCCGCCATAGCCCAGGAAAGAGGGCTTTGCGCCATGGCTCTCGATAAAACGGCGAACCGCGGTATCGATCTCCTTCGTGGTGACGCCGGGGCGCACCATAGAACCGGCCAGCGCCCGGGCCTGGGCGGTCAGCCGCCCGGCCTTGCGCATAGCTTCGATCTCACGGGGAGATTTCAGGGAAATCATCTCAATGCTCATGCAGTCCTAACGCCTCCAGGATCACTTCGGTGGTACCTGCAATGGTGGGCTGATTGTCCACCACATTCAGGATGCCTTTCTCCTTGTAATAGTCCTTCAGCGGTTCGGTTTCGCTGTGATAGACCTCCAGTCGGCCCCGCACGGTCTCGGGCTTATCATCATCCCGCTGGACCACGGGTCCGCCGCAGCTGTCACAGACGCCTTCCTGCTTGGGGGGCTTGGCTTTGATGTGGTAGGGTGCTCCGCATTTGGAGCATACCCGCCGACCTTCCATCCGTGCCTCGATCTCCTCGTCGGAGATCTCGATGGATACCACATGGTCGAATCTCACACCGGCCTTGTCCAGGGCCTCGGCCTGGCCAATGGTGCGGGGCACCCCGTCCAGGATAAAGCCGTGGGCACAGTCGGGCTGTTCCAGGCGCTGGCTGACGATCCCGATGATGACGGAATCGGGAACCAGCTTACCGGCGTCCATATAGGACTTGGCTTCCAGACCGGTCTTGGTGCCCTCCTTGATGGCAGCGCGAAGGATGTTGCCGGTGGAGATTGTGGGGATGCTCAGCTTGGCGCTGAGGATCTCAGCCTGGGTACCTTTCCCGGCTCCGGGAGCGCCCAGAAAGATCAATTTCAGTCCCATTTCTGTTTTGCTCCTTACTCCAGGAAGCCCTTGTAATGCCGCATGAGCATCTGGGCCTCCATCTGCTTGACAGTCTCCAGGGCCACGCCCACCACGATGATAACCGAGGTGCCGCCGATGGCCAGGGAGCCGTAACCCACGATATTGCCGGTGATGATGGGCGCGATGGCGATCACGGACAGATACAGGGCGCCAAACATGGTGATCTTGTTCAGAACCTTCATGATGAAGTCAGCGGTGGGCTTACCGGGGCGGAAGCCGGGGATAAAGCCGCCGTTCTTCTTCAGGTTGTTGGCCACCTCCACGGGGTTGAACTGCATGGTGGCGTAGAAGTAGCTGAAGCCGACGATCAGAACAAAGTAGAGGATGGAGTAGAAGGGCTTGCTGGTGTCGAACAGCCGCATCATGCCGCCGCCGAAGCCCTCGCTCTTTACGGTCCAGCCGGCGAAGGCGCCGATGGTCGCGGGCAGAGAGGCAATGGACTGGGCGAAGATGATGGGCATAACGCCAGACATATTCACCTTCATGGGAATGTGAGTGGACTGGCCGCCGTACATCTTCCGGCCCACCACACGCTTGGCGTACTGCACGGGCAGACGGCGCTCAGCGTTGGAGATGAACACGATAAAGACGACCAGAGCCAGCATGCCGATGATGATCACGGGGACCATCCAGGGGGCCAGAGCCTGATTCAGGCGGGCCTGAGCCTGCTCGGCGGTGTAGCCGGCAGCGGTCAGAGTGTCGACGGTAACGGTACCGGCCTTCACGCTGTTCCACAGCTGGACGCCGCTGATCATGTCGCTGATCATGCGGGGGCCGCGGGAGACGATACCGGCGAACAGCAGGATAGAGATGCCGTTGCCGATGCCGAACTCGGTGATCTGCTCACCCAGCCACATCAGGAAAGCGGAACCGGCGGTGAAAGACAGCACGATCACGAAGCCGACCCAAACACCGTTCAGGCCGCCGTTGTCCACCAGACCGTAGCTCTTGATCAGGCTGTAATAGCCGAAGCCCTGGATCAGGGCGATGGCCACGGTGGTGTAACGGGTGATGGAGGCGATCTTCTTCCGGCCCTCCTCGCCGCCGTCCCGGGCCAGCCGCTCCAGAGCGGGGATGGCCACAGTCAGCAGCTGGATGATGATGGAGCTGTTGATATAGGGCTGGATGGACAGGGCGAAGATGGTGGCCATGGCAAAGGCGGAGCCGCTCATGGCGTTCATCAGGTCCAGAATGGTACCGCTCTGCAGCGTCAGATACTGCTGCAGACCGACACGGTTGATATAGGGAACGGGGATCGCGGAACCGAAGCGGAAGATGAGCAGGGCAAAGATGGTAAACAGCATCTTCTTGCGCAGCTCGGGGATCTTCCAGGCATTACGGATGGTCTCGATCATAGAAATCAGACCTCCTCCACCTTGCCACCTGCAGCTTCGATTTTCTCCTTTGCAGAAGCGGAGAATGCGGATGCCTGGACGGTCAGCTTCTTGGTCAGGCTGCCGTTGCCCAGAATCTTAACGCCGTACTCGCACTTGGAGAGGATGCCCTTCTCCAGCAGAGCCTTGGCGTCTACCACGGCGCCGTCCTCGAACTTCTCCAGAGCGGAAACGTTCACGGACTCCAGCCGCTTAGCAAAAATGTTGTGGAAGCCGCGCTTGGGGATACGGCGGGCCAGAGGCATCTGGCCGCCCTCGAAGCCCACGCGGACACCACCGCCGGAACGGGCCCACTGGCCCTTGTGACCACGGCCAGCAGTCTTGCCGTTGCCGGAACCGGCGCCGCGGCCCTTACGGTAAGCCTTGGTGTTGGAGCCGGCGGCGGGGGAGAGTTCATGCAGATTCATTTTCTCGCGCCTCCTTCTCAGTTTTCCTCGGTGACCTGAAGCAGGTAGCCGATCTGGGCGACCTTGCCGCGGGTAGCCGCATTGTCGGGCTGCTCGGTGGTGTCGCCAATCTTGTGCAGGCCCAGAGCCTCGGCAGTCGCCTTGTGTGCGGCGATGCGGCCGTTCAGGCTCTTAACCAGCTTGATGTTCAGTTTAGCCATTGTGAACGCCCTCCTTAACCCACGATCTCTTCCACGCTCTTGCCGCGGATACGGGCCACTTCCTCAGGGGTCTTCAGAGCCTTCAGACCGGCAAAGGTAGCGCTGACCACGTTATTCGGGTTGTTGGAGCGCAGGCACTTAGTACGGATGTCCTTGATGCCGACTGCCTCCATGACAGCACGGACAGGACCGCCGGCGATAACGCCGGTACCGGGGGCGGCGGGCTTCATCAGCACGCGGCCGGCGCCGAACTCGCCGATCACTTCGTGGGGAATGGTGGTGCCGGACAGAGAGACGGTCATCAGGTTCTTCTTGGCGTCCTCAATGCCCTTGCGGATCGCCTCGGGCACCTCGGCAGCCTTGCCGGTACCGAAACCGACACGGCCCTTCTCATCGCCCACCACCATCAGAGCGGAAAACTTCATCACGCGGCCGCCCTTAACAGTCTTGGACACGCGGTTCAGGGAAACGAGCTTTTCCACGAACTCGCTGGGTTCTCTTTCAAATCTAGGCATTTCGTTTCCTCCTCCCTTAGAACTGCAGGCCGCCCTCGCGGGCGCCCTCGGCCAGAGCCTGGACACGGCCGTGATAGACATAACCTCCGCGGTCGAAGACCACGACCTCAATGCCCTTGTCCTTGGCGCGCTGGGCCAGGGTCACGCCTACCTGCTTGGCAGCGTCGGACTTGGTGCCCTCGCAGGCAAAGCCCTTCTCCAGGGAAGAAGCGGAAACCAGGGTCACGCCGTTCACATCGTCGATGATCTGGGCGTAGATGTTGGTGCCGCTGCGGAATACGTTCAGACGGGGACGCTCGGGCGTGCCGGAAATCTTAGCACGCACGCGCTTGTGGCGCTTAATGCGCTGGGAACGAGTATCAGGTCTATTGATCATAGTGGCACACCTCCTTCTTACTTCTTGGCGCCGGTCTTACCAGCCTTACGGCGGACGACCTCGTCAGTGTACTTAATGCCCTTGCCCTTATAAGGCTCGGGGGGACGCTTCTCACGGATCTCGGCGGCAAACTGGCCCACCATCTGCTTGTCGCAGCCGTGGACAATGATCTTGTTGGGGCCGGGCACTTCGATGGTGATGCCCTCGATCTCCTCCACGATAACAGGGTGGGAGAAGCCCAGAGTCATGTTCAGCTTGTTGCCCTCCTTGGCCACACGGTAACCAACGCCGTTGACGTCCAGCTCCTTCTTGAAGCCCTCAGTCACGCCGATGACCATGTTGTGGATCAGAGTGCGGGTCAGACCGTGCAGAGCGCGGTTCTCTTTGTTATCGTTGGGGCGAGAAACGGTCAGGTGACCATTCTCCATGGCGATGGCCATGTTGGGGTTAAACTGCTGGGTCAGGGTACCCTTGGGGCCCTTGACGGTGACAACGTTGTTGTCCTCTACCTTGATCTCCACTCCGGCGGGAATGGCGATAGGAGCTCTACCAATTCTAGACATTCCTATAACCCTCCTTACCAGACAAATGCCAGGACTTCGCCGCCGACATGAGCCTCGCGGGCCTTCTTGTCGGTCATGATGCCCTTAGAAGTGGAGACAATGGCGATACCCAGGCCGCGGAGAACCTTGGGCAGCTCGTCAGCGCCGGCGTAAACACGCAGGCCGGGCTTGGATACGCGACGCAGGCCGGAGATAACCTTCTCCTTGCCGGCGCCATACTTCAGGGTGATGCGGATGACGCCCTGGGTGCCGTCGTCGATCAGCTGGAAGTTCTTGATGTAGCCTTCCTCCAGCAGGATCTGCGCGATGGCCTTCTTCATGTTAGAAGCGGGGACGTCCACAGTGTCGTGCTTGGCACTGTTCGCGTTGCGGATGCGAGTGAGCATATCCGCAATGGGGTCGGTGATGTGCATGGACAATACCTCCTTATAAAGTTACGGACTTTCGCCCGTGAAGACGGCAAGGTATCGTGGATAGGCAGCCACGACCTTTTGTCCGTCTGCGCGCCTGGTTGGGGCAGGCGCTATCAAAACCGCCGAAAGGCGGATCTGACCGGCGTGTTTTGCTCCGGTTCCGGCCCGCCGGACGGGGTATGGGTCGCATACCGGTCTCCGGCCTGTCTTGGTCTGAACAGGGCAAAGGCCCGCGCTCGCGGAGAACAAAAGTTCCGCCAGCCGCGGGTGCGCACTCCCGACTGCGTTGGGAGTTTTCTGTGTTTTTGCGCATATCAACACAACTCGTACATTATATCCTGTGTTTTCCCTTTTGACAAGGGGTTTTGCAAAACAAACGCACGAACGTGTGGATAGATTATTCCGACAAGGGGCCGTTCGACCCCTTGCCGGGACAATTCTGTATGGGATTTTCGCGGTCGAGTCAAGGTTTCCGCAGGCATAAGCCGCGCGTTCTTGACCTCAACTGCGGATTGGCGAGGAAAATGTTCGCAGACGACACGCCGGACGCGCCGCTGTGTCAGTTTTCCTTCCTGGTCAAGATTTTTTCGTCAGACGAGGCGGCAGGGCGACGGTGTACGGGTGTACACCGAGCCATGCCAACGAAGTATGGCGGAAAAAGATTACCAGGACGCCTTCTTGACGCCGGGAATCTGTCCCTTGTAGGCCAGCTCGCGGAAGCAGATACGGCAGATGCCGTAGTCCCGGAGGTAGGCGTGGGGACGGCCGCAGATCTTGCAGCGGTTGTAGCGGCGGCTGGAGAACTTAGGCTCAGCCTGCTGCTTCAGGATCATAGATTTCTTAGCCATTACGGTTCCTCCTCCTTAGCGGCCGGCGAAGGGGGCGCCGACCTGCTTCAGCAGCTCGCGGGCCTCTTCATCGGTCTGAGCGGTAGTGACGATGACAATATCCATACCACGGATCTTGTCGATCTTGTCATACTCGATCTCGGGGAAGATCAGCTGCTCCTTGACACCCAGGGCATAGTTGCCGCGGCCGTCGAAGCCGTCAGCGGAGATGCCGCGGAAGTCACGGACACGGGGCAGAGCCACGTTGAACAGACGATCCAGGAACTCCCACATCTTGTCGCCGCGCAGAGTGACCTTCGCGCCGATGGGCATACCCTCACGCAGCTTAAAGTTAGCCACGGACTTCTTAGCCTTGGTGATCACAGCCTTCTGGCCGGTGATGGTGGTCAGGTCGTTGACCACGGCATCCAGGACCTTGGCGTTCTCGCGGGCCTCGCTGCAGCCGACGTTGATCACGATCTTCTCCAGGCGGGGGATCTGCATGGTGGACTTATAGCCGAACTTCTGCATCAGAGCAGGAGCGACCTCGGCCACGTACAGAGCCTTCAGGTTAGGCACTTTCTTATCAGCCATTTGATTCACTCCTCCTCTTCTCAGATTTCAGCGCCGCACTTCTTGCAGACGCAGACCTTCTTGCCGTCCGCCAGGAACTTGTGGGCGGGACGGGTAGGCTTGTTGCACTTGGGGCAGACACGCTGCACCTTGCAGGCATACAGAGGGGCTTCCTTCTGCAGGATGCCGCCCTGATCGCCCTGCTTACGGGGCTTGGTGTGGCGGGAGACCATGTTGACCTTCTCCACCACGACCTTGCCGCTCTTGGGCATAACTTCCAGGACCTTGCCCTGCTTGCCCTTGTCCTTGCCGGACAGGACGACGACCAGGTCGTCCTTCTTAATGCTCATCTTATTCATGTTCGTTGCCCTCCCTTACAGCACTTCGGGAGCCAGGGACAGGATCTTCATATAATCCTTGTCACGCAGCTCACGGGCGACGGGCCCAAAGATACGGGTGCCGCGGGGGTTCTTGTCGTCCTTGATCAGGACGGCGGCGTTCTCGTCGAACCGGACATAGGAGCCGTCGGCACGGCGCACGCCCTTGGCGGAACGGACGATCACGGCCTTAACGACCTCGCCCTTCTTCACGGTGCCGCCGGGCTGAGCCTTACGGACGGAAGCCACGACCACGTCACCGATGTTGCCGAACTTACGCTTGGAGCCGCCCAGCACACGGATGGTCTTGATCTCCTTGGCGCCGGTGTTGTCGGCGACCTTCAGATAACTTTCCTGCTGAATCATACCGACACCCCCTTACTTCGCCTTCTCGATGATCTCAACCACGCGCCACCGCTTGTCCTTGGACAGGGGACGGGTCTCCATGACCTTGACGCGGTCGCCCACGCCACACTGGTTGAGCTCGTCATGAGCCTTCAGCTTATAGGTTCTCTTAACGATCTTCTTGTACAGAGGATGGGCCACGCGGTCGGCGATGGCGACCACAACGGTCTTGTCCATCTTGTCCGAAACCACCAGGCCGACTCTG
>Ga0129311_1001760_pt1 | contig 14634 bp, 10 predicted proteins | sample Go1ome_FD_94435 | JGI IMG/M metagenome (GOLD analysis project Ga0129311, IMG submission 94435) | Western lowland gorrila individual fecal microbial communities from Wisconsin, USA - Go1022B metagenome | ecosystem: Host-associated > Mammals > Digestive system > Large intestine > Fecal | place... | reverse complement strand
GTTCCGAAAGCTTCGCATCGTTATTTACACTCTCGAGCTCATATAGAAAATTGGGTTGTGCATACAAAACCCCCGGCAGATCATTAAAATAATCCACAGCCTCTAAAACACTGTCCGATATCCAATTATCACTGATGGCTGCCGGAATATCATATTCATCCAGCTTGTCCAGATCAACAACGGTATATGAGAGCTCTCCATCTGTTTCAATCTGCATACAGGCGTCCGTTTCAACATCTATCATATTTACCGGATCTGTATTTTTATAAACGACAATAACCTCTCCGTCTACATACGGCGGAATTTCTTCTGCCTTTATATCAACCGGATTTATCAGACCTGCAAGTACAATCCCTATCAGCAGGATCATGACCTTACTGATATCTTTTATTTTTTTCATTGCGTCAGTTCTCCTACATTAATACCATACTCCCCACACAGGTCTCGGAATTCCTTAGAGTAGACAAATCCTGCAAGGATCTGACTCTTAGAGGCTCCTGACCGAATGTTTTTTACCCAGTCAGCTTTTCCTGCCGGATCGCTCTCTCTACCCAATATTGTACGATATAGAATCTCTACAAATTCTTCATCAGAATAACCTGCATTTTGAAATTCCCTGCTATAGAAAAATCCTTCAATAACAGGACATGCCGGCTTTCCACTCAACAATTCACCCGTCCAGGTATTTAATCCGGCTTTGTCTGCTTCTCTCCCTAAAATATTTCGGTAAAGTCTTACCACAAACTGTGTGGTTTTAATATTTTTATCTGCTTCCTGCATACCCGGAAGAGATCCTCTGGTAATGCCATATTGTTTGCACATCGAAGAAAATTCCACGGATCCGATAAAACCATTTAAAATACTGCCGCGGGTAGCTCCGAGCTGCATTTGTTTGAGCCAGTCACTCTTTCCGGCCTCATCCGCTTCTCTTCCCAGAATAGCCCTGTATGCATAATTCAGGAACTCGGAATCGCTTAAATTCTTATTAAGCATTTCGTCACTGTAAAAGAATCCCTGAATCAGATCTCCGGCTGTCATTCCCTTTTTGGTCAATGCATCAATCCAGTCCTTCAGCCCTTGTTCATCTGCCTCTCTGTTTAAAATAACCTTGTACAGTCTTTTTACAAAAGCTTCGGCTGTCTCTTTATCAACCGTTGAAGTAACCGGAATAGCTCCTACACCCGGCATGTTATCAAAAGTCGGGATTTTAAACACAAAGGAGCTTTCCAATGCACCGGCACTTTTATAACCACGATATACCTTTTCGCTTTCCGTAAGCGGAGCCTGAATATTCTGCATGTATTGATGAGTATAAAGGCCGTTGAAAGAACTATCCACATCATATTTCTGCAGATACAGAGAATCCTGCCCTTTGGTAATATAGTTGGCACCCAGTCTGGAAGCTCCACCCAGAATGGAAAGATATCTGGTCGTCCATCCCTGACTCTGTGCATATGCAGTACCGGTGGCCAGTATCGCCTGCTCGGTTCCTCCATTTGCCTGTACATTAAAGTAATTATAGACACCTCCGTAACCGGAAATCAATGGTGCCCGTCCCATAATTCCCTGCTCCTGAACAACACGGCTCGCCAAATGATATGGGCTGATTCCCGTCTGTTCACCAACCTGCATAAAAACATCCGCATACAAACCGCCGGAACCATCCTCCAATGCAGTATCCTTCATCCAGGTATTGGAAATGATTGCTTTGATACCATCTACATTTTGCAGATCACGGTTGAAGGTCAGCTGTTCAAAAGCGAATATATTTTTTTCACTCAGATAATTGAGAGGATTCATGCAATAAGAAACACCCTCAATTGATGCACGGTACCAATTAGCTCCACTCTTTCCTACATATGTGCCGGTCGCCGGGTCATAATCTCCATCCTCTTTGGATTTCCAGCTGTCATCTGCGGTCTTATATACCAGACTGCGATTGCCAACATGCTCTTCATTTAAGACAGTATTCCAGTCAAGTCCCGTATTGTAAGGCACAAATGTCCAGTTGGGATGTACAGCATTAAGCGCGATCAAATAGTCATGATATCCCTGTGGGAAGGTCTGCCGGATGGTATCTTCCTTGCTGATCTCAAGCTGCATCTCAAGTCCCGCCACTTTGGAAAGCTCATCATCTCTCCAGCTTATAAAGTCCGGATCCTCCGTCACAATATAAGAACGCTCTACATATCCTGTATAACATATATCATTTAAGTAAGCTTCTACCTTATAATACACATTGTCATCATCAGAGAAAGTAACATCCAAAAGCCTCATCTGTGATCCACAGGGAAATATCTGTCCATTTGCAGTCCCTTCATCCGGCTCAGTTCTCAATGCATATTCTTTGGTATTGTACAACAAAACATAGATATCCTTCTTCTGAAGAAGCTCCATAAAGCTTTTTTCAACAGCATCCCTCTCTGTCTCCAGACCTTCATCTTTCATGTCACAGACTCCGGTCTCTCCGTCCTCTGCCAGAGAATTGTCAGATAATGTTTCTGCCTTCACTGTCAAAGGGGTTGAAATAACCATGGTAATTGACAATAACAATGCTAATAATTGATGTTTTTTCATAAAGTACATTCCTCTTTTTCTTCTATATCATCATATCATACTCTTGCGCTCATTATATCATGATCCGCACTCATTATATCATCTGTCAGGCAATGATATAATTGTCAATTTATGGAATCGTCATATATTTGCAAAAGTCTTTTTTCAATTCTTCCGGCTGCTGTTTCTACACTCATTTCCTCTTCCATTCTTTTTTTTGCGCATGTGGTGATTTTGTTGTAAAATGCCCTGTCCTCGTGGAGTTTTATCATATACATCGCCGCTTCATCGACAGATGCTTCGGCACATCGTATTCCTTTCGGGTATTGTCCCGTATCACCGTTAAGCTGAACCAGCTCATAATCAACCATACACGCACATTCCATATCCATAAACTCCGTGTTGGATGAATAATTGGTTGCAATGCAGGCCGTACCATTAAGCATAGCTTCAGCCATAACAAGTCCAAAACCTTCTGCCCGGTGCAGGGAAACAAATACATCCACATCCCTGATCAGACTGTTTACCTCGATCTTATCCAGCGTCTGGCTGATAAAATATATATTTTTGTATCCCGCCAGTTCCTCTTTTAAGCGCTTTTCATCATCTTCTTTTATATGATTCACTTTCACAACGAGCCCGACACAATCCAGTTCCTTTGGATAAGCCTTTTTATATGCCCGGATCGCTCCCTGGGGATTTTTGCGCGCGGCTGTGCTATTGGTATCATACATGACCAGATACAAAAACTTGTCTTCCGGCAAATGAAAATATGCCCGGTTCATTTTCTCATCCACAGGTGCAGAAACGCTGTAAGGCATTGTGTATATCGGCTTGTCCGTTACCTGCCGGAACAGATTGCTTATATATTGGGATGGTGTCCAGATCTCCTGTACAAGATCAATTGCCTCTATCCATCCGTCCGGCAATTTATCAAATTCATACAACCAATATCCGATATTGTATCTGTAATCCAGCAACTCATTGCCCATTTCCGTATATCCCATACGGAGTTCATAGGGATTTAGGTGTAACAGATTGATTCCGTATTTTTTTTCGTTGGATATTTTATCTTCATATTGATGATCATTGCACTTAATCTGACGATCGGCACAGTATTCACAGATTGTATATGGCAAGGAAATATGCTCTAACAATTCAGCGATCAGCCGACAGCTCTGTCCCAGCCCCGTCTGCATACGAATACCACCGATTAAATTGACACCCTTTTCATATTTTCCGGGTTGAAAGGGCTTTCTTCCCTCTTTTTTTAATTTTTTTTCTTTCCGACTGACCATATGATCTTTTATGCTCTTTAAAAGGCCATATGGCAAAATCTTTAATAAATAGGGCTTCCATTTTTCTGCCAGTTTTATAATCATATTTTTCTACCGCCTTATTGCAGTTCACGCAGACTTTGAATCATCCTTTTTCCCAATGCCTTCGCTGAATAGCGCTCAATTACTGCTTTATATTTTTTACGATCAACCTCACCTGATTTTGGACTTTCTTTGTCAAATTCCAGCATAGCGGCTGCCAACTCGGCTGTTTCCTGTTCAAAATCCGGTTGTCTCTTATAATAACGGATTGCATCCCCTGTTATTTCTTTGAATATATCCAGATCAGATGCAATAACCGGACGGTAATAATTCATGACTTCAATGATAGGTATCCCAAAACCTTCTGCCCTTGATGGGAATAAAAAACAATCACAGTTTGAAATGTAGCGCTGTTTTTCTTCGTTGGAAATGTAGCCAAGATATGTTATCATTTCTGTCTTTGTTTTCTCTTTGAGTTCCTGATTGGTCTTTTCAATCAGGGAAGGAAGATCCTGCTCATTGATACCTCCCGCTAAATACAGTCTTCTCTTTCCGCCTGCCAGTATATACTTTTTGTACCCTATGATCAAAGTATCTGTTCCCTTACGCTTCGCCAGATTGCCCAGGTACAGAAAATAGTGGTTGTCCGGATGATTGAAAATCACCGGCATTTCAGAAGATGAAAAATCTTCTTTTTTATCCACAATGATATAAGTAATCAGACTTTTTACCTTCTTGGCAAACGGAAAGTATTTCTCGGTTGCCTGTCTGGAATTGTCCGAATTGTATAAAATAAGATCAGTCCGGCGAATCGATCTCTTAATTAAGAAACGGAAATACAGCTGATATAATTTACTATAAGTATCCGGTTCAGTGATTGGAAATATATCATGGATAACCAATACTGTTTTTCCTTTATAGCCTGTCATCGGAAGTGGCATCAGATTGTTGGGTTCCATAAACAGATCCGGCTGATATCGGACAGCCATCTTTCTGACAAAACGAAAATATCCAAAAACACCTGCACTCCGAAATACTTTCTTTCCATACAGGATAACATGTGCACCACGGGATTTCATATCCTGCATTTCTTCACTGACATCCACATCGGATATCAAATATAATTTTATATCCTTTTCTTTTGCAATTTCTTTTAGAAAACTATATAAATACAGGCCAATTCCACTGGGTCGGTTTCCCATTGTCCGCGCATCAATCATTAAATCCATAATTTCAGGCTTCCTTTCGCAATTTGTATTTCACAAGCCCGCCAAAGGCATATATTAAAAAAACACGGCAACTGTAAAAAAAAGGAAGATGAAATGCTTGTCTGAATATTTTCCATCTTTCAATGGCAGAATGAATTTTATCATTGGAGCGTGATCCATTGACCTGACGATAGTAAGCCAGAATATCTGTCGTTCCTCTGGCAATTGCCCCCTGCTGCAGCATACAAAGCCATAAGTATAAATCCTCATGATAATACTCATTTGTAAACAGGTTTTTGCAAAACAGCTCTGTGCGGATCATACAGGTGGAACAGCTAATGACACTTTTTGATAGAGTAGCTTCAAAATCTGTCTTGTCCGGCACAATAAATCCGCCGTATTCTCTGCCATTTTCATCCACAAACCCATAAGAACAGTAAACAATATCCGCACCTGTCTGCTGCGCACAACACAATTGCTTTTCCAGCTTGTCAGGCATCCAGTAATCATCAGAGTCCAATAATGCGATCCATGCACCATTGGCATTTATAATACCGGTATTTCTTGCATTGGAAACGCCGCTGTTTTCATTCTGATAAATTACCTTTACCCTGTTATCTGCTTTGGCAATATCGTCTGCTATTTTCCGCGTATTATCAGATGAACAGTCATCCACTATCAATAATTCCAGGTTTTTAACTGTCTGCAGCAACACGCTTTTGGCCGCCTGCTCTATATATTTTTCACAATTATATGCCGGCATCACTACCGTCACTATGGGTTTTGTATCCATTTTACTCCATCTCCGGGAAACCACAGGTATCCATTAGTTTCAGTAACCGTTGTATGATCGCATCCCACTGATAGTATTTATCCACATAAGCTTTTCCGGACTTTCCCATCTGCTTTCTTTTATCTGCGGATGCCAACAGCTTTTCAATGCCATCGACAAATCCCGAATAATCATTGTAATAATATCCACCATGGCTCTTATCGCAATGCGCCTTTAATACAATGCATTTCCCGTTGACAAGCACCGGAACCTCCAGTTTCATGGAATCAAGCACAACGATCGACATACTCTCAAATTCAGAAGGCAGTACCAGAAAGTCCGCACCCGCCATACCATCATACTTTTCTTTTTCATTCACAAAGCCAAGAGAGAGGATATCATCCCGTTGCGGAACATCCATCATCTCTTTCCCCATCAGGACAAGCTTAAAATCTCCCGGATGTTCTTCTTTGTATCTCGTAAAATAGTCAAACAAAATGTGGCAATTTTTGCCATAATCTATACGCCCGACATAAATCATATACTGATCCAGATGGTATTTTTTGCGAAAACCTTCTGCATCCGGATGCTCCGGTACAACAATACCAACACCTCCGATTTCATTGGGAATATGTTCTGTATGAAATTTATCGTATATCATATCTCTTTCTTCGGTGGTATTGAAAAAATATCCCTTCGGTGCTGTAAAAAGCTCCCTGTAATGCTTCATTTTCAAAAAAGGCTCATCATGCGCGGTGGGGATCAATATACTTTTATCTGCTACTTCCTTTAGACCCATAACTGTCAGGTAATACAAATAGGTCACAAAAATAAAAACATCGTACTGATCCGCATTCTCTTTGATATACTCAATGGCATCCGGCGCATATGGTCCCTGTTCATCAATCCATTTCTGTTCCATTCCATATGTCATAAACGGTGCATATACACGCATTTTCTCGTATTTTTGGAACCTCTTCTGTTCTCTGGGTCTTACAACCGGAAAACGATGTACCCGGATACCATTTACTTCATCTTCCCCCACCTCATAATAATTTTCCCATGTATCGTAATCCTTGGCACAGGTTGTAATAACTTCTACATCACAGTAAGGCACAAGGTGCTCGGCTAAAATCATTGCATGATATTCCGAACCTCCATTTACCTCCAATCCATACCTCTGATTTACAACTGCTACTTTTCTTTTTTTCATATGACTACTTCTTTCTGAATACTGTCAATAAGTGAAACATATTTTTCCACAACGCGATCCCAGTCAAAATTATCCTTGACATATGCCTTACCTGCAGCTGCCATCCGGTCTGCCATATCCGGATGTGTCATATAATAATCCAATGCACAGGCAAATTCGCCATAGTTGTCAAAATACAAGCCTCCACCCGATTTAACCGCAAAATTTTTGGTCACATCACATTCACCACTTACAAGCACCGGTCTGTCACAAAGCCAGCTTTCCATGATAACCAGCGAAAAGCTTTCATGTTTGCTTGGCTGACACAACAGTCTGGCCGCTCCATATGCATCATATTTATCCTGACGCGAAACAAATCCAAGATCATACACGTCATCCCTGATCTCCGGTGGAATCCCGATTTCTCCACCACCAATCAGCACAAGCTTCAGACCCGTGGTATCTGTCTTTTTGTACTGTGAAAAATATTGAAGGAGTACATCTACATTTTTACCGGCATTTTTTCGTCCTGCATACAAAACAAAAGGATCCTTGATTCGATATTTTTTACAAAAACGTGCTGCATCATAATCAAGCTCTGTATCCAATCCACAACCGGTCACCATCGTATGGACACGAGTCAGATCATAGAGCTTTTGGGCAATCCAATATTCAGGCTCTGCATTAAATGCCATGCCTGCAACCTGACTGTATACATGTCTGAGATTTCTCAGATATGCATAAGGTTCTTCATGAAAACAGGGAATTATGATTGCTTTTTTCACACATTGCTGTACACCAAAATAAGTTGTACCAAACAGGTAAGGCGAAAACAAAAAAGCGCTGTATTCGTCCTCATGATCTCTCATATAACGATACAAACCACTACTGTTAATATTTTGCTCTACAAAAGTCTTTTCTTCTTCATAGGATATTACTTTTTGTCCACCACACAGCTTACGATTAACATATAGAAAAGCTCCCATATCACTTAAATCACTTCGAAATCGACGAACCTTTATGCCTGCTTCAACGCTTTCTCCTTCAGGATGCGTATTCGCATTAAAATTTGCACCGGAGTCTCTGACGCATGTCGTCAAAACCTCAACCTCTATACCTCTTTTTTGCATATTGTGAGCCAGACCCCGTATATTTGCTTCTGCCCCACCGGCAATATTTTCCCCATACCAGGGAGGTACCAATCCAATTTTTTTCATTTCTTAATAATCTTATATTCCTTCTCTAATTATTGTCAGGATTTGTTTTTCTACCTTTTGCGTCTCAAAATCCAATAATCTTGTTTTTTCACTTTCAATCACGCTGTTCCTGAGTTGTTCATCCCTGATTATCCGATTCATAATTGCAGCCGCCTCTATAGGATTGCTGTCCTTTAATAAAATACCACTGTCTCCCAAAGTCTCCCCCACTGCAGCTGCGTCCTTGGCAACAATCGGCAGTGAGAAATACATGGCTTCCACAAGCGGTACACAAAATCCTTCATGATCGCTCATACACAAGAACAAATCTGCCCCTTTATAATACGCCAGCATCTCAGCAAACGGAATATGACCGGTAAAATGCACATTACAGCCACCCAGCCTTTTAATATAGCCCTGTAGCTTTTCGTAATATGGCTCCATTCCGGATGGATTACCCACCAAATGCAATCTTGCATCCGGATTGTAATATTTCTGATAATAATAAAATGCTCTTACCACATCTTCCTGGCGTTTATTGGGTGCAATGCGCCCGGTAAATATAATATCAACGTGATTTTCCAACATCTGCAATATATTGTGATCCGGCCTGGTCCGGTAATCTTCAAACGCCATAAGTATCGGTGCAACATAAATCGGGCACCGGTAATTCATCCGTATCAGATCCTGACGATTAAAATCCGAATCACATATGCATAAATCCACTTTATCTGCAAGGTACTTGGCTCCATAGTATCCATCCATCGAGCTTGCCACCTTGAGTGTCATCAGATTTTGAAAGAACTGCGGCGGTGTAATATTGTGATACCGAACAATCTTTCTGCATTTTAATCTTCCAAACCGATAGTTGAGTGTTGTACCGGTAGAAAGATGATACAACACAATATCATCGGAAGCTATAAAACTCAGATCAAGGGTTGATATGATTTTTTCGTTTTGAGGTACATAATTAGCTCTCTCTACACATAGAATTGCATCATAGCCTTCTCTTTTCAGCAATCTGTGAATAGCAAGCGCATCATTGCTGACCGCATCTCCTCTTGACAGCTCTGCCAGCATAGTGATTACTCTGTTTTTCACGAAATATTCTCACTTTACATTTATTTATCGCACAACATTTATTATTTGTGATTGTGTGTTTTGAATTGGTCCAGCTCTTTTTTTAATTCGTCAATTTCCTCTTGCATCTTACGATTATCCTCAGCCAATGCATTAACCTGCAGCAACGCATTAACCACTGCGATATTAAAAGTATTCTGGCTGACCATATGTGTGTTCATAGAAAAATACGCAGCCTTATTAAGCAGCTTCTTGATCATGCCCTTAATCCCCGATACCTGATGAATTGGCTGGATTGCAGTATCGTACAACGCCATGGCATTGACTGTTTCATTGTGAAGTTCATCCATGCTGAATTCAGAAGGAATTGCAAACGGGAGCTCTGTTTCATACGGATCCCGGAAAGGGGGAATCTGCTCTTCAATACCCTTTTCCTTAATCTCTTTTCTGATTTCATTCATAATCTGTTCAACATCTATCTGCTGCATATTGACCATCCTCGTTTTTCTTTTACTTGATACGACTGACCCTTTTGTCAGATTTATTTCAGTGCGGTTGTCTGATTCTCGTCCACACCTTCTGTATTTTCTTTTTGAAATAAAATTTTAAAAGTCAAGATCAGAATTTTGATATCCAGACCAATTGAGTAATTTTCAATATACTGCATATCAAATTTTAGTTTATCATACGGAGTTGTGTTGTATTTGCCAAAAACCTGTGCATAACCGGTAAGCCCCGCCTTGACCTTGGTACGAAAATCAAATTCAGGCAATTCCTTTTGGTATTCATCCATGATGATCTGCCTCTCAGGTCTCGGACCGACTACAGACATATCACCTTTCAGGATATTAAACAACTGTGGAAGTTCATCAAAATGAATATTGCGTATGACCTTTCCTACAGGTGTCACACGACTATCATTTTTCATTGCAAGCCGGGCTCCCTTTGCTTCCGAATCAGTACTCATACTGCGGAATTTGTATATCATAAACGGTTGTCCATCTCTGGTAATACGTTCCTGCCTGTAAAACACCGGACCACCGTCATAAAGCTTGATCGCAATTGCAATAATCAGCATAAAAGGAGCTGCAATCACAGTACCAATAACAGATATGATGATATCCATCAGCCTTTTTACAAATCGCTGTTCAATTGACAATCCTCGATTGCGACAGAGTAAAAGCGGTGTGTCAAATAAAAAAATATTGTCTGCGCCATTCATGATGATGTCGGAAATCTTTGGTGTCACATACACACGAATATTATTGCGATAGCAATACTTGAGTATCTGATTTCTCTCAGCTGATGGCAGATCACAGAGCATAACAGACTGATATTGATCTATCTCTGCATAAAGCTTATCTTTGTTTTCTTTGTAACTGATGGTTTCACAAATATGATATTTATCTTCACGACTTCCAAATTTGCGGATCAGATCATTGGGCTGATGCTCTCCATAGATAAAAATAACATCCCTCGGCGGATACAAAATCGTATACAGATGCCGCACCTGATATACCCAGACAACAGCAAAAACAATTTCAATCGCGCTGATCACTAAAATCGGTAGCGGACTCACATAATCCCTTTTGATCAGGCACACTTCCACATAGCCCACAAATCCGCCAAGCAGAATGGACAGAATATGAGAAAGACAAATATCCATAATCCTAAGATAACCAATCTTGTAACCGTTAAATGTCTTGGTAAAGAAAAAAATGATCAAAACATAAACACCAATCGCAGCCCAGTGTCCTCTTCGGTAAAACAAGTATCCGCCAGTCGCATAATAACGATACCAGACAAAGGCAAAAAGAGCTCCCTGAACGGCCAGCATTATAAAGTTTGCAAAGAAATTAAGTAAATGTTTGTATTGATCTCTCATCACGTTTCCCTACCACGTATTTTTATCATTTAATGCTATGCATAATTAATATGATTTTACCATTTTTCCATATATTATGCAATGTCTGCCATTTTCTCACGTGCCATTCTCAACCGCATTCTCTCACCTGTTCTTACCTGTGTTCATCCGACAAGCATTCTACAGTTCTCTTAACAGAGCAGACCGGGAAGCTCTGACAAATAAAGCAATTCAAAAAAGACCCCTCTGCACCAACCGTGCAAAGGGATCTTCCGATTTAAAAATATTTAATTATAAACCAAAGGATGCTTTAATTCCGGCAAATTCTTTGGAGTTAGAAAATCCATATAACACTTCTTCTCTCGTCATTTTGCCGCTTCTTAAGATACCGGTCCAGTCATCATAACCGGTCTGATCAGGTTCACGATCCAAAAATGTCAGGTACAGACGACGTACATATTCTGTATCGCTTGTGTTTTTGTCCAGAAACTCTCTGGAGAAAAAGAAACCATCTGTAGAAACTTTATTAACATCCCATTCCTTACTGTAGATCTTGGTACACCAGTCATTTATTCCGGTATCATCATATCCCCTGCCAAGACACTGTGTATACAGTCTTCCAACAAAAGCGGTAATTCCCGGATTTAAGCTCTTTCCTTCTGTGATCGTGACATTACCGCGAGTGATACCATAGGATCCACAGATATTTGTATATTCTTTTGATTCAGCAAATCCACGAAATACGCCAAGGCGTCCATAACCATTGGACAGATCTTTTAACCAGCCGCTCTTTCCTCCAGCGTCAGATGAACGATCCATTAGTACTTCATATAAGGTTTCAACAAACTCTTCATCACTGACATTCTTAGCAAGATATTCGGGGCTGAAGAAAAAGCCGCTTGCAGCATCAGCACCTGTAATGGTACCTTTGGATAACTTGTTAACCCAGTCAGCCCTGCCAGCTTCATCGGGCAGCCTGCCTAAACATTTACTATATAAACGATCAACAAAGGCTCCGACTTTTTCTTTATCAACAGTTCTGCCATATCCCGGTATTACATCTGCATAATTACCGATTCCAATAACAGGGAGAGTCACTGATTCAACATAAGGCTGATTATTATCCAAATTATTCCATACCTCTGTAGCCGGTCCTTTTAATTGGAAATTCATACTCTTTGCGCCATATGCAGTATTCAGCACACCGGCATTTTGAGTGTTGATAATAAAGCAGTCTACCATATCATTAAACTTAGCTGCATAGTAAGACATCGCCAAAGAAGCTGCTTGTACCTGCTCTCCATCATTGTCAGAAAATCCTTGCTCGGTCATCATAATACGATGGTTAGAACCAAATGTATTCTTGATATAATCGGTCATGACGTACAAGTTGTAACCATCAACAAATTCTGCACTGTCATTTCTCGGATTCAGATCTCTTCCGGCAGCTGATTCCAACTGTGTCATCCCCCACAATGTAGGTTCATACAAAACAGCCGGATACATATGATATGCAAGATTCCAGTCTGTTCCACTAACCTTGGGAGCAAAACTATTAAGGAAAGTCTTGGTGGCAATGCCCCTGCCCTCATCATTGTGCTGCCAGCTATGATCCAGACAGATACTCACACGAGAAGTACCGGTATATTGGCGTACAGTATTATAAACAAGATGAAACTGCTGAGCCCACATTGTTGTATTGGCCTCAACATCAGCACCATAGCCTGTAAATGGCGAATAGGGTGAATTGGGCATATTAACCTCATTGCCTACTACCCAGTTATCAATGTGGCAATCCTCCTGGCTGAACAACTGAGCCAGATATTGAATCTCTGCCTTATAATAATCACTGTTAACATCAGGTGCATAATAAGTATGAGCACCGATTTCTCCTCGTGCACTGGGGGCAATCAACACCCCATTTCTAGCTGTGCTCGAAGATCTCATCATAAGCTGTGCTGTGACGGTAATTCCTCTCGCATTAGCATCTTTTACAAGGTAAACAAATGCTCCCATATCATTTAGGTAGTATTTATTTCCATTGTAAATATATTCAACTCCCGAACTCGGGTCTGTCCAATAAGATTCCAAAAAGAAATTGAAAAACATATGCTGGCATCCATTATTGACAACCGTATTGATATCTGTTGTCTGAATTCCCTTTAAACTGGATGTCGAATTAAATGCATCCTTATTAACATATTTGGGATGATCCGCGATATATCCTCTCAAACTTTCGGTTTCTAATGCATTTTCTGACAGTTCATCCTCCTCTGTTACCGGAACACCCTGATATTCGAAAAAATTCGAATCATCGTATCCTTCATCATTGCAAAGCTCAGTTGCACCAACCACAGAAGGTGTCAACACCATTGTCAAAGATAAAAGAACTGCAAACGCACTTTTTGTAATTCCCTTAATACTTTTCATGTCATTCTCCTTTCACTCATAAAAATTCTTTTATTCATTATCCTATATTTTACCATTTATTGCAATAAAAACGTCATCCGACAAAATCCAGTTGAAACAAACTAAAATCATTTAATTCCATATTTCATTTTCAATGCAGCAAACTCTTTTGAATTGGCAAATCCCAAAAGAACCTGATCTCTTGACATCATTCCGGTGTTTAATTGCTTCATCCAATCATCATACCCGGCCTGATCATACTCACGATCAAAAAAGGTGCGGTATAATGTTTTTATATATTCAGAATTGTCCAGATTCTTTCCTACAAATTCCGGCGAATGAAAAAATCCTTTTGTAGATACATCTGATATGTCTTCCCTGCCATCCAGCACAGCATTGCACCAATCATTAATTCCATTTACATCATAATTCCGTCCCAATGCCTTTGTATATAATCTCGCCACAAAGGTTGTTAAATCCAGACTCCGATCGCGCCCGAACCGAGCCGTTGCCGTTCCCTGGTCAATACCATACTGATCGCAAATCCCGGCAAACTCTTTTGAATTGGCAAATCCGATAAATACACCTTCTCTGGATACACCATTCTGCAGATAATAAATCCAGTTTCCCTTTCCTACTGCATCTGATGATCGATCCAAAAAAACATTGTATAAAATTTCAACAAATTCATCATCACTGAGATTCCGGTTTGTCATTTCCGTGCTGAAAACAAATCCATATGCCGTATCTACTCCATCAAGTTCAAAATCACACAAGGTATTTACCCAGTCCTGAAGACCCGTCTCATCCGGCTGTCTGTTCAGACATTTGTCGTAAAGTCTACGTACAAATTCAGCTACCTTGGCAGGATCTGCAACCCTGTCCGGTCCCTTGGACAATCCCAGATACTGTGCGATACCGGTCGCATCCGCGATACCGAGTGCCTGCAGATTGCTCTCGCTTCTCAAAAATGCCGCGTCCGAAGCATTGGATACATAGGCATGCTCTACAATAACACCGGGGAAACCGGAAAGCTTG
>Ga0129311_1001758_pt1 | contig 14640 bp, 12 predicted proteins | sample Go1ome_FD_94435 | JGI IMG/M metagenome (GOLD analysis project Ga0129311, IMG submission 94435) | Western lowland gorrila individual fecal microbial communities from Wisconsin, USA - Go1022B metagenome | ecosystem: Host-associated > Mammals > Digestive system > Large intestine > Fecal | place... | reverse complement strand
GGCGATCATCTACATCGTCTGCGCGCTCATCGTGGTGTTTGCCAATATCGGCAGTGTTCCCGGCGTGTTCGCCTCCATCTTCAAGGGCGCGTTCAATCCTGCGGCCGTCACCGGCGGCGCGGCAGGTATTTCCATCAAGCTTGCCATGACCAAGGGCGTCGGCCGCGGCGTCTTCTCCAATGAGGCGGGCCTTGGCTCCGCGCCCATCGCGCACGCCGCGACCTCGGAGAAAAACCCTGTCAAGCAGGGCCTCTACGGCATCTTTGAGGTCTTTATGGACACCATCGTGATCTGCACGCTCACGTCCCTTGTCGTCCTCTGCTCCGGCGCGGCGGACGGCAACTACGGCAACGACGCCCTCGCGGGCGTTCCCACTGCGGTTGCGGGCTTTTCGAGCGTCTTCGGTGACAAGGCCGGCTCGCTGATCCTCGCGGTCGGGCTGCTGCTCTTTGCAACGTCCACCATCCTCGGCTGGGCGCTCTATGGCACGCGATGCGCGGAGTTCCTCTTCGGCAGCAAGATCATCCGCCCCTATCAGATCGTTTTCTGCCTTGTGGTCATCGCCGGTGCGGTCGCTGATCTCACGCTTGTCTGGGACATCTCTGACACGCTCAACGGCCTCATGGCCATCCCCAACCTCATCGCGCTGCTGCTGCTCAGCCCTGTCGTCATCAAGCTGACGCGCGAGCACTTCGCTGCTCTCAGAAAGTAAGATCGAAAAGAGACGGCCCGCCGGCCGTCTCTTTTTTCGCCTATTTCACCCGGCAGGGCGGGAAAATGCAAAAAAGCGGTATCATTTCGCAGGTTTTGCTTTACAATAGAAAAAAGCTGTGCTATGATAATCCAGCATGCTCAGTGCGTGCGCGTTCCCGCACTTAGGACGTGGAGGACTCACCGGCCCGCCGCTCAGTGCTGGGAGAATTTATGAAAGGTGGATCACACACTATGATGCTCAAGGACCAGAAGACGGCCATCATCGAGGCCAACCGTACCCACGAAAGCGACACCGGCTCCCCGGAGGTCCAGGTCGCTATCCTCACCGAGCGTATCGCTCAGCTCACCGAGCACCTCAAGCAGCACCCGCAGGACAACCATTCCCGCCGCGGCCTGTACAAGATGATCGGTAAGCGCCGCAGCCTTCTCGACTATCTTATGAAGAAGGACATCGAGCGCTATCGTACCCTGATCGCCAAGCTGGGTATCCGTAAGTAAGTTTGAAAACAGGGTGGTGTGCTTGCGCACCACCCTTCTTTCACACCTTCCGCCCCGGCACTTTTCCCCGCGCGTATGAGAGCCTGCTATGCTTTAGCAGTTGAAAAAGCGGCGGCAGGCCGACGTTTTTTCAAGTGCTAAACGGTCGGCTCCCATACGGAATTTTACAAAAAAGGAGATCGACAAATGTCTACCATCATCACTCACAGACAGTTCCCCAACTACCACAAGTACGAGATGGATCTCGCCGGCCGCCCCCTCACGCTTGAGGTCGGCAAGCTCGCCGAGCTCGCCAACGCCGCCGTCATGGTCGGCTACGGCGATACCCGCGTGCTGGTGTGCGCCACCGCCTCCGCCCGTCCGCGCGACGGCATCGACTTCTTCCCCCTCTCCGTTGACTTTGAGGAAAAGCTTTACTCCGTCGGCCGCATCCCCGGCTCGTTCAACCGCCGCGAGGGCCGTCCCGGCGAAAAGGGCATCCTGACCAGCCGTGTCATCGACCGCCCCATCCGCCCGCTCTTCCCCTATGACTTCCGCAACGACGTTTCCATCATGGCCACCGTCATGAGCGTCGATCACGACTGCTCCCCCGAGATCGCGGCCCTGATCGGCACCTCCGCTGCGCTGGCCATCTCCGATATCCCCTGGAACGGCCCTGTCGGCGCGCTCAAGGTCGGCCTTGTGGACGGCGAGCTCGTCCTCAACCCCAACTCCGAGCAGCGCAAGGTCTCCGACCTTGACGTGACCGTCGTTTCCACCGGCAAGAAGGTCGTCATGATCGAGGCCGGCGCGAACGAGGTCGATAACGACACCATGTACAAGGCCATCGAGCTTGCCCACAACGAGAACCAGAAGCAGGTCGAGCTCATCAACCGCATGGTTGCCGAGATCGGCAAGCCCAAGTTCGACTACCCGCACGCGAGCTTCAATCAGGAGCTGTTCGACAAGATCGTCGAGAACTTCATGGACGAGGCCAAGGCCGCGATGGACACCGACGACAAGAACGTGCGCGAGGCCCGCTGGAACGAGATGATCGAGCACTGGCACGAGAAGTACCTCGAGGAGTATCCCGACATGGATCAGTTCCTCGACGAGATCACCTACAAGTTCCAGAAGAAGATCGTCAAGGCGTGGCTGCTCGAAGGCCACCGCGTCGATGGCCGCGCGAAGAACGAGATCCGTCCTCTCGCCGCCGAGGTCGGCGTGCTGCCCCGCGTCCACGGCTCGGGCCTCTTTACCCGCGGCCAGACGCAGGTCCTCTCCGTCGCCACGCTCGATACGCTTTCCGCCGCCCAGAAGCTCGACACCATCTGGGAAGAGACCGAAAAGCGCTATATGCACCACTACAACTTCCCCGGCTACTCCGTCGGCGAGGCCAAGCCCTCCCGCAGCCCCGGCCGCCGCGAGATCGGCCACGGCGCTCTTGCCGAGCGCGCGCTGCTGCCGGTCATCCCGTCCGTTGACGAGTTCCCGTATGCCATCCGCGTCGTGAGCGAGGTCGTCTCCTCCAACGGCTCGACCTCCCAGGGCTCCATCTGCGGCTCCACGCTCGCGCTGATGGACGCGGGCGTGCCCATCAAGGCGCCCGTCGCCGGTATCTCCTGCGGTCTCATTCAGGACGGCGACGATTTCACCACGTTTATCGACATTCAGGGCGTTGAGGACTTCCACGGCGAAATGGACTTCAAGGTCGCCGGTACGAAGAAGGGCATCACCGCCATCCAGATGGACCTCAAGAACGACGGCCTCACGATGGCCATCATCAAGAACGCTCTCGAGATCACCTACGATGCGCGCGTGCAGATCCTCGACCAGATCATGCTGCCCTGCATCGCAGAGCCGCGCGCCGAGGTCAGCAAGTATGCGCCCAAGATGATCACCATGAAGATCGATCCCGACCGCATCCGCGAGGTCATCGGCAAGGGCGGCAGCGTCATCCAGAAGATCGTTGCCGATACCGGCGCCAAGGTCGATATCGACGACGACGGCACCATCCATATCGCCTCCGCCAACGCCGAAGCGTGCGACGCCGCGAAGAAGTGCATCGACGATATCGTCTTTGTGCCCGAGGTCGGCAAGCTCTACTATGGCCGCGTCGTGCGCCTGATGCAGTTCGGCGCGTTCGTCGAGATCGCCCCGGGCAAGGATGGCCTTGTCCACATCTCCAAGCTCGACCGCAAGCGCGTCGAGAAGGTCGAGGACGTGGTCACCGTCGGCGACATGATTTGGGTCAAGTTCATGGAGATCGACGAGAAGGGCCGCTGGAACCTCTCCCGCAAGGACGCTCTCATCGAGATCGAGGCCCAGCAGAAGGCCGCCAAGGAGCAGCAGTAAGCGGCTGCTTCGGCAAAACGGAAAATGGAAAGGGACAGGCGAGAGCCTGTCCCTTTTTGCGCTTGCGGCGCGGGAGACCGCGCCCCTTTTCAAATTCCCTCCATTGTGGTATACTTTCCGTAATTTGTGAAAAGAAAGAGAGGAGGACGGCCATGGATACCATTGCGGCCATTGCCACGGCGCAGAGCCCGTCGGCTATCGGCATCGTGCGCCTGAGCGGGGAAAAAACGCGGGAGGTGCTCGCCGCGCTCTTTACGCCCGTGAGCGGCGCGGCGGTCAGCGCGCTCCCGTACCGCCGCATGACCTATGGCGACGTGCACGCGCCGGACGGCGCGCTGCTCGACCGCTGCATGGCGGTCTGCTTTTCCGCAGCGCACAGCTACACCGGCGAGGAGAGCGCCGAGCTCCACTGCCACGGCTCGCCCGTGGTGCTCAATGAGGTGCTGTCGGCGGCGTTCGCCGCGGGCGCGCGGCAGGCAAGGCCCGGCGAATTCACGCAGCGGGCCTTCCTGAACGGCAAAATGGACCTCACCGAGGCCGAGGCCGTCATCGACCTCATTGACGCCGAGACGGCTGAGAGCGCGCGCAACGCCGCCGCCCAGCTCACCGGCGCGCTGCGCCGCCCGATCGAGGCGGTGTACGACGCGCTGCTCGATATTTCGAGCCGCTTTTACGCCGTGGTCGATTATCCGGACGAGGACATCGAGGATCTTTCGCGCGAGCAGACCGAGCGGACGCTCGCGGACGCGGAGCGGCGGCTTTCCGCCCTGCTCGACACCTTCGCGCGCGGCAGGGTGATGAAATCCGGTGTGACGACGGCCATCATCGGCGCGCCGAACGCGGGCAAAAGCTCGCTTCTGAACGCGCTCGTCGGCTTTGACCGCGCCATCGTCACGGACATCGCGGGCACAACGCGCGACACCGTGGAGGAAAAGGCGACGGTCGGCGGCGTGCTGCTGCGGCTCATCGACACGGCGGGCCTGCACGAGACGGCGGACGTCGTCGAGCGGCTCGGCGTGGAGCGGTCGAAAAAGGCGCTCGAGGGGGCGGACCTTATCCTCGCCCTGCTGGACGGCAGCGCGGGACTGCCGGCAGAGAAGGCGGAGGAAATGCTCGCGCCGCTCGCCCTTGCGGCGAAAAGCGGCAAGCCGTGGCTGCTCATTTGTACAAAGTCCGACCTCGGCGGCGGAGTGGGCGTGCTGCCGGATGCGGACTGGCGCGCGCCCGAGGCGGTCATCCCGCTCTCGAGTGTGACGCACGAGGGCTTTCCCGCGCTCGAAGAGACGGTCCGCAGGCTCTATCCCGCGCCGCAAAGCGGCGGCACGCTGCTGACGAACGCCCGGCAGGCCGAAGCCGTGGACCGGGCCGCGCAGAGCGTGCGCGCGGCGAAGGACGCGCTCATCTCCGGCATGACGCCCGACGTGGTGCTCACAGAGGTCGAGCAGGCGCTCGCCGCGCTCGGCGAGCTCACGGGCCGCACCGCGCGCGAGGACATGGTCGCGCGCATTTTCGAGCGCTTCTGCGTCGGAAAATAATGGAGCGGTGTATTTACACGGCGCACAGAGATTTGTTATAATACCGGTACCGGAACCCCATCCGGCACTGAAAGGAGAAATAGCACCATGCGTGATTATATCATCATGACCGACAGCTGCTGCGACCTGAGCCAGCAGGAGGTCGAAGAGCTGGACCTCACGGTCCTGCCGCTCTCGTTCACCATCGAGGGCAAAACGCTTTTGAATACGCCCGACCACGCGGATATGTCCCCGGAGGAATTCTTTCAGAAGATCGCCGACGGCGCGGACTGCACGACCGCCGCGGCCAATGTCGGCCAGTTCACCGACGCGATGGAAAAAGCCCTTGCGGACGGCAGGGACATCCTCTGTATCTGCTTTTCAAGCGCACTGTCCACGACCTATCAGTCCGCCTGCATCGCAGCGAACGACCTGAGAGAGAAGCACCCCGAGGCGAAGATCATCGTCATCGATTCGCTGTCCGCCTCGCGCGGGCAGGGCATGCTCGTTTATCGCGCGGTGCGCGAGCGCCGCGAGAAAAATCTCGATATCGACGCGCTGGCCAAATATGTCGAGAGCATCATCCAGAGCCAGGACCACTGGTTCATCGTCGATGACCTCAACCACTTAAAGCGCGGCGGCCGCGTCAGCGCCGCGGCGGCGCTGGTGGGCACGATGCTCGGCATCAAGCCCGTCATGCACACCGACAGCAGGGGCTGCCTGACTCCCGTGAGCAAGGCGCGCGGCAGCAAGGCCGCGCTCCGCGCGCTCGTGGACAAGGTCGAGGAGCTCGGCATCGAGCCGGACAAGAACCAGCCCATGTTCATCTGCCACGCCAACTGCCCGGACTACGTCGAGTACGTCAAGGGCCTTCTCAAGGAGCGCTTCGGCGTGACCGACGTGCGCGCGGACTTCATCGGCCCCGTCATCGGCGCGCACACCGGCTGCGGCACGCTGGGCCTCTTCTTTGTGGGGACGCAGCGATGAAATGGCTTGAATTACACCTCGACACGCGTCCCGAGGGCATCGAGCCCGCGAGCGAGCTTTTGAGTGAATACGGTATCGACAGCCTGATGATCGACGAGGAGGGCGACTTCAAGGACTTCCTCGAAAACAACCACCAGTACTGGGACTATGTGGACGAGGACCTGATGCAGTCCATGCACGGCAAGAGCCGCATCACCTTTTACCTTGAGGACAGCGAGGAGGGGCTGAACACCCTTGCGCAGTTCCGCATCGGCCTGTCGGCCTTCAAAAAGCAGCATCCCGAGTATGCGCCGCTGATCCTCAGCATGGAAAATGTCGAGGACGCGGACTGGGAGAACAACTGGAAGCAGTTCTACAAGCCCATGGAGATCGGCGAGCGGCTGCTCGTCGTGCCCGAGTGGGAGCAGGCGCAGGAGGACGGGCGCGTCAAGCTCATCCTGAACCCCGGCCTGACCTTCGGCACCGGCAGCCACGCCACCACGCGCCTTTGTCTGCAGGCGCTCGAGAAGCACATCCGCGGCGGGGAAAAGGTACTGGACCTCGGCTGCGGCAGCGGCATATTGTCCATCGCCGCGCTGCTGCTCGGCGCAAAGGACGCCTTCGCCTGCGACATTGACGACAAATGCGTCGGCGTCGCCTACGAAAACGCCGCGCTCAACGGCGTGGGCAAGGAGCATTACACCGTCCGCGCGGGCGACGTGCTCAGCGACAAGGGCTTACAGAAGGAATTCGGCGGCGATTACGATATCATCGTCGCCAACATCGTGGCGGACGTTATCATCGCGCTCGCCCCGCAGGTGGGAAGGCTCCTCAAACAGGGCGGCGTCTTCCTCTGCTCCGGCATCATCGACGACCGCGCCGACGAGGTGCGGGGAAAACTCATTGAAGCAGGCTGGACCATCGAGGAAACGCGCAGCAGCGAAGGCTGGTTCTCGTTCCTGTGCAGGTAAAAGACGACAAAAAGGACCATTCTCTTTTGTAGAAGAGGATGGTTCTTTTTTGCTGCCGCAAAATGCGGTTGACAATATCGAATATCGATAATATACTCTGCTCAAGATTATCGAATATCGATATAAGGAGGGAGTGCGATGGCACGCGAAAAATTCGGCACGCTGACCGAGCAGATGTTTTATATCCTGCTCGCGCTGCGCGACGAGTGCTGCGGCATGGACGTGATGGCGCGCGTGAGCGAGCTGACGGGCGGACGCGTGGCCGTGGGACCGGGCACGCTCTACAACCTGCTCGAGCAGTTCGCGGCGGCGGGCTACATTGAGGAAACGCGCGCGGAGGGCCGCCGCCGCAGCTACCGGCTCACGGCGGCGGGGAGAACGCTGCTTGAAAACGAGGTGGAGCGCCTGCGCGCGCTCCTGTGCGACTACGAAAGGCTGATGAGAGAGGAGAAATGATATGCGCGGCGTAAAATACGAGTTGAACTCCTATTCCTTTTACGATCGCACCGGCATTGAGCGGCATCTTGAGAAGATGGCGGCAAGGGGCTGGCTCATCGAGCGGCTCGGCAGCATCTGGCGCTACCGGCGCGCGGAACCGAAGAAGCTGCGCTTTTCCATCGTCTACTATCCTGATTCCTCGGAATTTGCCCCGGAGCAGCCGAGCGAGGGAGAGCTGACGTTCTGGGATTACTGCGCGCAGGCGGGCTGGGTCAGGGCAGCGCACCGCGGGCAGATGAGCGTTTTTTTCAGCGGCGATGAGCGCGCCGTGCCCATCGACACGGATGCAGCGCTTCAGGTGGAAACGCTGCACGAGACGATGAAGCGCGAGCAGATCACAAGCTATCTCATCATCTCGGGGATCGCGCTGTGGCAGCTCGTGCGCGTCTGGCGCGGCTTTGCGAGCGATCTGACCGCTTCGCTCGCGGTGCCGTCGGAGCTGTTCGGGCTTTGCGACTGGCTGCTGCTTATGCTCTTGAGCCTGGGGGAGCTTGGCGGCTACTATCTCTGGCGGCGCAGGGCGAAGCGCGCGGCGGAGGCGGGGCAGTTTTTGCCGACGCGCTCGCATCCCGGCCTGCAAAGGGCAATCCTTGCGCTGGTCCTGCTGGGCTTCGGCGTGACAATCTTTGACAGCAGCCGGACGGAGCGGCCCATGCTTCTTGTGGGCCTTGCGGGCGTGCTGCTGGTCTACGCCGCCGTGCAGGGCACGAAGGCTGTCCTGAAACGGCGCGGCGCGGGCACGGGGAAGAACAAGGCGGTCACCTACGCCGTGTCGTTTGCGCTGTCATTCGCGCTGATGTTCGGCATCCTGCGCGCGGAGCGGGCAGGGGTCCTTCGCCCCGAGCCGGAAAACGCTACGCCCTACGTGGTGGAGTACTCCGGCGGAGACACCACGCAGTACTACGCCTATCACGACGCGCTGCCGCTTTCCGTGCAGGACCTGAAAAAGACAGATTACGACCGCTATTCCTGCGAGCTGTCGGAAAGCGCTTCGGCGCTGGCGGCTCAGACCGTCGGGAAGCAGTCGATGCGCGAGGGCGACGGGGAGAGCAATGCCCTGGAGCTTTCCTACCGCGTGACGGACGTGAGATTCGCGCCGCTTTTCAGCCTGTGCCTTCGCAGCGAGCTGAGCTATTTTCAAAATTACACGATCACCTTCTACCGCACGCACCACCCCTTCCGGAACCTTGTGTTCCGCGAGACGGACGCCGCGCCCTGGGGCGCGGAGCGGGCATGGCGGCTTTACAATAAAAAGGACGGCGACTGGAACGACACCTGGCTTTTGACGCGCGGGACGCGCATCGTGCGCGTGAACGGCACGGCACTGAGCGGGCTCGGCGAGGCGCAGATGGCGCTGATCGGCGAAAGGCTGCTCAGTATCTGACGGCGGAGATGAGAGAAAGTGAGGACGGCGATGAACAACACGAAATACGAGTTGAACTCCTATTCTTTTTATGATACTGAGGGCCTTGCGCGCCATTTTGAGCGCATGGCGGCGGAGGGCTGGGCACCCGACCGCGTGGGGCTGCTGCTCCGCTACCGGCGCATTGAGCCGCAGAAGCTGCGTTTCGCCGTCACCTATTATCCCGATGACAGCGGCGAAAAGGACGGCGAGGAGGTTTTCCTCGACTACTGCGCGCAGGCGGGCTGGCAGCAGGCCGCGGGCGCGGGGGACCTGACCTTCTGGGGCGGCGCCGAGGGAAAGGGCGGCGGCCTTGGCGGGCGGACGCGCCACGTGCTCTGCACGGCGGATGAAAACGCCGTCGATGTGGAAACAGACCCCATTTTGCAGGTGGGCGCGATGCACCGCGCGCTCAGATATTACGAAGGCCTGCTGTTTTTCTGGCTCCTTTACATGCTCCTCCGGGTGTGGGATATCGTGAGCGGGCTGCAGACGGACCCGTTGTACGCGCTGATCTATGAGATGGGCGATCTGCTGCCGTGGATCGCGCCCGCTGCCGCACTGATCTGCGGGACCGACCTTGTCTGCTACCGCCGCTGGTACAGAGAAGCGGCGCGCACGGCGAGAGAGGAGCACCGCTTTTTGCCCGCAAAGCCGCGCCAGTGGCTCTGGATGCTCGAGCGCGCGGCGCTGCTGCTGACGCTTCTGGGGATCTTCGTCAACGCCCTGCTGGGGACTGGCAGCACCGGCACGGGACGGCTCTACCTCGCCGCGCTCCTGTGCGGCATCACGCCCTTCGCCGCGATGTTTTTTGCCTGTTCCGCGATGCAGAATACCGACGCGGGCCGCGCAAAGCGCTGCGCCGTCACCGTCTGCGTGACGGCGGCGGTCGCGTTGGTCTCGGCGGGCATGCTGCTCGTCATGCAGCAGAACGGGCTTTTCGAGAGCGATGAGACACCGCCCGAGCTGTATGACGAGGACTTCCGGGCGACCATCTACCACGATGCTCTGCCGCTTTATCTCTCCGACCTCGGCGTGGAGGACGAGAACGCGCGCTGGTCGTGCATGAGCTGGGGGCGCTCCTCGCCCTTTGCCGCTCAGTACGGCGGGCAGCAGGATGATGTGCTCGCGCGCTTCGACGATCCCGAGCATCCGGAGACGGCGCGCGGCAATCCCGCGCAGATCTACTATACGGTCAGCGATGTGCGCCTTGCGGGCATTTTTGAGCGCTGCCTTGCCGCCGAGCTTGACTATCACCAAACGGTCCGCGGCGCGGACGGCGCGCGCCATGAGCTGCCCTACGCCTACCGCGAAACGGACGCCGCGCCCTGGGGCGCGGAGCGTGCCTGGCGGCTCTACAACGAGTATGCCGGGGAGTGGCTCGACGAGTGGATGCTCGTGCGCGGCACGCGCATCGTGGATTTCATATCCATCGATGTGGAGATGGGCGGCGCGCAGATGGCGGCGGTCGGCGAAAAGCTGCTGAGAGAAGAATAAAAGAAGGCCTTCTCCCGTTGGGAGAAGGCCTTCTTCCTTTATTGAAATCACTGCTTTGCTGCGCGCTCCGCCGCCTCGACCACGTGGCTTGCAAGGATCGTGCTCGTCACGGTGCCGACGCCGCCGGGAACGGGGGTGACGGCCGCGACGATGGGCTCGACCTCGGCAAAGCGGGTGTCGCCGCAGAGGCTGCCGTCCGCGCCGACGTGGATGCCAACGTCCAGCACGATCTGGCCCTCGCGCACGCTCTCCGCGCCGACCATACCGGCCTTACCGGCGGCGACGACGAGAATGTCGGCCTCGCGGCAGATGGCGGGCAGATTTTCACTGCGGCTGTGGCAGATGGTCACGGTCGCGTGCTCGGCGAGCAGCAGCAGGGAAACGGGCTTGCCGATGACAAGGCTGCGGCCGATGACGACCACGCGCTTGCCCTTGATGGGGATGTTGTAGTGCTTGAGCAGCGCCACGCAGGCCGCGGCGGTGCAGGGGGGATAGCCGCCCTTCGTGCCGGCGTACACAGCGGTCATCGAGCCGTCGGTGATGCCGTCCATGTCCTTTTTCGGGTCGAGTGCCGCGCGCGCGGCCTCGTCGTCAAGGTGTTTGGGAAGCGGACGGAACATCAGCACGCCGTGGACCTTCTCGTCCGCGTTGAGCGCGTGGATGTTCTCCATCAGCACTTCCTGCGTCACGTCCTCCGGCAGGATGACCTGACGGACCGCGACGCCGACCTTCTCGCAGCGCTTGAGCGCGCCGCGCTCGTAGGCAAGGTCGTCCTCGCGCGCGCCCACGCGCAGGATGGCGAGACAGGGCTCGGCGCCGTTTTTCTTCAGTTCTTCGGTTTTCGCGTGGAGCTCCTCGGTCAGCGCTTTGGCAACCTCGGCTCCCTTGAGCAGCATAGCCATTGCAGTGTTCCTCCTCAATTGCACGGCGGGGCCGCGCGTACATTCTGTATTCAGGATAACAAAATAAAAAAATGCTGTCAATTTCTTTTCCAAAGCGACAAAAGGGAAATGATTTACTTTCTTCGCCGCCTTGCCTTTTGCGCCGCTTTTTGCTACGATAGGGACAGAAATTTTACGGATCGGGAGGATCACCCATGTCTGTCATCGAAGAAAAGAAGGCGCTGCGCACCTTCATCCGCAAGAAGGAGCGCACGCTCGACCCCGCCTACAAGGCGGAGAGCTCTGCGGCCATCTGCCGCCACATCCTCGCGCTGGAGGAATACCGGCGCGCGAAGGTCGTTTTCGCCTTCGCGGGTACGGAGAAGGAGATCGACACCTCGCTTCTCATGAACGAGACGATCGCCGCGGGCAAGACGCTCGTTCTGCCGCGCTGCGCGGCGGAGCACGCGATCGACCTGTGCGTCGTGCGCTCGATGGACGATCTTGAGGCGGGCGCTTACGGCATTCTCGAGCCGAAGCAGAGCTGCCCGCTCGTCACGGCGGCAGAGATCGACTTTGCCGTTGTGCCCTGCCTGTCGTTCGACCGCAGGGGCCGCCGTCTCGGTCAGGGCGGCGGGTATTACGACCGTCTGCTGCCGCAGCTGCGCTGCCCGACGGCGCTCATCTGCCGCGAGCAGCTCCTCTCGCCCGAGGTGCCGGTCGAGGAGCACGACATGCGCTGCACGATGCTCATCACGGAAAAGGGGGTCCTCACGCCGGAGGTGTGATGGGGGCTTCCGCAGCCTGCGGAAGTGTGCAGTAAAAGGGGGATACTCTCTTTTCGAAGAGAGTATCCCCCTTTTGAACCCCCGAGAGAAAGACGCGGGGACACCCCGCGGCCCCGTGCATTGCGGGATTGGAGCTTGAACGACCTTTTTGCCTGCGGAGTGCACTGCGGTGTACATGGCTTCGCCATGAGTCCCTGCGATTCGATACCGCTTGCAACCGCGCCCTACTCCGTGGGGCGCGAGTGACGGAAGTCCGGCGGCAGACTGCCTGCGGGGCGCGCGGCATTGCTTCGCTCGCCGCGCTGGGGAAGTGCGTTGGCGGCGGCATTGCTTCGCTCGCCGCCGTTTTGGGGGGGCGGTTTTGCGGGTGCTCGCCGCGGAGATATGCGAAAACCGGCCGCTGGTGCGGTCGGTTTTACAGGAATAATTCGTCGTAGCTCTTTCCGAGCGCCTCGTGCAGCGCTTTCATCTCGTCGGGATAAACGTGGCGCTGGCCGACCTCGATCTTGGCGAGGGCGCTGCGGGTCAGGTCGCAGCCGAGCACCTGAAGCTTTGCGGAAAGCTGCTCCTGCGTCAAATGCGCCGCTTTCCGCAGCTGCGCAAGGTGCGCACCCAGACGCTTTGAATACTCGTAGTCCACGCGCAACACCTCCTGCACCAATTTCGCACATTTTGGTATTGAGTTTATCCGTGAATCACGTTATAATTGCACTATATCAGTGCAATTATAAAATTTATTACTACGGAGGGACCAATTATGGTGGATTACAAGACCCTGTACGCGCTGCTGTTCAATGCCATGACCGACGCGCTGGAGCAGATCGACGCGCAGAATTACGGCGCAGCCAGCGAAACCCTCATCGCCGCCCAGCAGAAAGCGGAAGAGATCTACATCAACTCCGAAGATTAAGCCCCACACGACGGCGAGCGCAGCAATGCCGCCCAACAGCACCCATCCGCGCGGCGAGCGAAGCAATGCCGCTTTGGCAGGCAAAAGCAAGACAGCAAAAATCCAAAGTAGACGGAAATTGCATAAGGCTGCCGATACGCAGGCAGAGCGACAGCGAAGATAGAAGCAACCCAAATCGTTTAGATACAGAAAACCGCAGGCACCCGATTCCGCAGGCTGCGCAGCTCTTCAAGCTGCAAACCCGCAATGTAAATTTTCTCTGGGAGGGTTTAAGGGAGGGATATCTCTTTTTCAAAAAGAGATATCCCTCCCTTTCTCCGTACCCGCACGCAGTGCGCCTCCCTCCGCGCCCCGTGCGGAAAAGCAGCCCCCCTTTCGGGGAAAAGAAAGCAGCACCCCTTCGCAGAGTACGAAAAAAGGGAGCACCCATTCGGGTGCTCCCTTTTCAATTACGCAACAGCAGCAATTACTGCTTGTCGTACAGATCGATGAGCTTGGTGAGGTGCTCGTAACGCTCCTTGGCCGCATCCTCGTTGCGCTCGAAGAGGCCTTCGGCACGCTCGGGGAACTCGCGGGTCAGGCGGCTGTAGCGCGCCTCGTTCATCAGGAATTCACGGTAACCGCCGGCAGGAGCCTTGGAGTCGAGCGTGAACTTCTTGTCAGCCGCGGGATTGAAGCGGAACAGGTTCCAGTAACCGCACTCGACGGCCTTCTTCATTTCCTTCTGGCAGTTCATCATGCCGCCCTTGATGGAGTGCATCTCGCAGGGGCTGTAGCCGATGATGAGGGACGGGCCGTGATAGGCCTCGGCCTCGGTGATGGCCTTGATGGTCTGAGCCGGGTTGGCGCCCATGGCGACCTGCGCCACGTAGACGTAGCCATACTGCATCGCGATCTCGGAGAGGCTCTTCTTCTTGGTCTCCTTACCGGCAGCCGCAAACTGAGCGACCTGACCGATGTTGGAAGCCTTGGAGGCCTGACCGCCGGTGTTGGAGTAGACCTCGGTATCAAAGACGAAGATGTTGACGTCCTTGTTCTGCGCGATGACATGGTCGAGACCGCCGTAACCGATATCGTAAGCCCAGCCGTCGCCGCCGAAGATCCACACGGACTTCTTGGCGAGGTAATCCTTCTTGTCGAGGATCTCGGCAGCGAGCTTGCAGGCGTCGCAGTCGCAGAACTTCTCGCCCTTGGCCTTGAGCTCGGCGGCGTGCTCAGCGAACTGAGGAACAGCGGCGAGTTCATCGACGGTGGCGATGCTGGCCTGCAGGGCCGCAACGTATTCCTTGGTGGCGGCGGCGTTGGCCTTGCCGTCATCCTTGGTGTCGAGCCACTTCTGAGCGGCTTCCTTCAGAGAAGCCTGCGCCCACTCCACAGCGATGAGCTGCTCGGTCTTGGCGACGAGGTCCTCGCGGATCTTCTCCTGACCGACGTACATGCCGAAGCCGTGCTCGGCGTTGTCCTCGAACAGGGAGTTGCACCATGCCGGGCCGTGGCCGTTCTTATCGGTGCAGTACGGGGAGGTAGCGCCGGGGCCGCCCCAAATGGACGAGCAGCCGGTGGCGTTGGAGATGTACATACGGTCGCCGAAGAGCTGGGTGACGAGACGGGCATAGCTGGTCTCGGCGCAGCCTGCGCAGGAGCCGGAGAACTCGAGCATGGGCTGC
>Ga0129311_1001757_pt1 | contig 14647 bp, 7 predicted proteins | sample Go1ome_FD_94435 | JGI IMG/M metagenome (GOLD analysis project Ga0129311, IMG submission 94435) | Western lowland gorrila individual fecal microbial communities from Wisconsin, USA - Go1022B metagenome | ecosystem: Host-associated > Mammals > Digestive system > Large intestine > Fecal | place... | reverse complement strand
GTTAGTAATAAAGAAATTTCAGAGAATACAACTACTGAGTATAATGGTGCTTTGTTTGAGGGAAGTAACATAAGTCTGGAGAGTATATATGAGTATGTTTCTTTTTCTAATTCTAATGCAGAGAATATTGCCAATGGAAATCTCACTGTGACAGCTACAACAGGTGTAGAACTTTATTCAGATGGAAATGTGGTTAATGGCAGCCTGACGATTAACAGTGATGATTCAATTGATATTGATATATGTTCTGCGACTGGCTCAGCGGTGACAGGTGATTTCAATGTAAATGCTGAAAATGCAGATGTAAATGTTAAGGCAGAGCTTTACACAATAGGAGGAAATATTGATATAATTGCAAAATCTGCAAAGCTTACTTCAAACAGCGATTATGTGTGTGGAGGCAATCTTGACGTTTGTGTCAGTGTGGAATTGGATATAACTGGCAATAATGATGCGATAAAGGGTTATGCCAATATTATAAATAATGGTAACGATGTTAACATTAAATCTATTAATGGGACAGCCGTTGGAGGCAATCTCGATATTGAAAGTAAGTATATGACTATTACCGCTGGAAAAGTAGTTGTTAAGGGTAATTTATCAATTACTGACGCAGTCGATGTAGAAATTAAATCAGACACCGATTCGGTATGCCTTGGAGATGTTAATATTGATGCATCAAAGAATATGGTGTTATATGGTGGCGGCGAAGCTTCTGTAGTAAGAGGTTCGTTAACTGTTAATCCGGATGCTGATATCAATGCTGTAGTTCGTATGAACAATGGTAACAACGTTCCAGCAACGCCTATTTTAGCAAAACTGCCTTCTCTTGGAGTAATTTGGTTAGAGGATCAGGATGTTAATACACATAATTCTAATACAGCCTGTATTTATATAAATGGTGTTTTATACGATGCACTTAATCCTGATGCGTCGTCATGTGAACATCCATTGGTAGATGACAGGGGAATGTGCTTTGTATGTCAGACATATAATCTTGGTGTTGCAGAGCTTGTCAAGAGTGATGGAACTAAAATTACATATACTTCATTAGCTGATGCAGTTTCTGCTGCGGCTGATGGCGATACAGTAAAGCTTTTACATAACTGCAATGCATCCAGCTTGTATTTAGACCATAATACAGTGCTGAGGAATAAGAAAATAACCTTAGATTTGTCAGGCTATAAGCTTCAGATAGGAAAGATTGACACTGAAAATGCATTAACAATAATGAATGGAACATTTTCTGGAGAGATTAACCATGGAGCTAATACAGGAGAGCTCACGTTCAAGGATGTCACAGGAACAATCAAATGGTTACAGTGGATGCCTAATGCCGGAGTAAGTCTTATTAACAGTCAGCTGACATTTTCTGGAACACAGTTCTGGCTTGAAAAATTAAATATGGATGAACAGTCTGTATTTGATATAAGGATAACAAGTGGTTCAGGGTTAAGTAATTATGAACATATATCAGGTATTGAGGATGCTCTCGGCGGAATTAAGGAATTTTTACCTTATGGTTATACTATTGCGAAGAAGAGACCATTTCCTGCTGCAAATTTCCGAAATACTATTTTAGATGAGAATGGTGATATTGCCAATTATATTCTGCTTAAGTATAAGCGGGTTACTGATGGTGAATTTACAGTAGCCCTTAATCCTGCAGCTTATGTATATGATGGCACATCCAAGACACCAGAGGTTATTGTAAGCTATAATGGAATTACACTTACGAAGGACGTCCATTACACAGTTACATATCTTAACAATGTAAATGCCGGTCAGGCAGCTGCAAAGATACAGGGTATAGGTGTATATCATGACAGTGTTGACAAGAGCTTTACTATTGATAAGGCACCTCAGAATGCACCAACAGGAATTATGGCTGTTTCTGAGACAGAGGATGGTAAGAATGATGGCTCTATAATATATGTTACTGCAGCTATGGAATATAGTGTGGATCAGACCAGCTATACAGCAATCAGTGGTAATTCCATAAATGGACTTGCAGATGGTGATTATTATATAAGATATAAGGAAACTGCTAATTATTATGCATCACCTGCAACGAAGATTACTGTGCATAAGGGTAAGACAGTGACAATGGATAATACAGGAAATTCAGAGACGACAACTTCTACATCACAGGGTAGTGACAATACATCGTCTAATAACCAGACGACGGGTAACCAGAATGTAGATGGTGTAAAAACAGGGGACAGCTTCCCTATAGGAATTTGTCTTGTGCTTATGATGATGTCAGGATGCTCAATGTTTATTGTATACAGAGAGCTTAAGAAGAACAGGTAAAATATAAATGCCACTTTCATTATGGACATTTGCCAGAATAGGGAAAGGTCTGTGTTGGGGTGGCATTTATTTTAATAAGCAATATTGACACATTAAGGATATGTAAGGTATACTTAAAACTTGGTGAGGTATACGATTATGCCTATTTAAAGTAACACAAATTGCAGGAAAGGAAATACAGATATGTACGAAAATGTTTCCACTAAACTGGATTTCGCAAGCCGCGAAGAGAAGGTATTAGAGTTCTGGAAAGAGAACAAGATATTTGAGAAGAGTATCGAAGAGAAAAAAGATTTGCCAACATATACATTTTATGATGGTCCGCCAACTGCAAATGGTAAGCCTCATATCGGTCATGTGTTGACTCGTGTCATCAAAGATATGATACCTAGATATCAGACAATGAAAGGTCACAAGATTATAAGAAAGGCCGGCTGGGACACACATGGTCTTCCTGTTGAGCTTGAGGTTGAGAAGCTTCTTGGTATAGATGGCAAGGAGCAGATAGAGGAGTATGGATTAGATCCATTTATCCAGAAGTGTAAGGAATCAGTATGGAAATATAAGGGTATGTGGGAGGAATTCTCAGGTAAGGTTGGCTTTTGGGCTGACATGGATGATCCTTATGTTACCTATCACAATACATTTATAGAGTCTGAGTGGTGGGCTCTTAAGAATATATGGGAGCAGGGGCTTCTGTATAAGGGATTTAAGATTGTTCCTTATTGCCCACGCTGTGGCACACCTCTTTCCAGTCATGAGGTTGCCCAGGGATATAAGAATGTAAAGGAGCGTTCGGCAGTTGTACGTTTCAAGTGTGTAGATGAGGATGCCTATTTCCTTGCATGGACAACGACACCTTGGACACTTCCTAGCAACGTTGCACTTTGCGTTAATCCTGATGATACCTACTGTAAAGTAAAGGCTGCTGATGGATATACTTATTACATGGCAGAGGCACTTCTTGACACTGTTCTTGGTAAGCTTGCAGAGGACGGAAAGCCTGCATATGAAATAATAGATACATTTAAGGGTACAGCTCTTGAGAACAGGGAGTATGAGCCTTTATTTGAGTGTACTAAGGAGGTTGTTGCCAAGCTTCCTCAGAAGGGACACTATATAACCTGTGACAGCTATGTAACTATGTCAGATGGTACTGGTATTGTTCACATTGCACCTGCATTTGGTGAGGATGATGCCAATGTTGGAAGAAAGTATGACCTTCCATTTGTACAGTTAGTTAATGGCAAGGGTGAGATGACAGAGGATACTCCTTATGCCGGTCTCTTTGTTAAGGATGCTGACAAGCCTATATTAGTTGACCTTGAGAAGAAGGGACTTTTATTTGATGCTCCTAAGTTTGAGCATGATTATCCTTTCTGTTGGAGATGTGATACACCACTTATCTACTACGCAAGAGATACATGGTTCATTAAGATGACTGCTGTAAGAGATAAGCTGGTTAAGAATAATAATACTGTTAATTGGATTCCTGAGGGAATTGGTAAGGGACGTTTTGGAGCATGGCTTGAAAATGTTCAGGACTGGGGATTATCACGAAATCGTTACTGGGGTACTCCGCTTAATATCTGGGAGTGTAAGTGTGGCAAACGTCATGCTATAGGTTCTATAGAAGAGCTTAAGTCTATGAGCAATAACTGCCCTGATGACATTGAGCTTCACCGTCCATACATTGATGCGGTTACTATCACCTGTCCTGATTGTGGCGGTGAGATGAAACGTGTGCCTGAGGTTATAGACTGCTGGTTTGATTCAGGAGCTATGCCATTTGCACAGTGGCATTATCCATTTGAGAATAAGGATATATTCGAGGAGAATTTCCCAGCGGACTTCATAAGTGAGGCTGTTGACCAGACAAGAGGATGGTTCTATTCTCTGATGGCTATATCAACACTTCTCTTTGACAAGGCTCCATATAAGAATGTAATTGTTCTTGGTCACGTTCAGGATAAGGACGGACAGAAGATGAGTAAGTCTAAGGGTAATGCGGTAGATCCTATGGAGGCACTTAATAAGTATGGTGCTGACGCAATACGTTGGTACTTCTACAGTAATTCTGCACCTTGGCTTCCTAACAGATTCCATGAGGATGCGGTAGTAGAGGGACAGAGAAAATTCATGGGAACTCTCTGGAACACATATGCGTTCTATGTACTTTATGCTAATATTGATGAGTTTAATCCTACTGAGTATAAGCTTGAGTATGATAAGCTGTCTGTTATGGATAAATGGCTTTTATCTAAGCTTAATTCTATGGTTAAGGCTGTGGATGAGAACCTTGGTTCTTATAAGATACCGGAGGCTACAAAGGCTCTTGCCGATTTTGTAGATGATATGAGTAACTGGTATGTAAGACGTTGCCGTGACCGTTATTGGGCTAAGGATATGCCACAGGATAAGATTAATGCTTATATGACTCTTTACACAGCTCTTGTTACATTGTGTAAGGCAGCAGCTCCTATGATTCCATTCCTTACAGAGGACATATATCAGAATCTTGTGAGAAGCGTAGATAAGGATGCACCTATGTCTATACATCTCTGTGATTTCCCTGTTGTGGATGAGAAGATGATTGACAAGGAGCTTGAGACAAGCATGGATGAGGTTCTCAAGGTTGTAGTATTTGGCAGAGCAGCCAGAAATACAGCTAATATCAAGAGCCGTCAGCCTATAGCAGGTATGTATATCAAGGCAGCCAAGACTCTTGACAGCTATTTTGTAGATATAATTGAGGACGAGCTTAACATTAAGAGTGTTTCATTTAGAGATGATTTGTCTGAGTTTACATCATACAGTTTTAAACCACAGCTTAGAACGGTTGGTCCTAAGTACGGAAAGCACCTTGCTGGAATCAAGGAGTATCTTGCAAATGTTGATGGCAATACAGCTATGAATGAACTAAAGACAAACGGAGCTCTTAAATTTACAGTTGATGATACAGAGATTTCTCTTGCGGAAGAGGATCTTCTTATAGATGTTGCTAAGATGGATGGCTATGTGACAGAGGGCGATAATTATGTAACAGTAGTTATTGATACAACCTTAACTCCTGAGCTTATCGAGGAGGGTTATGTAAGAGAGCTCATCTCTAAGATTCAGACAATGCGTAAGGATTCAGATTTCCAGGTAACAGACAGGATCAAGGTATATGTATCTGGCAATGCCAAGATTGCTGATGTTATGAATAAGAACGCAGATGAGATAAAGAGAGTTGTTCTTGCAAATGATTTTGTCATGGACAGTACTTGTGACAACAGCAAAGAGTGGAACATCAATGGCGAGAAGGTAGTTATTGGTGTTTGCGTAGATTAATAAGTTTTAAGGAATATATTTAAGAACCGTCCTGTTTGTTTGACAGGGCGGTTTTTGCTGTCAGACAGTATTTATACATAAAAAGTGCATAAATATAAACCTATAATTGACTATAATGGGTAAATATAACGAAAAACACTTTTTTTATTGTATAATTTTGAAAATTTTGTTAAACTGTTTTTTGGGTAATTATGTTTATTGAGACCACAAGGAGGAAGAAAATGAAAAAGTTGGAGAGCTTTGATAAGGAAAGCTTCAAGAAGGAAGTAATAAACAATGTCAAGAATCTTTTCAGAAAGACATTGGATGAAGCTACACCACAGCAGGTATTTCAGGCTGTTGCGTATGCAGTAAAGGATGATATTATTGATCGTTGGATAGCAACACAAAAGGCTTATGAGAAGCAGAATGCCAAGACAGTATACTACTTGTCTATGGAGTTTTTGATGGGTAGGGCACTTGGTAATAATATGATTAATCTTACTTGCTATGAGCAGGTTAAGGAAGCTCTTGATGAACTTGGATTTGATTTAAATGTAATAGAGGATCAGGAACCAGATGCAGCACTTGGTAATGGTGGTTTGGGAAGACTTGCAGCATGCTTCCTTGATTCACTTGCTACTCTTAATTATCCTGCATATGGTTGTGGTATCAGATATCGTTATGGTATGTTTAAGCAGGCTATTGAGAATGGATATCAGGTTGAGAAGCCGGATAACTGGCTTAAGGATGGTAATCCATTTGAGGTTAAGAGACCTGAGTATGAGGTTGAGGTTAAGTTCGGTGGATATGTTCGTACAGAGTGCAGAGATGGCAAGAACTACTTTATCCATACAGATTATCAGGCTGTTCGTGCTATACCTTACGATTTACCAGTTATCGGTTATGGCAACAATGTAGTTAATACACTTAGAATATGGGACGCTGAGCCGGTTCAGGAGTTCAATCTTACATCGTTTGATAAGGGTGAGTATCAGAACGCAGTTGAGCAGGCTAACCTTGCAAGAAATATCGTTGAGGTTCTTTATCCTAATGATAATCATTACTCAGGTAAGGAGCTTCGTTTGAAGCAGCAGTATTTCTTCGTATCAGCTTCGGTTCAGAGAGCTATACTTAAGTTTAAGGAGAATAATACTGATATACATGACCTTCCTAATAAGGTTACATTCCAGTTGAATGACACACATCCTACTGTAACAGTTGCAGAGCTTATGAGAATCCTTGTTGATGAGGAGAATCTTGAGTGGGAGGATGCCTGGGATATCACATGCAGAACTTGTGCATATACAAACCACACAATCATGGCTGAGGCACTTGAGAAATGGCCAATCGACTTATTCCAGAAGCTTCTTCCTAGAATTTATCAGATAGTTGATGAGATTAACAGAAGATATGTTGCTCTTATCGAGGATAAGTATCCAGGAAATCAGGATAAGGTTAAGAATATGGCTATTCTTTACGATGGTCAGGTTAAGATGGCTCACCTTGCTATTGCAGGAAGCTATTCTGTAAATGGTGTTGCAAAGCTTCACACAGAAATTCTTAAGAAGAGAGAGCTTAAGGACTTCTATGAGATGAGACCAGAGCAGTTTAACAATAAGACAAATGGTATTACACAGAGAAGATTCCTTCTTCATGGCAATCCACTTCTTGCTGACTGGGTTACAAAGAGAATTGGTGATGCATGGATTACTAACCTTCCAGAGCTTGCTAAGCTTAAGAAAGCAGCAACAGATAAGAAGGCTCAGAAGGAGTTCATGGATATCAAGTACAAGAACAAGGTTCGTCTTGCTGAGTACATCAAGGAGCATAATGGCATTGAGGTAGATCCTAACTCAATCTTCGATGTTCAGGTTAAGAGACTTCATGAGTATAAGAGACAGCAGCTTAACATTCTTCATGTTATGCACTTGTATAATGAGTTAAAGGCTAATCCAGATATGGATTTCGAGCCAACAACATTTATCTTTGGTGCTAAGGCAGCAGCAGGTTATAAGACAGCCAAGCTTACTATCAAGCTCATCAATGCAGTGGCAGATATTATTAACAATGATAAGTCAATCAAGGGCAAGATTAAGGTTGTATTTATAGAGAACTACAGAGTTTCAAATGCTGAGATTATATTTGCAGCAGCAGATGTAAGTGAGCAGATTTCTACAGCATCAAGAGAGGCTTCAGGTACAGGTAACATGAAGTTTATGCTTAATGGTGCAGTTACACTTGGTACTATGGATGGTGCTAATGTAGAGATAGTTGAAGAGGTTGGCGTTGAGAATGCGTTTATCTTTGGTTTATCAGCTGAAGAGGTTATGAAGTATGAGAGAGATGGCGGATATAATCCAATGGATATCTACAACTCAAACCCTGCTGTTAAGAAGGTATTAGAGCAGTTAGTAGATGGAACATATTCTAACGGTGATAAGGAGCTCTTCAGAGATTTATATGATTCGCTTGTTAAGAGAGATGTATACTTTACATTGAAGGATTTTGATTCATATGCAGATGCTCAGAAGAGAGTAAACAAGGCATACAAGGACAAGACAAAGTGGGCACAGATGGTTATGCTCAATACAGCTTGTGCAGGTAAGTTCTCATCAGACAGAACTATTGAGGAGTATGCACAGGAGATATGGAAGCTTGAAAAAGTTGAGGTTTCTCTGTAATATATCTCTTTTATGATAATAAGGATATATAATGTATTAATAATAAAATAATCAGTGAATTATGGCTGATATATATTAAATACAGGTAGTTTAGGAACACGCTCTCGCTCAGTTGAGAACATAGCAGTACTAAACAAATACCGGGGCAGAACTTAATTGTTCTGCCCCGGTATTCGTTAAGTGCTGATGTTCTCAAACGGTTCCAGCACTACCTGTATTTAATATATATCGCTAAATGCATCAATTATATTGTTATTCCTATTAATACCTTTACATATTATTAAAAGAGATATATTACGTTAGAAGGTTGCCTTATTTATGTTTCACTATTGTGATATACTATGTATAACAGTATGTTCTGAAAAATTTGTGAAATATTTGAAAACTAGATGACATTTATAATAGTATATGGTATAGTATATCCATGCAAATGATATCAAGAATTCTATAGTTCATTATTTTTGTCACGTTCTTTGTGACGTTCATTAGATTCAGATCTCTTTGCTAAATCACTTTAATATAATTTGGCAGGGAGGGTTGCTTCCTGCGGATGGTACACAGGAGGTACATTTATGGATGATATGAACTTGCAGGATGTTGTACTTGATAATCAGGACATTAATCTCAGTGATTTTGGACTGTTTTTATCAGTATTGAAAAACAAGAAGGCTTACGAGATAATTCTAAGTATTATATTGAACGAGGATAATCTTAAGCTAAAAGAGGTAAAGGTTGAACAGGTGATTTTAAATAAGAAGGGCAAGAGAGCAATTAGGTTAGATGCTTGGGCAATAGATTATAATGACCGGCAGTTCGATACAGAAATGCAGAACGAGATATCGAACGATAATATTCCTAAACGCTCAAGATTTTATCAAAGTCTTATTGATTCCCCATATCTAAAATCAGGTAAACAAACAAAATATAAAAATCTCTCACAAACTGTTATAATATTTATAACGCAGGACGATTTATTTGGACACGACCTTGCCATGTATACATTTATGGAAAAATGTGAAGAAGTCGATGGGCTATATCTTAATGATGGAACTAAGAAGATTTTTTTGAATATGAGTAGTAAGAATGGAAGACCAGAGCTGGTCTCCCTGTTACAATATATGAAGGATAGCAGACTGGATAATTCGGATGTGATTGTAGAGGATAGCAGGATTATACAGCTGGATAATATTGTACAGGAGGTCAGGCAGTCCGAGGAATGGGAGGATATAAGTATGTCTATGTATGGTATTATGGTGGATAAGCTGATAGAAAAGGGCTTGGCGCGTGGTATAGAACAGGGACTGGAACGAGGAATGGAGCAGGGACTGGAACGAGGAATGGAGCAAGGATTAGAGAAGGGCATGGAGTGTGCTCAAGTGGAAATTATTAAAAATATGTATGAGAATAATTTCACGTTAGAACAGATATGTCTAGCGACTAAGCTTGATAAAGAGACGGTAGAGCAGCTTGCAAAGTTGTAGATTATTATGTCATAAGGGGGTATTTATATATGAAAAAGCTTCTTATAATAGAGGATGATATATCGCTTGCACAGGAACTTATGGTTTTTCTTGAGAAGAATGGTTATGCTGCGGAATACATATCAGACTTCGATAACATAGTGGAGCAGATGATTTTGGCTCATGCAGATATGATATTGCTTGATATCAATCTTCCTGCAGCTGATGGACAGAATATACTAAAGCAATTTCGTAAGGAATCAGATACCCCTATAATTATGGTTACAAGCAGAGATACTGAGATGGACGAGCTTATTTCGATGAGCTTTGGCGCTGATGATTATATCACCAAACCATACAACCCATCGATATTACTGCTACATATAGAAGCGGTGTTTAAGAGGCTTGTAAGAAATGAGACAGAAGCCCGGCTTATATATAATGGGCTTTGCTTAGATGTGAACCGTGCGATTATGAGTAGAGGTGATTTGGAGCTTGAACTCAGTAAAAATGAGATGGCAATCCTCACGTATATGATTAATAATCAGGGACGAATTATATCAAGAGATGAATTGATAGGATATCTATGGGATTCCGAGGAATTTGTTGATGATAACACATTAAATGTTAATATTAACAGAGTGAGAAAAAAGTTATCTGATATGGGACTTTATGATGCAATAAGGACGAAGAGAGGACAAGGGTATATGCTTATATGAAACTTGTGATTTATATAAAAGAAAAGCTTGCATTTATTTTTTCAATGGTATTTATCATTATAGCTATCTATGTGATGGGGTACGCATGTAAGATTAGGCGTGATTATATGAATGTGCTTGCCCTGATTATAGTTATTCTTTCTGTGTTTCAGCTATTAACAGAATATTTAAGGAAGAAAAAATTTTATAATGAGATGTATAATATTCTTGAAGGCTTAGACCAGAAGTATCTGCTTACGGAAATGAAATTAAATCCCAATTTTGCTGAGGGAGAGATATTAATGGATGTTATGTACGAGGTTGACCGTTCCATGAAGGAGAGACTTAATGAAATAGAACAGTCATATGTAGAATTCAAAGAATATCTGGAGATGTGGATACACCAGATTAAAATTCCCATTTCAGCAATAAAGCTGATGAATTATAACGGAAATATTGATGTAGCTAAACAGCTTGTTCAGATTAATCGAATGAACGATTATGTGGAACAGATTTTATATTATGCCCGCGCTGATGCACCGGAAAAAGACTACATCCTGAAAAAATGCAATTTGGAAAGTATTATTAATAATGTCTTATTGCAGCAAAAGGAGCTTTTGCTAGGCAACAGGATAAAGATACAAAAAAATAATACAGATAAAGATGTTGTAACAGATGGTAAATGGATAACCTTTATGCTGGGACAGATTATAAACAACAGCGTCAAATATATGGATAAAAATAAAGAATCGTATATAAGCTTTGAGGTGGTGGAAGCAAAAGACAAAACTATACTTACTATAAAGGACAACGGAATAGGAATAACGATAAAGGATGTACCACGGGTATTTGAGAGGTCGTTTACTGGTGAAAATGGAAGAAAAAATAATGTGTCTACGGGTATGGGGCTTTATATCTGCAAAAGGCTGTGTAATAAATTAGGACATGAGATAGATATATCATCGGTTGATGGAGAGGGAACCAGTGTTAGTATTTCGTTTGGAAAGAATGATTATTATTTAAAATAAAGGTATGAGAGAAGAAATATTACAAAATTGTAAGTTTACCGTAATATAAAACGATGGTGATACGACATATATAAAACTATAATATCTGTAAATAACAGGTATTTATTAAACATATGTGTATTTACCTAAGTAAGGAGAACAAGTACTATGAATGAAATATTAAAAGTAGACGATGTGGAAAAATATTATGGTAACAAAACTAACCTGACAAAGGCTGTAAACCATATTACATTTTCTCTTGATAAAGGAGAATTTGTGGGAATAATGGGAGCAAGTGGTTCGGGTAAAACAACACTTCTGAATTGCATATCAACCATTGATAAGGTTACCGCAGGACATATATATGTGGACGGTAAGGACATCACCAAAATAAAAGGTAATAATCTTAACAGGTTCAGAAGAGAGGAGCTTGGATTTATATTTCAGGATTTCAATCTGATTGATACACTGACTGCATATGAGAATATTGCACTTGCTTTATCAATACAGAATGTAAAGCCAAAGGAGATTGAGAAAAGAGTAAATGCAATTGCAGATAAGCTTGGCATAGATGATGTTTTGAAGAAATACAGTTATCAGATGAGTGGTGGTCAAAAGCAGAGAGTTGCGGCTGCAAGAGCTCTTATTACCAATCCTAAGCTTGTGCTTGCAGATGAACCGACAGGTGCACTTGACTCTAAATCGGCAAGACAACTGCTTGAGAGTATGAAGCATATAAATGAGCTTCTGTCAGCAACAATACTTATGGTTACGCATGATGCATTTACGGCAAGCTACGCATCAAGGGTTATCTTCATAAAGGATGGCAAAATATTTAATGAACTTAGAAAGGGCGATGATTCCAGAAAGGAATTCTTTGACCGTATTATTGATGTAGTGACGATGTTAGGGGGTAGCTTAAATGATGCTCTTTAAATTATCTGTCAGAAATATTATAAAAAGTATTCAGAATTATCTAATATACTTTGTAACACTTATATTGGGAGTAGCAATTTTTTATGTATTTAATGCATTGGGAAGCCAGACGATTATGCTTAATGTATCGTCAGATACTCATGATGTAATAAAAATGATGAATGATACTATGTCAGCAGTCAGCGTATTTGTCTCATTTATATTAGGCTTTCTTATTGTATATGCGAGTGCATTTCTTATGAAAAGGCGTAAGAAGGAATTCGGAATTTATATGCTGCTTGGAATGGGTAAGAGCAAGGTGTCTGCAATTCTTATAATAGAAACTGTGCTTATTGGAATTGTATCGCTGGCAGCAGGCTTACTTGTCGGAGCTGCTGTTTCACAGGGAATGAGTATTGTCGTTGCTAATATGTTCGAGGCTGATATGACGAGGTTTCAGTTTGTTGTGTCAGGAGAAGCTATAGCTAAAACAATTATATATTTTTTGGTTATTTATGTAATTGTTATAGCTTTAGACATTTTTGTTGTAGGAAAAACCAGACTTATCAATCTTATTAATGCCGCAAAACAATCAGAGAAAAATCATGCAAAAAATCCAATTATATGTCTGATTGTATTTGTAATGGCGTGTGGTTTGCTGGCATCTGCATATTACAATGTGACTAAGGGTGCAGGAGAAATCAAGGAAGCATCACAGTTTGGTGTTCAGATTTTAAAAGGAATAATAGGAACATTTATGGTATTCTGGTCACTGTCGGGTATGATAATTCTGGTAGCCAGAAAAAATAAACGATTATATTACAAGGGTGTTAATAGTTTTAGTATAAGGGAGCTTGACAGCAGGATTAATACAACAGTATTTTCGGGTGGAATAATATGCATACTTTTATTTTTTACAATATGTATATTATCAAGTGCAATGGCTATTAAGAAATCTGTTAACGCATCATTGGAGGAATGTGCGGTTAAGGACGTTCAATTAAGATGGTATATCAGTGATGATGAACTGGCAAACACAGATATAAATGACAGCAGGCTGTTTGAGAATTATCTTCTTGATAAGGGTGTTGATTTATCAAAGCTTACCTCAGATACGGAGGTTCATGTATATTACGATGAGGATATAAAGAGAGGAGATGTAGTTGGAGAGGCTATAGATGATAAAAGTATAGACGATTTTTATAGAGATTATCTACGCAGAGCGGCAATTGGAGCAGTGCATCTCTCTGATTACAATAGATTTGCCAAATCATATGGTGCAAAGCAGTATGAGTTAGCTGAGGATGAATATATACTTGTATGTGATTATAATGAGACAGAGAAAATGTTCAATAATGGACTTTCATACGGAAGTAAGATAAGTATAAATGGTAAAGAGTATAGTCCTAAGTATAGTGTATGTCAGGATGGATTTGTAGAGATTAGCGATACACATGCAAATATAGGCTTTGTGATAGTTCCAGATGATGTCCGCTTTACACATTTAGAGTCTATGGAGTTTGTATATTCGGCAGATTACAGCACACATAATAAATCAGAATATACACAGCTTAACAAGTACTATGATGAGAAGAATATTAAGAAAATAGTTGGCGGAAAAGAAGATGGTGATGATGCAGAAAGTATCAGATGTGTAACAAAGCAATATCTGTATGACACAAGTGTAGGACTTACGATAATGATAATATTCGTGGGAATTTATCTTGGAATTATATTTCTGATATCGAGTGCTGCTATATTGGCACTAAAGGAGCTGTCAGAGGCAACTGACAACAGAGAAAAATATAAAACCCTAAGGAGAATAGGTGTTGACGAGAAGCAAATCAGTCATTCCCTTATGCTGCAATGTGGAATGTTCTTTGGATTGCCTTTACTATTAGCAATAATACATTCAATATTTGGAATGCAGACAGCGATGATAATATTACAGTATTTTGGACATTCGGGATTGTTTTTTTCAATCCTGTTTGCGGCAGCCGTGATACTTGTAATATACGGAATATACTTCTTTATCACATATTCATGCAGCAGGAAGATAATAAGTGAATAACAACTGATAAAAAATGGGGCAGGTATACCGAGGCCAAAACAAATTCATCTGGTCTCGGTATACCTGCCCTGATATTTATTTAGCTTAGAAGTGTGATATATACTCCGGTAAGTATTGCGGTTGTTATTACACCACATATGTTAGCACCAAGAGCGTAATCAAGAATAAATGCGGCAGGATCAGCCTT
>Ga0129311_1001756_pt1 | contig 14660 bp, 12 predicted proteins | sample Go1ome_FD_94435 | JGI IMG/M metagenome (GOLD analysis project Ga0129311, IMG submission 94435) | Western lowland gorrila individual fecal microbial communities from Wisconsin, USA - Go1022B metagenome | ecosystem: Host-associated > Mammals > Digestive system > Large intestine > Fecal | place... | reverse complement strand
GCTGTATCCGGAAGTAAAACTTGTTGTATACGCTGAGTTATACGGTTTTCCGGGAAAAGTAAAAGAGATTAAAAGAATCTGTGAGAAACATGGTGCACTGTTAGTGGAGGATGCTGCAGAGGCTATGGGAGCTACAGTGGATGGTAGACAGTGTGGGAGTTTCGGTGACTATGCTGCTGTCAGTTATAACGGCAATAAGATTATTACAGGGAGCTCCGGAGGATGTCTGTTGACGAATAGTTTGGAGGATGCAAACAGAGCGAGAAAGTGGTCTACACAGAGCCGCGAGGATGCGCCTTGGTATCAGCATGAGGAGGTTGGATATAACTATCGTATGTCCAATGTCGTGGCTGGTGTTATAAGAGGTCAGTACGAGTATTTGGAAGAGCATATTGAAAGTAAGAAGAGGGTCTGGGAGAGATACAGAGATGGGTTCAAGGAATTGCCTGTGAAGATGAATCCAATTTTATTTAATACAACTCCTAATTATTGGTTGTCCGCTCTAGTAATAGATAAAGATGCCATGTGTGAGCAGGTAAGAGATGACTACAGGGGGCTGTATAAATCAGAATCTGGGAAGGCTTGCCCTACTCAGATACTTGAGGCGATAGCTTCAATCAATGCAGAGGGTAGACCGGTCTGGAAGCCGATGCACATGCAGCCAATGTATAGGATGCACCCTTTTATCACAAGAGATGGTAATGGCCGTTGTAAGACGAATGCATACATAGCAGGGTCGGGTGCTGACGTTGGAGCGGACATCTTTGAGAGAGGACTTTGTTTGCCGTCTGATAACAAGATGGAAGAGTGGCAGCAGGAGAGAGTTATTGAGGTTGTTAGGAAGTGTTTTGAGTAACACAGTCTGTGGAAAATAACAAACTCAAGTGCCTTTGGTTATGGGAAAAGTATGATTAAAACCCTTTAACACTGATTCAAGACGAAGTGAGAGAAGTTCTTGACTTTGTTGTGAACCGGTTCTGATTCCAATGATAAATGAATCTATTTCCATTTACGTAGAGGGAGTCGCTAGTATAGAAGATATTGATACACCTATGCGGTTCAGAGCGAATCATCCGATGGGCCTCTGGCTCTCGGAGATCTGATTGGACTGGATGTCGTATTTGCTATCATTAATGTCATGTTGAAGGAAACGGGAAACAACAGATATCTACCACGGCCGATGTTAAAGAAGATGGTGAGAGAAAAGAATCTGGAACGAAAGACCAGAGAAGAATTCTATAAGCATTAAGTAGGAGATGCAGACATGAAGAAATTCTTTGAAGTAAATGTAAATAAATATATAGAAGACAAAAACTTCTCTGTATGCCGGCCTGCTTCGCTAAACAATCCGAAAGATAATGCGGTGATGTTCATTATGGAGGGCCATATTGAGGAAGCACCGGTTTTTGAAAAAGTTACGGAGTGTCTTGTATTCTGGCCTGAGAATGTTGAAGTTCCAGAAGATATGAATTATGTGCATGCTGTTGTGAAATGTTCAGAACCACATAAGGAATTCGCTAGGTTCTTCTCGAATAACAATATTACTTATCTTCCTCGACCAGAACAGGGAAAAACTTTAAATGGTGCTTTTGTGGCTAATACGGCCAAGATAGGATCTGGTTTAACAATCTTCCCGGGAGCATATGTTGGCGGAGAAGTTGAGATCGGGAATAACGTCTATATTGGATCAGGCGTAAAGATTCTTGGTGAAGTTCACATCGGTAACAATGTTGTGATTCGGGAGAATACTGTCATTGGCGCAGACGGTTTGACAACGGACAGAAATGAAGAAGGAAAGGCGTTGACGCTTCCACAGTTTGGATCGGTATTCATAGAGGATGATGTACAGATCGGGGCGAATAGTGTCATCGCGAGAGGCGCTATTGACGAAACCAGAATCTGCCGTGGCTCAAAAATTGATAATCAAGCTTTCATCTCTCACAATGTGCGCATTGATGAGGATAGTTTTGTGGTTGGAGAGACCATCATGTTCGGAAGTTCGAGTGTTGGTAAGAAGTGTTTAATATCTGGTAACAGTACACTGATGAATATGGTTCATGTAGGTGACAATAGTGTCGTTGGTGCTGGAGCTGTTGTTACAAAAAGTGTTCCGGACGGAACAGTAGTCAAAGGGAATCCTGCGAGGTAAGTTTTTTATGACTGAAGAAATACCAAAGGTCAAGAGAACATTTTACACAAAAGTAATAAAGCGTTTTCTAGATATAATTTTAAGTGGATTTGCAATCATTGTATTAGGTCCTCTGTTTTTTATTTTATCCATTTTTGAATTCATATATCATGGAAGACCGATTTTCTTTGCACAGGAACGACCGGGACTAAATGGTGAGATCTTTAAGATGTACAAATTCAGATCGATGACCAATGAAAAAGATGAAGATGGAAAGCTTTTACCAGAGGAGCAGCGAGCAACTAAGTTTGGAAAATTGATACGTAGATTATCCTTAGATGAGCTTCCAGAATTGATGGCAATTTTTACTGGAAAAATGAGCATAATTGGTCCCAGACCATTATTGGTTAAGTATCTGCCACTTTACTCGGAACGTCATAAGCATAGACATGATGTTAGACCAGGTTTTGCTTGTATATCTCTAAAGCCGATGAAAACTTGGACATGGAATGACCAGTTTGAAAATGATATTTGGTATGTTGAAAATTGTAGTTTCTTGATTGATATAAAGATGATATTTGCAGTTTTAAGAGAAGCAATTGTTGGGGCTGAATACAGAGTAGGCGGAGATCGTGAAGAATTTATTGGAACGAATCTTAATACCGATGCAAAGGCAGGTGAACATAAGTGAGAATAGTAGTAATTGCGCCACACAACGACGATGAGATATTGGGTGTTGGCGGCACAATGGCAAAGTTAGCTAAACAAGGTCATGAGGTAATTGTTTGCGAAGTTACCGCAGGTAATTTAGATGATGAAATGGTTCAGATTCAAAAGAGAGAGGCTATAGCATCGCATGAACTCATGGGTGTAAAAACTCATTTTATGGATTTACCTGTTGTTGGTCTTCGTGAGATGTCGACAAGAGATTTGAATCAAGCATTCCAAAGTCATCTTCTCGAATTGAAACCAGATGTGGTTTTTCTTCCTCATAAAGGAGATATGCATATTGACCACAGAATGACAGTGGATGCTGCAATGGTAGCATTAAGACCGGTTACCTTTCCGAATTTGAAAGCGATCTATGCTTATGAGACCTTATCGGAGACAGATTGGAACGCGCTGTCTATAGAGAATGCATTTGTTCCAACAATGTTTGTGGATATCTCCAACGAAATAGAAGTTAAGCTGGACGCTATGAAATGTCACGAATCTCAGATTTGTCAATATCCACATCCGAGATCGCTAGAAGCCCTGAAAGCTCTGGCAATGCATCGCGGAAGCACTGTATGTAAGCAGTACGCAGAGGCATTTGTTGTATTGCGTGAGGTTAGATGAGATAACTAATAAAACAATACTTGGGTGATTGAACTATTGTAGCAAGAAAGGTGTAACCATGAACAAGCCACTTATCAGCGTGATCGTGCCAGTATATATGATTGACAGATATGTTGGTATCTGCATCGAAAGCATCATGAATCAGACATATAAGAATATAGAAATTATCTTAGTAGATGACGGGAGCAAGGACAGATGCGCTGAAATTTGTGACTTATATGCCTCTAAAGATAGTCGAATTAAGGTGGTTCATAAGTCAAATGGTGGGCTTGTATCTGCAAGAAAAGCAGGACTTAGGCACTCCAGTGGGGTTTACGTTTCATATGTGGATGGTGATGACTGGATAGGACCTGGCTTTATAGATGGTCTTTATTCAGTGGCAAGTACTGTTGGAGCAGATATGGTTTGTGCCGGACAATCTAGAGATTTGTTTTCAAAGTCTGTACAGTTCAAGAATGTGTTACCAACGGGTGTGTATGAGGGCAGAAGTCTACAGGAGCTTTGGAGGAATATGATTTCCTGTGCTTCCTTTTATCGTCCAGGAATTACTACTTATGTATGGAATAAACTCTTTAAAAGAGAAATATTGTGGGAGTCACAAACGAATGTTGATGACAGAATCAGTATAGGAGAGGATGGAGCGGTTACTTACCCAGCACTTTTGAAATGCAAGAAAGTGGCTGTCATAGATAATGTGGCTTATCACTATCGTCAGCGTGAAGACAGTATGCTAAAGCAGAATGCAAGTTTTGCGACAGAGGCAGAGAAGTTGAAGTATCTGTATGAGTATCTGATGCGCTGGAGTAAAAAAACGGATCCCAAACTGAATATTCGAGTGCAAGTGATTGATTATGTCTTATCAATTGCTATCATACGATCCGGTGGAAGATTGCTACAGGATGGATATTCAACATTTGATAAAGCTTATTGTGACAAGAATGTGGTTGTATACAGCGCTGGCACGTTTGGGCAGCAGCTAGTAAGTCGATTCAAAGAAAGTCGGCATTGCCATGTGGTTGCATGGCTTGATGATGATTATTGGGAATACAGACGATGCTGTTTGGATGTTGATCCGGTAGAAAGCATCACAGGAATATCTTATGACTATGTTTTGATAGCTACAGTTGATTTGTCCTTAGCTGAGAAGATTAAGAAAAGATTATTTGATTTGGGAGTGAGTGAAAGCCAAATCCTGACTGTATCTGTTCCTAAGGATAGAGAAGAACTGGTAGTACATTTTCTTGATGTAGATGCTATAAGAGCCGAGGAGACAAAGAAGAGACGAGAGGTGATATCCCATGCGTGATTTTGCTACAAAAGTATTGACTGCAAAAGGAACCAGTATTTTTTCTGTTGGTCAGGCAGGCTTTATCATAAAGAGTAAGAGTAGACAGCTGCTTGCCATCGACCTTTACTTATCAAACTGTGTGGAGAGGGTGGAAGGCAACAAAGGCTACAAAAGATTATTACCGCAGATTTTAAATCCGTCAGAACTGACCTTTGATGCAGTAATCTGTACGCATCCACACTTGGACCATTTTGATATTGATGCGGTGCCAGAGATGGTTAGTAAAGGAAGTAAGCTATTTTGCTCCGTCGACTGTGAGAAGTTGGTAAAGCAACTTCAGATGGAATATTATAATGAGCAAATTACATATGTAAAGCCTGGCGATAAGATGAGCGTTGGTGATTTTGATATTACGTTTGTGAATTGTGATCATGGAATCAGTGCGTTAGATGCTGTCGGTGTAGTAGTTAAAGTGGATGGTAAAACCATTTATGAAGCAGGAGATACTTGTTTGCGACTAGATCGTATAGAGGAGATACCTCAGCCGTTGGATATTCTTATCGCTCCTATTAACGGAGCATATGGGAATCTGAATGAGGAGAATTGTACAGTTCTCGCACAGAACCTTAACCCACAGGTGACGATACCTTGTCACTATGGAATGTTCGCATCTCACCACGGTGATGCCGGTAAATTCTACAATCTGATGGTGGAAAAGAATCTGCTGTTTTTACTTATGCAGCAAGGCGAGCAGTACAAGATTTGAAACTGAGACGGCATTTGTCTTGAAGTCATCAAGCAGAACATTGAGATGCTAGTGTGAATAATGGAAATTATAGACATTTAATATAGCGAAAGGATGGAAAGATGAGCAAGGAGTTTGAAGGAAAGAAGCTTTTAATACTTGGTGGTAACCCTGAGACAATTCCACTGGTAGAGATTGCGAACAATTTGGGAATCAAAACTATCGTAGCATCTGCAAGAAGCACAGATCCTGCGAAAGCATATGCATGGAAGGCATATGACTATGAGGGGCTTGATGTTGGGCGTGCAATCCAGATTGCCAGAGACGAGCAGGTGGATGGTGTGCTTGTAGGTGTGGCTGATATTCTTGTTCCTATGTACTGCAAGGTTTGCGATGCTCTAAATCTGCCTTGTTATGCGACACAGAAGATCGTCGATGTATTTGCATTTAAGGATGTATTTAAGACTACTTGTGAGCGCTATGGTGTTCACGGTATTCCTGAGTTTTACTTAGATGCAGATATGAAGAGAGAGGACCTGGATAAGATCAAGTATCCCGTCATGGTTAAGCCTGTGGACAATGGTGGCGGAGTAGGCATGACCGTATGCTACAACGAAGAAGAACTTCGTAAGGGCGTAGAGGTCGCATTAGAGAACAGCCATTCAAAGCGTTTTATCGTAGAGAAATATATGCAGTGCGATGATATGGGCATGTATTATACATTTAAGGATGGATATTGCTCTGCATCTTGCATTTACGATCGTTATACCACAGATGAACAGCCGTGGCTTTCTCGTGTATGCCTTGGTGGCACATATCCGTCTAAGCACTTGGATGAGTACTTTGAGAGTATGCATCCGAATGTCCTTCGTCTTTTTAAGGAGATAGGCATCGAAAATGGTGTGCTGATGCTTTCCGGATTCTATGAGAATGGTGAGTTTTATGTATATGATACAGGTTTCCGTCTCCAAGGAGAAGCACCTCATCTGCTTATGAAAGCAATTCACGGATTTGATCAGAGAGAAATGCTGATTCGATTTGCGTTGACCGGTTCAGAGGGTGACATTAACCTCAAGACAGAGGATGACACTAGACTTCGCGGCAAGTGGGCAGCAACCTTATGGTTCCTCTTGAAAGAGGGCAAGATTGATAAGATTGTAGGTTTCGATAAGCTTGACGAAGATAAGCGTGTTGTAGCTAATATTCAGCGTCTTCATGAAGGTGATACGGTTGTTCCTGAGTGGATTGGCAACGAGAAGCAGGTTCTTACTCGTATGTACCTTGTATGTGACAGTAAATCAGAACTTGCGGAAGTTCTTGAGTACTATCAAAACACAGTGAAGGTAATGGATGAGAACGGAAATAACATGCTTCTGAAGGGCTTCGATGTTAGTAAAGCTCTGGAACTAAAGTGATTTCTACATAAACGATTATTGAAAGGTAGGAAACACTTATGGAACGATTGAAAGATAAAGTTATCGTCATATCCGGTGGCACAAAGGGCGTAGGTCGTGCTTTTGCTGAAGAGGCAGGAGCCGAAGGCGCTAAGGTCGTGATCGGCGGACGTGATGAGAAGGCTGGAAAAGAGGCTGTCAGAGCAATCAAAACAGCTGGATCGGATGCAATTTTTGTACACTGTGATTTACAAAATGTAGCAGATTGCAAAAACCTATTTGATAAGGGCTATGAGAAATTTGGTAAAATCACTGGATTTTTCAATTATGCCGGTGTTACACCGGTGAGCCCTCTTGATACTTGTGATGAAGAAACCTTTGATTGGGTTACAACCATCAACTATAAGGCGGCATTCTTCTGCTGCCAGCAGGCTATCAAGTATATGCGAATGAACGGTGAGGGCTCAATCGTGCTCACAGGTTCAACACATGCTTGGGGCGGTCAAAAGGATCGAGCAGCTTATGCGATGACAAAGGGCGTGCTTAGAACTCTAAATGAGCATATCGCACATCAGTATGCAACGGAGCAGATTAGATGCAATTATCTGACTCTCGGATGGACACCGACAGAGGGCGAGGTTAGTCTCAGAATCAGCCAGGGCGAGAGTGAGGCTGAACTTAGAAAAAGAGCTGGAGAGATACTTCCGATGGGACGTATGTGTGAACGCAACGATTATATGGAGGCATTGGTTTACCTAATGAGTGATGCCAGTGCCATGATGACGGGAAGTACATTTAGGATAACGGCGGGAGAGTATATATAAGATGGATGTCAAACGTTTGATACATACCTTGCGTTATTGCAGCTTCTTCAGATCAACTGCAAGAGGCGAGTATGTAAAGAAAAAGCATATCTTTGGAGCTGTCGGAGACAAGGTAAGATTGCCGCAGATGATACTCCCATTAAGGTGTGAAAATATATTCTTTCATAACAATATTGAAATAGCCAGTGGTGCTAAGCTGACTCCACATGATGCGATACATTCTGTATTTAACAATATGGAAGGCAGCGACGGAAAGTATCATGAGCACGTGGGAAGAATAGAGATATTTGATAATGTGTTTATCGGAGCCAATGTCATAATTCTAGGATCGGTGAATATTGGACCGAATGCTGTTGTAGCAGCCGGAGCTGTGGTGACAAAGGATGTACCGCCAAACACTTGTGTTGGGTGGTACCGGCCAAGGTTATCGGTGAGTTTGATGAGTTGATGAAGAAACGTGGGATGTCAAACAATAATTTTGTGTATTAAGGTGGATTGTGTTTTGAAGGTGCAAGTTAGAAATATAATATTTTTCATATTTATTATAGCTCAAATGTTTGCTGGTTTGCTACCAGAGCTAATCCTATGGATGTGTTTGGGTGGGCTTATAATGACGCAATATTATAACAATATATATATTGTTGGGAGAAAAGTATATCTTAGTTGCACCTTATTCGTTATCTTATTCGTTATTTTATTTGTTATTCAAACACATATTAACGATGATTTGAATCTGATAAGGCTATATGGTCTAACAAAATGTATTTGTGCACCAGCTCTTTTGGTTATTGGACTGGCGTTCTCCACGGAAGATGGCAAGAGCATTATGATACCAATGATTGTTGCAATGGTATTTAATTTTGTGTATACAGCAGCACTTTTTATTAATGGATTTGATTATACGTTTGGATCACTTTTAGGCTCATATAATGGATGTGCAACGGTTAGTGTAATATTATTCCCAAGTGTTATTTGTTATATAAATTATTGCAGAGAAAACGATAGGAAAGAAAACATCTTGTTTTCGTATCTATATATTTTTTCACATATAACGATGATTATGCTCTCTGGATCGGCAACGGCACAGATTATATTTGTTCTACAGATATTCGTATTTGTCGCTTCCAAAGTGAAGACGAATGCTTTTATTAGGCAGATGATGAGAGTTTTAGTTTTTGTGGCTATAAATTCCTTACTTGTATTTGTATGGATGGTTGCATCGGGATATATAGCTACAAATGGCCAAGAACTGAGAACTAGAGCGACTTTGTGGACTATAGCGTATAGGAATATCACAGCACAAGATTACATCCATTTATTATTTGGAACGGGAAACGATATGATTAACACTATGACAAAGACATTGGAGCCTCATAATGTCTTTTTGGAAATATTGCTGATATATGGTGTGGCAGGAATCATAATCTTTATTCTGTTTTTCATTCGAATAGTAAAAAAATTGATTAAATGCGAGATGGAAGATAAATTTTATTTACTTGTTTCGTTTATATCATATTTATTAGTATGTATGATGCATCCATTTTATACTGGTAAATTTTTAAATCAATCACTATGCTTGTTATCTATGTTCGGAATAGCTTTTCTAGGGCGTAGAACAAATAGAGATATCATTGATTGGAAGGAAAATGAAATATGAGATCTTTTTCAGATATGAATGAAATCCTAGATAAATGGGAAACGTTATCTGAGTCATATGATGAGGCTAAAGATGACTATGAAAGGTTAATTCGGCATTACTTTGGATTTGTAATAACTAGAGGTTTAAAAACAGGATGCAAAAATTTTGCGTCGATTATGGTGATTCCTTACTTTCTCTTTAGTTTAAGACGCCAGAATGTAGATTTTGAAGATGATTATGATGCAGTTGTTACTGCACCTAATAAAGAATATTTATTGAATAAAGAAGCAATCCCACATGAATTAATAGAGCGATATGATTCTTATAAATATGTTTCTGTTGAGAGTAATTCGCTGTTAAGTAAATATAAGACATATATTTTGGATTCGAATGCTTATGAAATTGCGCTGAATGTATTAAAGAAATATCCAAATCATCCGTTTATGGTGCTTAGAGTTATTTTACAACTTGGAAGAGTCTCTGCTTTAATACATAAATATAGACCTAAGGCGATAATTGTAACGCAAGCAGAACAGGATTTTACTTCATCTATAATCACCATGTGTTGCGAAAAAAGTGGTGTGAAATACGTTTGCGTTCAACATGGAGAATATTGTTATAATCCTTCAATGGCGTACGTGCGTTTTTCCGAATACTATGCATGGGATGAATATACGATAAATAACTTGGAATTGACAAATGACAAAATTAATTTTGCTCATTTATACACACCAGTTAGATATAGTTCCAAATATAGGCGAAAGGAAAAACCAGAATATTTTATAGCATATTATCTTTCTGGAGAAAAAGAAGAAGCGATATTTGAGATTAAAGATGTGTTACTTAAATTTGAAAATGTTGGGTTTAAATGTAAAATACGAAGACATCCAAGAACTATGAAGCAAGAATCCATAGAAAAAATTTTTGAAAATTCTGATGTGATTGTAGAAGATTGTAGTCAGGTTTCAATTGAAGATTCTTTATGTGACACTTTGTATGTAGTGTCATATAGATCCACAATTTTAACTGAAGCATTTTATAGCTCAATGAATATCGTTATTGACGATGTTGTGGGAGATATAAAATTGTTAGCAAGAGTTCATTATGCAAATATTGAGAGAACGCAGCTACGATTATCAGATTTGTTAGCCAAATATGTCGCTTAGTACAATTGAATGATTGCACACGAATTGTATATAGGAGTCAGAATATTACAACGAAAGTTAATGATTTAAATGAGGAAAAAAAATAGTGTAAATAGAATAACAATTTTAAATATTATAAGTACTTTCCTATTGCAGGGAATAGCGTTTCTCACAACGCCTATATTTACTCGGTTATTGGGTACATCACAGTTTGGTACATATTCCCTCTTCAATTCATGGGTTCTGATTTTAACGTGTCTTATGGGACTTGGTATTCACTCCTCAGTGGGAACCGGGTTGTACACGTTTAAGGAAAGATATGCTTCTTTTCGGAGCAGCATACTATTATCGAGTTCTTTGATTTGTGTGGCAGAAATTGTATTGGTATCACTGTGTAGATATTGGTTGTCGGAGGCAACTGGATTTTCAGTAGGAATAGTCATTATCATTGCAGTGACAGCATTTGCTCATTATGTTGTGAATTTTGTTCAAGGATGCTTTATATATGAAAAGAAGGCCGGAAGGAATCTGATTTTATCTGTTTCCTTGTCAGTCATCAGCGTATTGTTTTCAGTATTTCTCATATACAGATTTCCGACAGATACTAGATATTTGGGACGAGTTTATGGCACGGCTATTACTTACCTTGTGATAGCCGTAGTTGTTTGGATGATGCTATTTTTAGAAAAACCAACTGGTATCCACAAAGAGTATTTGAAATATGGAATAGCGGTTGGTTTTCCAATTGTATTTCACTCCCTGTCACAGCAGGTGTTAGGGCAGTCTGATCGAGTGATGATGCAGGCATTTGGGATAGCCACTGCACAGATTGGTATATATAGCCTCTTTTACACTTTGTCCTCTGTATTATCGACGGTGTTGAATGCACTTAATAACTCATGGTGTCCGTTTTTTTATGATGATGTTAGTGAGGAGAAGTGGAATATACTCAATAAAAAATCAAAGAATTATATAGAATTATTTACAGTTCTTGTAGTGGGATTCCTTCTTCTGTCAAGAGAGGTTTCTTATCTGATGGCAGACGAAAGCTACTGGAACGGTATAAATGTCATTCCGATTTTATCTTTTGCTGTGTATTTTATATTTATGTATCAGTTTCCGGTAAACTTTGAGTTCTTCCATAAAAAAACGAAGATTATTGCACTTGGAACGATAGGAGCTGGGATACTCAATATTATCCTTAATGCTTTTATGATACCTATATGGGGAATGTATGGTGCGGCTTTGGCAACAGCAATATCCTATCTGGCATTGTTCTTTGCACATTACTTTATTGTGAAGCATATGCAAGAGCATACGTATCAGCTGAAGATGACCATGTTTATTCCGGGCTTAGTTGGAATGTTGATAGGTACAGTTCTTTTCTATGTGATTGGTTCATGGTGGTATATACGTTGGGGATTAGGTATAGCGATAGGATTTTTTGAACTATATAGAATTTATAAGAGAAAATCTATATTCTAGGAGGCTTTCATGAAAATACTTGCAGTAATTCCGGCTCGTGCCGGATCAAAAGGTATTCCAAATAAAAATATTCGTATTATTGGAGGTCATCCGCTTATTTACTATTCAATAAAAAATGCGCTTTCTTCTGATATGGTAACAGACGTTATAGTGTCAACTGATTCTCCTGAGGTTAAGATAATTGCAGAGCAGATGGGAGCTATGGTGAAGTGGAGAGATGCATCTCTATGTGGAGATGCTGTAACATTAGATGCGGTAATTGCCGATGCTGTACCTCATGATGAAGAATGGGATTATGTAGTTACGATGCAGCCTACATCTCCGACTTTAAGAGTAGAGACGTTGGATTCGGCTATAAAGTATGCGATAGATGAGAATCTAGATACTTTAATTTCAGCAATCAATGCTCCACATCTTTCTTGGGGAGAGAAGGATGGCAAGAAAGTGCCTAATTACATGGAACGTCTTAATCGACAGTATCTTCCGCCTTGTTACATGGAAACCGGCGCTTTTATAGTTTCTAAAGCATCTGTTGTGACTCCTAAGACAAGAATTGGTGCAAAGGTTGACGTATATGAGATTCCAGAAGATGAATCTCAGGATGTTGATACCTTCGAGGATTTAAGAGGCGTTGCAGCTACTCTTGATAGGGAGAAGGTTGCTATTTATGTGAATGGAAATAATAAGAGGGGCATTGGTCATATATATAGAGCCCTTGAGATAGCAGATGAATTCTATTCAAAGCCGGATATCTACTATGATATAAATCAAACGGATCCGAAGGTATTTGGAACTACAACACATAATCTGATTCCGGTAAATGGTATACATGAGCTGTTTAATTGCTGTCAAGAGAAGCAGTACACGGTCTTTATCAATGATATTCTTACAACATCACTTGACTATATGATTGGTCTGAGGAGCGTTTTACCAAATGCGAAGCTGGTCAACTTTGAGGATGATGGTGAAGGAATTATAAAAGCAGATTTAGTATTTAACGCTTTGTTCCATGAGGATGAGTACCCACAGGTGCATTCTGGTGAGAAGTACTATATATCTGGAAAAACCTTTATGTTCTATGAACCTATAGAAATCAAGGACGAAGTAAAGCGTGTTTTCATTTCATTCGGTGGTGCAGATCCGCAGAATTATTCCGATAGGATTTTGAATATGGTTGCTAAGCCGGAGTACAAGGATTATCAGTTTGTTGTAGTACTTGGCAGAGCTAAGTATAATGTTGATGCTCTCATGGAGTATAACAAATACGATAATATCGAGGTCCTTTATGATGTGTCCAACATGCCGGAACTGATGAGTAGTTGTGATATTGGAATTACATCAAGAGGACGTACTGGTTACGAACTTGCTATCCTCGGTATTCCGTCAATCTCCATGGCTCAGAATCAGAGAGAAGAAAAGCATGGCTTTGTGTGCAACGAAAATGGATTTACTTACATCGGATTGAATCCGGCAGACGAAATTATAGAGAGTAATTTGAAGATGTATCTTTCGCTTTCAAAAGAAAGCAGACTAAGATTCCATAATATGCTTTTAAGTCATGACTTGAGAGGTGGACGTAAGAGAGTAATGAGTTTGATCAGAGGATTATAAATTATGCAGAAGAGGAACGCCAACATAGAATTAATGCGTATGATGTGCATGTTTCTTATCATAATGCATCATGCAGTTCTATATTCAGATGTATTATCCAACAGTGGGGTATTGCTGAACAAATATATAGCCGCCATACTTTATATTGGTGGCAAGTATGGTGCAAATGTTTTCTTTGCAATAACAGCGTATTTCATGATAGATAAGACATTTCATTTGAAGAGAGTTCTGAGTGTATGGAAGATAACATTCTTCTATGGAATGGTGTTCTTCGTTTTGAATATTTTTGTAGGATTTCGATCGTTTGAATTTAGAGATATCTGTGAAACCATATTACCGATAAGTTATAAAGCATATTGGTTTGTGACGGCATATGTGGCATTGCTCATACTGTCACCATTTCTTAATTTCCTTATCCATAAATTGGATAAGCGAGCGCTAGGATTTCTAGTGCTCGTATGTGCCTGTATGGTGACGATTCCTGCCACCTTTTTGCCAGGAGCAAATCCATATGCAGATGAGTCTCACTTGTTTTTAAGTATTTTGATTTATTTGGCAGTAGGGTTTTATAAAAAGTGTATTGAGTTAGAGAATGGTTTAGACACTTCACAAACGCCGAAAATAAGTCACTTGCGGGCATTCGGGGGGACAACCTGCCTTGGATTTTTGTGGATGGCGCTGAGTGCATCTCTTATAATTATGCTTAATAGAGCAGCCTTAAATGGTCACATAACATACTGGATGTCTGGGGAGGCTTTGCCGATGTTGGTGTTTTCATTGGGAACCAGTGTGATCATATTTAATAAGCCTGCTAAAGAAAACAAGTTCATATCGGCGGTATCCGGAGGAACCTTTGACATTTATCTTATTCATATGAATCATTTCGTATATATGTGGTTGTGGAATAAGATATTTCAAATTCAAGAGTACTATCACACATCGCTATTCTTGGTCAGGATGATTGGAGTCGGTGTATTTGTCTTTTTGGTATGTATAGTGATAGGAAATATCAGAAAACTATTGAGTGATTGTTTGAATTCAAAAATAAAACTTGACTGGATTG
>Ga0129311_1001752_pt1 | contig 14689 bp, 14 predicted proteins | sample Go1ome_FD_94435 | JGI IMG/M metagenome (GOLD analysis project Ga0129311, IMG submission 94435) | Western lowland gorrila individual fecal microbial communities from Wisconsin, USA - Go1022B metagenome | ecosystem: Host-associated > Mammals > Digestive system > Large intestine > Fecal | place... | reverse complement strand
TGATAAGGATTTTCGTCCGGCAGAGCATATAGCAATATTTTTAATACGGATTTTTAAGAGACTTTGAGATCTAGATGGTATATCTGATCTTAGAGTCTTTTCTTTTTTGTCGATTAAAGCCGGACTGGAGTCGTTGAAGCGGCAGCAAGCTGACGCGAAGCAATCTGTAATTAATCGATACCTTGTATTAATTCGGATACGACCAACTTTATTGCGTAAAGGCGTTAGTTAATATTGAATTAACCAAAAGAAATAATATATAATGATAACATTATGAATAAAGAAACATTATTGAAGAAGAGACTTATCCTTGCTTCGCAATCACCGAGACGCAGGGAACTTATACAGAAACTGGGGCTGCCGTTTGAGGCGGAAGTGTCTGATGTTGATGAGACTATACCGGAAGGTATGGATGCGGTACAGGTGCCGGAGTATCTCTCAGGACTTAAGGCCAAGGCTGTTTACGATCTTCACAAAGGAGAGGATGTGCTCGTGGTTGGCTCGGACACGGTAGTTATACTCGGGGATGTAATTTTCGGAAAGCCTCAGGATGAGGAGGATGCCTTTGGGATGCTTAAGGCACTCAGCGGCAATTGGCACAAGATTGCTACCGGAGTAACGGTTTTATCAGGGATTCCCGGAAGCGGTGAGATAAAGCAGAGCGCATTTACCTACGTATCGGATGTTAAATTTTTTGAATTAAGCGATGATGAGATACGTGAGTACATTGCAAGCGGTGAGCCTATGGATAAGGCAGGATCATACGGAATTCAGCAGGGCGGGGCTTTGATAGTAGAGCGTATCAACGGAGATTTTTATTCTGTAATGGGACTCCCTATAGCTTCACTTGCACAGACTATCAAGAAAATGTGATGAGCCTGAAAACATGGAGGATTTATGCTCAGAAGATTGTATCTTAACAAACTTGAGATGTATGTTGACAGAAATGTCGTAAAGATAATTACCGGAGTCAGACGTTCCGGCAAGACTACGCTGATCAGACAGTTTATAGAAGAACTGAAGGAGAGCAATATTCCTGATGAACGTATCTTTTATGTCAATTTCGAGGGCGTACTATATTCGTATTTCAATAAAAGCTCGGATCTTAGAGATATGATGCTAAGCTTTGTTGAGAGTGTAAACGGAGAGCATTGTTATATCTTCCTTGATGAGCTGCAGCGTGTGGAAGGCTGGGAGGAGGTAATAGCGGAAATGCTTAACCTCTGTGACTGCGATATATATGTTTCTTCTTCAAATGCGAGCCTCTTAAGCGGAGATTTCACCAAGAAGCTGGATTACAGATATGTGAAAATAGATGTATATCCGCTTACCTTTTCGGAATATCTGGAGATGACAGCAGGCGAGCCGGGGCATTATGCCGAGGAAGGTTCGGAACAGCTCAGCAGAAAAGAATTGTTTGACGATTATTTAAGACGAGGCTTTATGCCTGGTGCTTATACGGGATGCACAGCCGATAACGAGGAATTCATAAAGGATTATCTCAGAAATGTTTACAACACTATATTGCTTAAAGATGTTGTGCAGTGCAATAAGCTCAGGGATATTTCTCATCTTGACAAGATAATGGAATACGTCTTAAGTCATACCGGAGAGACATTTTCACCCAAGTCGCTGAGAGATCATGTTAAGGCTCAGGGTGTGACTATATCGGTCGATACCGTATATTCTTTCCTTGATGCGTTAACGGGTTCCTACCTTATAAGGAAGGTTCCGAGATATGATATCAAAGCCGACAGAGAGCTTGAGACACATGAGAAGTATTATATCTGTGATACGGCTATGAGAAATGCGGTAATGGGAGATGAAGGTGCTGCCTATGAATCTATGATCGAGACTGCACTTTGTCTGGAATTGCTTGCAAGAGGCTTTAAGCTCTATGTGGGCAAAAATAATCAGAGCCAGATAGATTTCATGGGCGTAAAGGGAGATGACAGAACCTATCTGAATTGCTGTGCGACTGTAGATGACAAGGATGTTGCCAAGAAGAAATTCGGATCGCTTGTCCGTATCAGAGACAATTACTTTAAGATGGTACTTTCCACAGATCCGGAGACAAGGATCAATAAGGGCGGAATCATCAATTATCCTATAACCGAGTTCATGGCACAGGGCTGATCCTGATATGCTTTCGACAGTATTAAACATAATATCTGACAAAAGAAAAACCGGGCTGCATGATGCAGCCCGATTTGACTCCTAAACTATTTTTTTTTAAAGAGAGGATATACGACTATATCAGATATCCGGCTCAATAATTCCGTAGCTGTTGTTCTTTCTCTTATATACTACGCAGGTCTCATTGGTCTCGGCGTCCTTATATACAAAGAAGGTGTGACCGATAAGCTCCATCTGGAGGCATGCCTCCTCGGCTGTCATAGGCTTGAAGTCAAACTTCTTAACCTTCTCGATACGGATCTCATCTTCTTCAACAGGCTCATCATCCTCGATAAACAGTGACGAGAAAGATGCCTTGTTCTGATTCTTATCTATGAGTTTAGCTCTGTGACGCTTGATCTGGCGCTCAAGTATCTCCTCAACAAGATCTATGGTTACGAAGAGATCTGTGGAAGTCTCCTCGGCACGGATAAGATTGTTCTTGATCGGAATAGATACCTCTACTATATAGTCATCCTTGCGGTTGGATACGGTTACGTGAGCGACGGTATCTTCTGCAAAGAACTTTGACAACTTACCGATCTTCTTCTCGATGTGCTCTCTTGTTCTGTCGCCGATGTTGACGTTCCTTCCTATGATGTTAAACTTCATAAAAACACTTCCTTCCTCTGGAAATTTTTTGCATTCCGAAGCTTTGACGGCTGCGGTCTGACTGCAGATAAGTTATTCCTGATCTGTATCATTATTATAACATAGTTTTATCTTCATTCCACAAAAATATATAAAAAAAGTGTAAACAAAGTATGAAAATGATAAAAAGTGCACAAAAACAGCCTTTGCTTTGACATTGACGTAATAGTTGGTATAATCTACGCAAACATTTATTATTATTTGATTTATGATTTTTTTGAGCGGAGGTTCATTTATGAATAGAAGAGACAAGATCAATTATTATCTCGATCTGGCGGATGTTGTATCACAGAGGGGTACCTGCTTAAGAAAACGCTACGGAGCGGTTATAGTTAAGAATGATGAGGTTATATCCACAGGATATGTAGGAGCTCCGAGAGGACGAAAGAACTGTAGTGATCTGGGATATTGCATAAGACAGAAGATGAATATTCCGAGAGGTGAGCGTTATGAGCTGTGCCGCAGCGTACATGCAGAGGCCAATGCGATAATAAGTGCTTCACGAGATAAGATGATAGACAGTACCATATACCTCTCAGGCAGAGAAATGGACAGCAATGAGTATGTGGCAAATGCCAACTGCTGCTCAATGTGCAAGCGTATGATAATCAACGCAGGCATTAAACAGGTGATCGTAAGAGACACGGATACCGAATACAGAGTCATCGACGTCAATGAATGGATCGAAGACGATGACTCCTTAAGCGGCGAGTTTGGATATTAAACAGTGATATCTTCCTTCTGGAACGGAGTATCAAGTATCCTTATATCATCTATCGTATTAAGAAGCTTTACGGCTTCACGTGTCTGTCCTCTCCAGTCATGCATATCATCCTCGGCAAATGGCAGATGATAGATAAGCAGATGCTTTGGGTTGATGTCGTTCATTATGACTTCACGTCCCTTTGGCAGCAGAGTCCAGACAAAATCAACAACGGCAATATCTATGTTGGTATTGACTGCATGATAATACATTGCCGGATCCGAAGTCGAGGAATCCATAGGCATAAAAATATTAGCATTTCCGTCATGCATCAGGAGACTGTAATGAGTCTTGTTATGATGTCTCTTGGTGCAGTGATGGGTCTTGAAAAACTTAAGGTCTACGTCTTTGACCTTAATATCATCAGTGTCCCCTTCTATGTATATTTCATTAGGAAAATACTTCTCCGGAAGTATAACCTCAGAGTCCGGCCAGCGTTTCATGGCAGAACGTACTATATCGGAAGTGAAATGATCTATATGGCAGTGTGAAAAAGCCATTGCATCCGGACCCTGCATGTATTCTCCCACATAATCAGGATCCTTAAGCATATGCTCCTTTATCTCCGGCGTTACAGTGGAATATGTGGGAGCCTTTATATCATGTATTGCATCTACCCATATCAGAGCAGATGGGAATTTTATTGCAATTCCTGCATTAGATGTATAAGCAAATCTGTATGTGTGCATTGCGGATGTACCTATATAAGTAATAATTAAGTATTTGTCGCGGTTCTCGAGCCGACCCATTTCCAAATGCTGCGCATTTGCAGTGACTCTCGAGCCGACCATCTCCAAATACTTCGTATTTGCAGCGACTCTCGAGTCGACCCATCTCCAAATACTTCGTATTTGCAGCGACTCTCGAGCCGACTCATCTCCAAATACTTCGTATTTGCAGCGACTCTCGGCTATCGCTCAGTATATCACATATGTTGGAAATGGGCGTGTTTTGTGCGTGTTTTTTTGTATGGGGCGTAGCTTGACATTGTATGTGTTTGGTGGTAGCTTTTAAAAGTTAAGTGTACGGTAGGGACTAATTATGAAAAAAAACATGAAAAATTATTATGAGGAGCTCCTGCTCAGAATGATGATGATACATGATTTTGAAGAGGAGATTATGCGCCTTTATCATGAGGGCGCTGTTCATGGTACACTTCATTTATGCTTAGGCGAGGAAGCGGTCGATGTCGGAAGTACGGCTGTACTTAAGGACAAAGACTATATATATACGACACACAGAGGACACGGAGTCTGTCTCGGCAGAGGCGCTGATGTCAACAGCGTAATGGCAGAGATACTAGGCCGTGTCACAGGCAGCAACAAGGGTCGTGGCGGTTCCATGCATATATGTGATCGTGAACGTGGATTAATGGGTTCAAACGGTATTGTCGGAGCCAATGCCCCGCTTGCCTGTGGTGCGGCTCTGACTATCAAACTCAAGGGTATCAAGGATGCGGTGTCTGTCTGCTTTTCGGGAGACGGCGCTGCCAACACAGGTGCGGTACTTGAGTCTATGAATCTTGCGGGAGTCTGGAAGCTGCCGATCATATTTGTGTTGGTGGAAAATCACTATGCGGTTTCCACAGTGGTAGAGAGGGCTTCTGCCAATGTTGATTTCTCCAAGCGTGCAGAGCCGTTTGGATTGCAATGCTTTGAGACGGACGGCAATGACATTATAGCTGTTATGGATACTATGGCTAAAGCCAGAGAGTATACAGTGACAAATATGAGACCGTGTCTTGTTATCGAGCATACATATAGGGTAGCGGGACATTCCAAGTCAGATACCAATAAGTATCGCAGTGAGGAAGAAATCAATTATTGGGTAGAACGCGGTCCAATCAGGAGATTTAAGGACAAACTTACGGCGGAGTGTATATCTACGGTTCATGAGCTCGAGCATATAGAAAAAAAGGCTCATGAAATTGTATCGAATGCAATCGATTATGCATTGAGTCAGCCTGAGGCGGCACAAGACACAGAAGAGCTGCTTGGGGCCGTGTATGCTGATTGAGTCGGAGGGATTTATGATAAAAACATATCGTGAGGCGCTGACCGAAGCAATGAGGGAAGAGCTGCAGCGGGATGATTCCGTCATTTTGATGGGAGAGGATGTCGGTGTTTACGGCGGCGGCTTCGGGGTTACCGAAGGCTTGATCGCTGAGTTCGGGGCTGACAGAGTTATAGATACCCCTGTATCGGAGACTGCTTTCGTAGGAACTGCTATAGGTGCGGCAGCTACAGGCATGCGCCCTGTGGTTGAACTTATGTTCTCGGATTTTATGGCAGTCTGCTGGGATCAGATCATGAATGAAGCAGCCAAGATGCATTTTATGTATGGACTGGATGTGCCGGTGGTTATCCGCTCGGCATCCGGTGCTGGAACAGGTGCCTCGGCTCAGCATTCGCAGTCGCTTGAAAATATGTATGCACATGTTCCGGGCCTTAAGGTAGTTATGCCTTCTGATCCGCATGATGCCAAGGGCTTGCTGAAGTCAGCTATAAGAGATAATAACCCGGTTATTTTTCTTGAGCCTAAGACCTTATACGGCAAGAAGGGTGAAGTACCTGAGACCGAATACACAGTTCCTATAGGCAAGGCCTTTGTAAAGCGTGAAGGCAGTGATGTCACGCTTATAAGCTACGGACGTATGATGGAAGTTTGCTATGAGGCAGCGGAACGTCTTGCAGCTGACGGAATATCTGCGGAGATAGTAGATATATGCACTATCTCACCGCTTGATAAGGAAACGGTATTGGACTCGGTAAGGAAGACCGGAAGAGTGGCAATAGTTCATGAGGCTGTAAGCTTCGGAGGCTTCGGAGCGGAGATCTCGGCTATGATCACGGAAGAAGCATTTTCGGCATTGAAAGCAGCTGTAAAGCGTCTGGGTGCCGCATATTGTCCTACACCGAGCGCAATAAAAGAGGAATATAATGTATTTCCTACCGCAGACAAGGTGACAGCTGCGGTAAAAAGCCTGTTCTCATGATCAAAAATATCTGTATGAACTCGTGAAAGGATATCGGAGGAGCTTGATTTTATATGTCCTAAGATATGTTTAAGCCCGGCAAGATACGGATTATTAAAAAAATACTTTAAAATTTAACATTTAAGTAACAAATAGGACAGGTATTATAGGGTATAATTTTTATTTGCGGATCGTATGACCGCAGACTATTTATATATATCAGAGCCGTTATACGGCAATTTTTTAAGACAGGAGCTAATAGATGGCAGGATTAAGCGAAATGCTGTTTGGCACACACAGCGAGCGTGAACTTAAGCGTATTTATCCGATAGTGGATAAGATCGAAGCACTTGATGCCACGATGAGTGCAAAAACAGACGAAGAGCTCAAGGCCATGACACCTTATTTTAAGGAACGTCTTGCGAACGGAGAGACACTTGATGACATTTTGCCTGAGGCATTTGCAACAGTCAGAGAGGCTGCATACAGAGTGCTCGGCATGAAACATTTCAGAGTACAGCTTATCGGTGGTGTTGTTCTGCATCAGGGACGCATCGCAGAGATGAAGACCGGAGAAGGAAAGACACTTGTTTCTACCTGTCCGGCATATCTCAATGCACTTACAGGTAAGGGCGTACATGTTGTTACTGTTAACGATTATCTTGCAAAGCGAGATGCAGAGTGGATGGGTAAGGTACATGAATTCCTCGGACTTAAGGTAGGAATCGTACTTAACAGCATGGATTCCAAGGAGAGACAGGCAGCTTATGCCTGTGACATTACTTATGTCACAAACAATGAGCTCGGCTTTGACTATCTCCGTGACAATATGGCTATCTACAAGGAGCAGCTGGTACTCAGAGATCTTAACTACTGTATTATCGATGAGGTTGACTCGGTACTTATAGATGAGGCAAGAACTCCGCTTATCATCTCAGGACAGTCAGGCAAGAGCACCAAGCTTTATGAGCTTTGCGATGTGCTTGCAAGACAGATGGAGAAGGGCGAAGCTTCAGCGGAATTCTCCAAGATCAACGCCATACTCGGTGAAGAGATCGAGGAGACAGGTGATTACATTTATGATGAGAAAGAGAAGAATGTAACACTTACCGAGCAGGGTGTTCATAAGGTAGAGCAGTATTTCCATATCGACAACCTTGCTGACCCGGAGAATCTTGAGATCCAGCATTGTATCATACTTGCTCTTCGTGCACACAATTCCATGCACAGAGACAAGGATTATGTAGTCAAGGATGATGAGGTAATCATCGTTGATGAATTCACCGGACGTATCATGCCGGGACGCCGTTATTCCGACGGTCTTCATCAGGCTATCGAGGCGAAGGAGCATGTAAATGTCCGCCGCGAGAGCAGAACACTCGCAACCATTACCTTCCAGAACTTCTTTAACAAGTTTGCCAAGAAGGCAGGTATGACAGGTACCGCTCAGACAGAGGAGAAGGAGTTCAGAAACATCTACGGTATGGATGTTATCGTTATTCCGACCAATCTGCCGATACAGAGAATCGATCTTGATGATGCGGTATTCAAGACAAAGAAGGAGAAATTCAAGGCGGTCTGCGACAGCGTTGAGGAAGCCTACAGAAAGGGTCAGCCTGTGCTTGTCGGAACCATCACTATAGAGACCTCGGAGATGCTCTCAGGTATGCTTAATCGCAGAGGTATTCCTCACAGCGTACTTAATGCCAAGTTCCATGAGAAGGAGGCAGAGATCGTTGCAGAGGCAGGAAGACACGGCGCCGTTACCATAGCTACCAACATGGCAGGACGAGGAACGGATATCAAGCTTGATGACGAAGCCAAGGCACTCGGCGGACTTAAGATCATAGGTACGGAGCGTCATGAGTCAAGACGTATCGATAACCAGCTCAGAGGACGTTCGGGACGTCAGGGAGATCCGGGTGAGTCCAAGTTCTATCTCTCACTTGAGGATGATATACTGAGACTCTTCGGAGCAGACAATCTTATGAATATCTTCAACCGTCTCGGAGTCGAGGAGGGTGAGGAGATTCACCATAAGATGCTTTCCAAGGCAATAGAGAACGCTCAGAAGAAGATAGAGAGCAACAACTTCGGTGTACGTGAGCAGCTTCTCAAGTTCGACCAGGTCAACAATGAGCAGAGAGATGTTGTGTATGAGGAGAGACGTAAGGTGCTCGACGGACTCAACATGCGTGATGTTATCATCAGCTATGCTCAGGATATAGTAGACAACTCGGTTGATATGGTCATTCCGGATGATCTTAAGTCATCGGAGTGGGATATACAGGAGCTTAATAATACCCTGCTTCCTATCATACCGCTTCAGCCTATGAGACTTACAAACGAGGAGTTTGCGGCTCTTACCAAGGATAAGCTTAAGCAGCTTATCAAGGAGCAGACTATCAAGCTCTATGAGGAAAAGGAAGCACTCTTCCCTGATCCTGAGCAGCTCAGAGAGGCAGAGCGTGTCGTACTTCTTAAGGTAATTGATAATAAGTGGATGAACCATATCGATGATATGGCACAGCTTCGTGAGGGTATAGGACTTGTATCCTACGGACAGAAGGATCCGCTTGTTGAGTATAAGACAGAAGGCTATGAGATGTTCGAGGGAATGGCAGCAGCCATTAAGGAGGACACAGTACGCCTGCTCTTCCATCTGCAGGTACAGCAGAAGGTAGAGCGTGAGCAGGCTGCCGAGATAACCGGCACAAACCGTGATGATTCGACAGTCAAGGCTCCTAAGAAGCGCGAGATCAGAAAGATATATCCAAACGATCCTTGTCCGTGCGGTTCAGGCAAGAAGTTTAAGCAGTGCCACGGCAGATATGCCGTTCCGGGAGACAAGATCGATTTTTCTTCACCGGTTGGCTAAGGAGGATACATGGCATTAATTGAATTCGACAATTGTAAACAGGAACTCCTTACTTACAAGGAACCTCTGGAGGAATTGGGACAGTCTCTTGACCTTGAGAACAAGAACAGACGTATAGCGGAGATGGAGCGTCAGATGGAAGAGCCGAGCTTCTGGGATGATGCCGAGAAATCAGCTAAATTCATGAAGGATCTTAACTCTCTCAAGTCTTCCGTTCAGAAATATGATTCTCTCAACAGTCAGTTTGACGATATAGAGGCTATCATTGAGATGGGCGCAGAGGAGGATGATGAGGAACTTGCGGCAGAGGCAAGAGAGATGCTTGAGAGCTTTAAGACAGAGCTTGAAAACATGCGCACTTCACTTCTGCTTTCGGGAGAATACGACGCCAATAATGCTACTGTTGCACTTTCTGCCGGAACAGGCGGAACAGAAGCAATGGACTTCAACGAGATGCTCTACCGTATGTATACGAGATGGTGCGAAAAGCATGGCTTTACCGTTAAGCTCCTGGATTATCAGGAGGGTGATGAAGCCGGCATAAAGGGAGTTACCTTCTCGGTTGAGGGTGAAAATGCTTACGGACTGCTCAAATCCGAGGCAGGAGTACACAGACTTGTTCGTATTTCACCTTTCAATGCGCAGGGAAAGAGACAGACTTCATTCTGCTCTTGTGATGTTATGCCGGAGCTTGATGACAATATAGAGATCGATATCGACCCGTCGGATCTCAGAATAGACACCTATCGTTCATCGGGTGCCGGCGGTCAGCATATCAACAAGACCTCATCGGCTGTTCGTATCACACATATACCGACAGGTATCGTTTGTGCCTGCCAGGAGGAACGTTCACAGTTCCAGAACAAGGATAAGGCTATGGCTATGCTCAAGGCTAAGCTCTATATGCTTAAGCAGCAGGCTCATGCCGAGAAGCTCTCTGATATCAGAGGTGATATCAAGGAAATCGCATGGGGCAGCCAGATCCGTAACTATGTACTTCAGCCCTACACCATGGTCAAGGATGTTCGTACAGGTGAAGAGACAGGTAATGCACAGGCTGTGCTTGACGGAGATATTGATATCTTCATCAATGCTTATCTTAAGTGGGTGCAGCTGGGTAAGCCGGATCGCAGAGTAGCGGATAACGATTGATAATGATAAAAAAACAGCAGCGGTGCTTTGTAGGCACGGCTGCTGTTATGTTATTTCATGGAAAGCTGCATACTATGAAATAAAAAACGCTTCACAGTATGCGCACTTGCGAGAAAAAAATGTCGCAAATGACTGAACTTGGCGCGAAAGTGTGTCAAGGCACATTCTTTTTAAAGAAAGTATAATAATTAAGGTCTTATGATCTGGGCAAAGGTCTCGATAGGAACACCGTACTGATTAAGTATCTGTGAGATGACGCTGCTTATCTGAGGACCTGCCACAGGATCCTTTATCATGGTATAGAGTGAATACATACCATGAAATGCCACAAAGCAGAGCAGGATGGTAATAACTCCTATGACCACCGCAGCTGTACAGGAACTCTTGCGTTTAAGATACGGTCTCGTAAGTATACCGCCGGCAACACCGAGTGCGGCACAGACAAAGCCGTAATACATGCCCGAAGGAAATAACATAAGTATGGACATAAGTACCAGACAGGACAGCATAAGGCTGTAACGTGCAAGCTTGGCATAAAGATCTATTTTTCCGATATTTTCATTCATAGTATGTGAAATATACCATTATTTTTATTTGCTTGCAAGCAAACAGCTGTTTCATTATAATTTTATGCATGATTAAAGAAAGCTACAGTGAAAACGAAACATTTGAATTGGCACGATCCATAGCGGAAAATGCGAAGGCTGGGGAGATTTATTGTCTTGACGGAGATCTGGGTGCCGGCAAGACTGTATTTGCCAAGGGCTTTGCCGAGGGGCTTGGTATCACTGAGCCTGTGACCTCGCCGACCTTTACTATAGTAAAGGAATACAGAGACGGAAGGCTTCCGCTTTTCCATTTTGATGTGTATAGGATAAGTGACCCGGATGAGATGTTTGCTATAGGTTACGAGGAGTACTTCTTCGGAAACGGAGTATGTCTGGTTGAATGGTCTGAACTTATAGAGGAGCTTATTCCGGACAATGCGGTACACATCTATATCAGGAGAGATCTTGATAAAGGCTTAGATTACAGGATGATAGAGATAGACAGATGAACATACTTGCCATAGAGTCATCCGGACTTGTTGCTTCGGCAGCGGTCCTTGAGGATGATCTGCTGAAAACAGAATTTACGGTCAACAACAGACTTACACATTCGGAGACCCTGCTGCCTATGATAAGGCAGATGTTTGATATATCCGGGCTTGATATGAAGCATACGGATGCGATAGCCGTATCTGCGGGGCCTGGCTCATTTACGGGACTGAGGATAGGTGCTGCCACGGCAAAGGGACTTGCCATGGCACTTAATATTCCTGTGATATCCGTATCGTCGCTTCAGGCTATGGCATACGAGTTGTGCTCAGTCAGTGATGCGATCATATGTCCGATAATGGATGCGAGACGTGAACAGGTTTATTCCGCGGCATATCAAAACGGAGCTACCGTACTCGGAGAGGAGGCTCGTGATATACATGAGTTTATAGCTCTGCTCAACGAGCAGGCTCATGTAAATGCTTCCGCCGGTGACAGTACAGACAGTGAGACCACTGACACAGATGTCTCCTATATATTCATCGGAGACGGTGTTCCGGTATATTCAGATATAATTGCGGACGAACTGGAGGGAGACGTAAGCTTTGCCGGAGCTGCCTTTAACAGACAAAGAGCAGTAGGAGTTGCCGAGCTCGGAGCATTGATCTATAAGGACTGGCTTATCAGGAACGATCTTAGTGCTGAGACTGTGCATGATGCAGGAGCCGACGGCATTGACTGCTATGACGATAAGGTAATGAACTCGGATGATTTTGCTCCGCTGTATCTGCGTAAGACTCAGGCAGAGCGTGAGCTTAAGGCAGGAATATTGGGAGACCCCGGTAAGCACAGCCTCAGTAAGATGCAGGACAAAGGAACACCGAGGCATCAATGAGAGATAATATGACAGTAGAGATACGGCGCATATCGGCTTCGGCTTTAGCAGCAACGGATGCGGACTTGTCTCCCGAGGCCCGGGCAGAGTATTTGGAAAGAGCCTTGCACAGGATATCCGATATAGATGAGGATATATTTCCGGGAAATGTATGGGGACTCAAGGCTTATTCGGACAGTACGGTTCATGATTACGATCATCTGATTGCGGCATTTGCAAAAACAGATGCTAAAGATGAGGCTTTGATAGGCTTTGCCCTGCTCAGATGCTTTGATGATGCGGAGCTTATCAGGATAGCCGTCGATAAAAGCTTCAGGCAGCAGGGAGTCGGAAGAAAGCTCCTTGATGAGCTTATTACGGAAACAGAAAAAAGAAATATCAAAGACATTTTCCTTGAGGTAAGGGTCGGTAATATTCCGGCTGTGTCTATGTACAGAGCGGCAGGATTTACCGATGCGGGGGTTCGTAAAAATTACTACAGCGAGCCTAAGGAGGATGCATTGATAATGAGGTATACATGTTAGATGTTTGTTTACTCGGCACAGGCGGAATGACGCCGATGCCGCACAGATGGCTGACTTCACTCATGATCAGAAGTGAAGGCTCCAATATATTGATAGACTGCGGAGAGGGTACGCAGATCGCGCTCAAGGAGGTGGGCTGGTCGCCTAAGTCCATTGATATTATGTGTTTTACACATTATCATGCAGACCATATCTCCGGACTTCCGGGTATGCTGCTTAATATGTCTAATGCGGATCGCACGGAGCCTGTTGTAATGATAGGACCGAAGGGACTCTATAATGTAGTACGATCACTCAGAAGCATTGCGCCGGAACTCAGCTTCGAGCTCAGATTCATAGAGCTCGATCAGAACACCGAGGAGTACAGGCTCGGACCTTATATACTTAAGGCGTTCAAGGTCAAGCATAATGTTCCGTGCTACGGCTATACTGCAATAGTACCGCGTAAGGGCAAGTTCGATCCGGAGGCTGCAAATGCACTCGGCATACCGGTAAGCGCATGGAACAGACTGCAGAAGGGCGAGACTGTCATAGATGAGAAGACAGGCAAGATATTCAAGCCTGAATCCGTCATAGGACCGGAGCGCCGCGGTATCAAGGTGACTTATACAACAGACACCAGACCATGCAGCAATATAGTTGATGCTGCTTCCGATGCCGATATATTTATATGTGAGGGCATGTACGGAGAGGCGGATTGCGATGACAAGGCGAGGGCTTATAAGCACTGCACCATGAAGGAAGCGGCGCTGATGGCAAGCGAAGCCAAGATAGCACCGAGACAGATGTGGTATACCCATTACAGTCCTTCAATGATCAATCCCAAGCAGTATATAGAAGAAATGAAAAAGATATTCCCTGCCGCGCGCTGCGGTAAGGACGGTATGACGGCAGAGCTGAATTATGATGACTGAACAGGAAAATCTGACAATATTGGCGATAGAAAGCTCATGTGATGAGACTGCGGCAGCAGTTGTAAGAGGCGGCAGAAACGTACTCTCAAATGTTATTTCGTCGCAGATAGATATACATACGGTGTACGGCGGAGTTGTGCCGGAGATAGCTTCACGTCTGCACTGCGAGCAGATAAACGGTGTTATCAGGAAAGCACTTTGGGATGCCGGAATGGGCTTTGACGATATAGATGTAATAGCCGTGACCAAGGGACCGGGACTTGTGGGAGCACTGCTTGTCGGAGTTTCGGAAGCCAAGGCACTTGCTTATGCCTTAAATAAGCCGCTTGTGGGAGTTAACCATATCGAAGGACATATAGCTGCCAATTACATTACGCACAAGGAGCTTAAGCCGCCGTATGTTTGTCTGGTCGTAAGCGGTGGGCATACACATCTTGTTGCGGTCAGGGATTACAGAAGCTTTGAGCTTATAGGAAGAACACATGATGATGCGGCAGGCGAGACCTTTGATAAGGTGGCAAGAGCGGTAGGACTCGGATATCCGGGAGGACCAAAGGTTGACAAGGCTGCCCGTGAAGGCAATATACATGCAATAGAGTTTCCGAGGGGAGAGGTAAGAGACCATCCGTATGATTTTACATTTTCGGGATTAAAGTCTGCGGTGCTTAATTATATAAATCTTGCCAATATGAAGAAGGAAAGCATCAATGTTCCGGATCTGTGCGC
>Ga0129311_1001748_pt1 | contig 14702 bp, 12 predicted proteins | sample Go1ome_FD_94435 | JGI IMG/M metagenome (GOLD analysis project Ga0129311, IMG submission 94435) | Western lowland gorrila individual fecal microbial communities from Wisconsin, USA - Go1022B metagenome | ecosystem: Host-associated > Mammals > Digestive system > Large intestine > Fecal | place... | reverse complement strand
TATCCACTAATATTTTCAGACCAGCACTGGTGTGGTGGTCTTATTTTGATACCAAATTTTCAACCTGTATAAAATTTTCAATGTTCTTTCAATCTAGCCTTGACTTTTTATTTGCAGGCTTAATTATACACAACTACTGTAGTATTATAAGGAACATTATCGTAAATCCATTTTGCATTGTCAATTTGTAAACGAACACATCCTTGTGACCGCGGCACTCCCAATAAAGCATCGTAAATTGTACCATTAGGATAATACGGAACCGAATGGAATAAATAATCACCATAAAACTGTGTATAATAATAACATTTTAGTATCCCTGAATTAAAATAGTATCCTTTTGCTCCAACATAATATACTCCTGTTACAGTTGGTGTCTCCGGTCTTCCAACAGCACACTCCCAATACTTTATACAACTCCAGTCTCCTGCCTTTCCCTTATACACACCTGTTCTATTATTTTTTCTATCAACCATAAGCAAATACTGTGTTGAACTTCCATACATATTCGCTCTATTATACATCGTCTCATCTGGTCCATGATTATATTTTTTCTCAGTATAATAATTCGTATTCTCTCCTGGTTTTTCTGCTTCTTTTGCTGTTAAAATAATTTGAAGCGCTTCCAATCGATATCCACATTTCGTCGTACCTGCCGGCTGACCATTTTTAGCCCAACCAAGCCAACCATAGTTCTGTACGTGTGCGCGGTAATAAATATCATAATATTTTTCCAACTCACCTGTAAGTCTTACTTTAAAAGCCTCCATTCCTTTCGTTCCATCTGTACATCCAATAACATTGCCTTGAGATCCCCATCCAGTCCATCCCTGATTAGACAAATGTACTGCATACTGAATATCACCTTCTGGCATAGTCTTTTCATTTCTTCTCAAAGATATTTTAATATTCTCCATCCTTTTTCCTTGTCCAGTTGTCCCTAATATTTCACCTCCATGCATAATACTATTCACATTTTCTTGCGTCTGTATTTTCCCTGTATATGAAAGATCTGCATTATCATAGCCCTGTATATATGCATCGCCTTCTGCTCCAGGTATCTTTTGTCCTTTCTGCACAAGAATAATCTTAACTGCTTCCACTTTCTTACTTAATCCCGTAGTTCCCGCTGTCTTTCCATTAGAAGTATATAAACTCCATCCATTCTGTGATAAATGTACCGAATAATATACGTCATAATATTCCGCCATTTCTCCTGTTAATTTTATTTCTATTGCTTCAATCCTTTTTCCTTCTCCTACTGTTCCAGCAAGTTCTCCATTATTTTTCCAACTTTGCCAACCTATATTCTGTATATGAACACGATATAATATTCCACCAGTATATTCTGTTTCCTCTGGCAATTCTATACGTAATGCCTCAAGTCTCTTTCCCTGTCCAGTTGTTCCCGCCATCTGATCATCATACACTTTATTATGCCATCCATCATTCTGTATATGTCCCTGGTAAAATATTTTTGGTGTTCTGTACGCATTTTCTGTACTTCCTGGTCCTTCATTCCCCTTTTTTACCAATCGAATTTCAATAGCTTCAATACGTTTTGCATACCCAGTTGTCCCTGATTTTTGCCCGTTTTGAGCCCACCCAAGCCAGCCATAGTCTTGCACATGACATCTGTAATACAAATCATATTGCTCTGAATAATCATTTGATAATTTCATTTCTATTGCTTCAATACGTTTTTTCTGTCCGGTTGTTCCCGCTATCTCTCCATTTTTCTTCCATTCTTGCCATCCTATATCTTGTATATGAACTCGATAAGATAACACATTGTTATCAAGCACCTCACCATTTTCATTTGTAAACTTTATTCTTACGGCTTCAATTTGTTTTTTTTGTCCAGTTGTTCCTGACATTTCTCCATCATTTCTTTCCGCTTGCCACCCTATATCCTGTACATGTGCTTGATATTTTATAATTACTTTTTCAATATACTTTTTATCTTCTATATTATTTTCTTCTACACTTTCTCTTACGTTTTCTTCATTTAAATTATTCTCTTCTTCAATGCTATCCTTATCATTTATTCCTTTTTCAGAATTCATTGTATGATTATCATCTAAAGCTTCATTCTCTTCCTGATCATATACTATTTCTGTATTATCTGTACTTTCTTCTGCATACACAGATAACCTCATTCCTGAAAGCAACATCGTAACTCCTATAACATACGCTATACATTTTTGATATTTTCTTCTCTTCATCTTCCCTCTCCTCCATACAGTATCTAATGCTATTTTAATTATAACATTCTTCTCCTTTTACAAGCAATCTTTTAATATATACTAATTATATTTAAAATGAGGATCTGAAAATTAATTCCAGATCCTCATTCATTTATTTCTTTTTAAAAATTACATTTGTTTTTCCTGGAGCTTCTCCACCTTTTTCTACTAATATAATGCGAATGGCTTCCATCTGATATCCATACCCTTCTGATCCAGCTGCTTCTCCATTTTTCGCCCAATCTAACCAACCGATATTCTGAACATGTGCTTGATAATAAATATCGTAATGCTCTTTCATCTCTCCAGTTAAATTTATTTTAACAGCCTCCATCCGTAATCCCATACCGGTTGTTCCAGCTAACTCGCCATTCTTTTTAAAGCTCTGCCATCCAATATTTTGAACATGTGCACTGTAAGTTATATTTCCTGAATACAACGGTTTATATAATTCTACTTTCAAAGCCTCCATTCGAAGTCCCTGTCCTACAGTGCCTATTATTTCTCCGTTATTTACAGCGCTTTGCCATCCAATGTTTTGTACATGCGAATTATAAACTGCCTGTGTTTCAAATGTTTTGGATGAATTACCTGTTGGCGTTGGCGCTTGTCCATCCTTCCGAACCAGAACAATTTTTATAGCTTCCATTCGATAACCATAATTAACGCTTCCTGCTATCTCACCATTCTTCGCCCAATCCAACCAGCCAAAATTTTGAACATGTGCCCGATAATATACATCATACTTCTTTGCAATATCTCCTGTTAACCAGATTTTTATTGCTTCTATTCTTTTATTTTGTCCCGTTGTTCCTGCTGTTTTTCCATTTGAGACAGTCGATTGCCATCCTATATCCTCCACATGTGTACTATAACTAATTCCTCCTGTAAATCCATGTCCAGACAAACTCACTTGCAAAGCTTCTAACCGTAAATTTTCACCAACAGTTCCTGCTGTTTCCTGATTATAGCATGCTGTTTGCCATCCAATATTTTGAACATGTGCTGTATATTTTACCGATGGTTCATTCCAAGATTCATTATACCGATACGTATCCGATGTACTTCCTGGTGCACTACTACCATGTGGCAAAATAGCTATCTGAATTGCTTCTATTGCATAACCATAATCTTCAGTTCCTGCCTTTTCTCCATTTTTAGCCCATCCAAGCCATCCAAAGTTACTGCTATGTACTCGATAGTAAATGTCATAATCCCCCGCACTTTCACCCGTCAAACTAATCTTCACCGCTTCCAGTGCCTTACTTTTCCCTACAGTTCCAAGCATCTCTCCATTCTGAGCCTCTTCACTCCATCCGTAATCAGCTATTAATCCCGAATATTTCACTCCAAGATTTTCATGATTTGTCTGTATTTTTAATGCCTCTACACGTAAGCTTTCTCCTATCGTTCCTAGTGCATATCCATTCTTCTTCCAGCTTGTCCAACCTATGTTTTGAATATTGGCACTATAACTAATAATATTCACATCATTCGTATCTACCACTGGTGTATTAACATCTGCATCACCTGTTAAATCTCCATAGTAAAAGCTAACATCTACATTTGTACTTATTCCATTAACTTTTGCTTCACTCGTACACTGCCACATTTCATATTTGCCTGTGTAATCACACTGAGAATTATACTGAGCCACCCAACGATGCCATTTATTATAAACACTATCTGTCAAATAATTATTCCACCAATTCAGATTAGCATAAACACCAACTTGATATCCCGCATTACTTATCTTATTGCAAAATGTTTCAGCTATCTGTTTTATCAATGTATTCCCAAGCTTTATCTGACTATTATCTTCTAAATCATAGTACACTGGATATACCAAATTATAACCAGAAATCAAACGTAATACATGATCAGCTTCGCTTTCCGCCTCTGCTGTATTTTCAGCATATGAATAGATATATACGCCAAAAGGAATTCCTAATCTTGTACACTCAGACACATTGTATTGCCATCTCTTATCATCCTGATAGGTAACATTATTACCATATCCAACACGAAGAATAACAAAATCCACATCTGATTTTTTTACTTTTTCCCAATTTATTTCTCCATTATGTTCACTTACATCTATAACCTTTCCTGTTGCCCCTTCTACAGGATCCCCCCAATAATTGTAGCAGACCCCATTAATCTTTTTATATGCCTGTGAAACATCTCTGCTTGCATATTCGCTTATTGATTCATTTTCAATCACTTCACCATTAGAATACCGAAAACTATTTTCCACAAAACTACTTTGATCTCTAACTTCATTTAATTGTTCTGTATCTTCTGATTGATTTTCTTCTGTTTCAATATTCTCTTGATTTTCTATATTTTCTGTTGGCTCCCCATTATCCTGTTCATCTTCTGCTTCCTGCTCAGTATTTTCCTGTACCATCGCATCACTTTTCGTTTCGCTTACAGTTTCTTCTACATTTTCTGCCAAAACCGCCATCGGCTGACACATACATAAAATCACTGTCATTACCAATGATAATATTCTTACTTTTTTCATCTAAACTTACTCCGTCATATCCTTAATTGTCTTTTACTAATTGTAAGTATCATATGCTTTTTTATAAAAAATCATAATTATCTTTGTTAAAAAAGAAGGCCAAAATTTATTAAACATTTCTGTATCTTCTTTTATTCGTCTATGATCTACAATAAATTCCTTGCTCGTTGCTCCATCATGAATTCTATAATAAATTAACGGTTTATCACAATACCCAAAATGTGCATCTTTTATCTCTGCACACTTCAAAAATGTATCCCAATCAATACAAAATTTCATCTCAGAAGTAAAAATCGGTTTGCCTACAACCTTTTTATTATATGTCACTCCCGGACAACAAATACAATTTCCCAGTGATAATATTCTCCTTCTCCACCATTTTGAATTAGCTAATTTCTTAACTCTCATTGGTTGTCGAAGAACTTTACGAAGTTTACTGTTTATATCTCTCTTCCCAACTTTTCCACCTTTAAGTGGCAAATAATCCACAATAAATATAGACATCTTATCATCCGGGATTCTTTTTAACATTTCTTCAACATAATATTCATTATAAACATCATCTTGATGTGCAACAGTAACATAATTAGTTTCCGTACATTCTACTGCAAAATTCCAATCATCACAAATATCACTTTTTCCTTCTTTGACATAATATGCAAGATTGTATTTTTTTGCCATATTTTCTATAAATTCACAAGGTGTTGAGGTACATACTATAATATTACTCTTTACAGTTTGACTCATCAGCGACTTAATGCAACTTTCCAAATATGGCGACTCTTTATATGCGCATACTGCAAAAGTATGATCCGTATTCTGGTATTCCATTTCATTTATCCTTTCTCAGCAAATGTCCAAAACTTATTCATCAAATAATTAATAGGTGTTGTAATCATAACATTTATAATAGGAGCAATTGTCTGCGATATTCCAAGGAAATTGACCTGTATATAAAGCAACAAAGAACTGAGCAAAAAACTAATCCCATACGAAATATATGTTTTTACCAGTGATTCTTTCTTTTTCCCACTTTTTTTTGCTTCCTTTTTAAATACAAACTTACTATTCCAGTAATATGCATTTAAAGTCCCAGTTACAAATCCCGCCGCATTAGCAATCATATAATAAACTCCAATAAAGGTAAAAATATAATATGTTACCAATGAAACTATTGTATTACTTACTCCAACTATACCAAATTTTATAAATTGGACTCCTATCTTTTCCCATAATTCTTTTATTTTTCTCATGTTCCACTCTTACCTTAAGAATTTCTCCACTCTGAAACGCGGTCTTCCCTTTGCTTCCATATAGATCTTTCCTATATACTCACCAACTACACCTAGTCCCAATAAGATTAAACCTCCAAATAACCAAATAGATACTACAATTGTAGCCCAACCAGAAACAGTATTTCCTCTTACTGCGCCAATAATAAACCACAAAATCATAAGCGCACTTACTCCTAATGCACCTACTCCAAGTGTTGTAATCATACGAATGGGTTTTATACTAAAAGATGTAATTCCATCAATTGCAAATGCAAGCATTTTTTTCAATGGATACTTAGATTCCCCTGCAAAACGTTCTTTTCTTGCATACTCAACAATATCACTTTTATATCCAATCAATGGAACAATTCCTCGCAAGAACAAATTAACTTCCTTATATTCTGATAATGCGTCTAATACAGTTTTACTCATTAATCTATAATCTGCATGATTAAATACAATATCAACTCCCATTGCCTGCATAATTTTATAAAATCCTTCTGCAGTTGTCTTTTTAAAAAAGGTATCTGTTGCACGAGAGTTCCTTACCCCATATACAACCTCGCATCCCTCTTTGTATTTTTCAACAAATTTATCCACTACATCAATGTCATCTTGTAAATCTGCATCCATGGTAATCGCCATATCACACAAATCTTTTACCGTCATAAGTCCTGCCAGTACCGCGAACTGATGACCTCGATTATGCGCTAATTTTACTCCTCCAATTTTGGAATTTTCACTGTGATATTTTTCGATTAATTCCCAAGTTCTATCCTTTGAACCATCATCCACAAAAACGATCCTGCTCTCTTCCGAAATTGCTCCTGTTGAAATCATATCACTCAATTTATTTCCCAATTCTTTCTGCGTTTCCGGAAGAACAGCTTCTTCATTATAACAAGGAACTACTATATACAATATATCGCTCATTTTACTTATTCCTCTTTCTTACTTTTCTGGATATAACCCTTTGTCTATCAATGCTTTAACTTCTTTAACAACAAACTCTTTATCTTCTTTATAGGTAACACCAAACCATTTATCACAAGATTTTAACACTCTTACACAAACCTTATTTTCTTTCAGAAGATCTCCAATAATTGTTGGAAGCAAATATTCTCCTTTCAGATTTCCTTCTTCCTGTGTTTTCAAAAATTCATCAAATCCATTTTCCAAAACATCAAAAATTTCTGGCATAAATCCCCACATATTCATTGAAACCGGCGCATCAACATCAATTATTTTTTCATTCTCACCCTTCTTAACAACGGCACCAGTTGCAGTCTTAATAATATTAGAGGTCTCTACTATTTCTGTAAGCATCTGGTTCTCATCTACTTTGCATATTCCACGTGTCACCCCACCGTTTTCACTTAACGTATTTTTTAAGACAAAACTAACCATGCTCACATTCATTTTATCAGTTTTTTCTTCATTCTTTGTCAATTCATTAAAAGCTTCTATATATGCTTCTTTTCCATAATAGTCATCTGCATTTATTACCAGAAACGGTTCTTTCACTACTGCTTTACAACATAAAATTGCCTGACCTGTTCCCCATGGTTTTGTTCTTCCCTTAAATTTTTCTTTATATTCACCAGAAATATCATCAACTTCTTGAAACACATATTCAACTTTAATCTTTTTTTCAATACGATTTCCTATTATTCTGCGAAAGTCTTCATCTATATCTTTTCTTATTACAAAAACAACTTTATCAAAACCTGCTTCCATCGCATCATAAATAGAATAGTCCATAATGATTTCACCCTTTGGCCCAACCGGCTCTAACTGTTTGATACCACCACCGAACCGACTTCCTATTCCAGCTGCCATAATAACTAATGTAGCTTTATTCATACTCGTTTCCTCCATTTGTAAATCACAAATTTTTGCATACTTTTTTATTAGATGTTAGGATCAAAAGAGTTTTTAAACTCACGACTTTCCACACATAGTACCTTGAAAACTTTACACAATCGTTTTGGAATAGATATTCGGCGTATTTCCCTTATATTTCAGTCAGTCCCTTGACTGGATTCTCAGGCTAATACCGGATTTTGAGTATAATGTCCTAAGCCCTTTCGAAATGTTAAGAGCTTCTTGAAATTTAATGCTACAATTTTACATCCGAAGAAAAATCTTCCACGTATCAGTTTCTGTACCGACATCCTGTCAGCATGATATTTTCTACGCTATAAAGATGGAATAGTTTCTACACCATTGCGGATCCGAAAGAGATTTTTAAACTCTTCAGTGCCCATAAAACATTGCTGTCTGGCACGTTCATGTGATTTTTATAGAAATAATTACTGAACTGACCCTTTTATGGATTTTTGCCTTACAACGATCTTTGTTTGGACAATTCGCACATTGATCTCTTTGGAATGAAATATGGAACTGTTGGGATTTTTCTCCAGTATAGCTACAGCTTTTTGGCTCATACCCAGCAGGACAGCGCAGAACTTTTGTACCTTCTTCATTAAATACAAACTCTACAAGGATGTTGTCTACAGGTTTTCCAGATAAATCCGTATTGACCAGCTGAATATTCTTTTCAGCTGCAAGATCGTGGTTCTCTTTTCCAGAGTATGCACCGTCTGCAACGACTGTTGTGATTTCATCCCGAACTTCCATGTGGGCAAGACTATCCTTTAAGAATTGACTGTCACTGTAATTATTCTGCTCGTACTGATAGTCAGTAATGACAGAACCATTTTTGCCAACGGTTTCTTCTATGTTAGCTGCATAGCCCTAATATTCTTTCCAGCATTCACTCGGTAGGTTATATCTAAATCAGAAGGATTCTAGAGCATTCCGGAAAGGAATCCACCGTCTTCTTTTGTGCGAGGGCGCCGGGAAGCTTCTTCGAAAACGTCCTGCTCTGAAAGACATCGTACCAGAAGCTGATACTCGGTAACATCATCGTATTCTGCGCCACAAAGTGACAGGAGTTTATCAGCAACATTGTGGATGCTACTTATCTGGCTTCCTGTCTCGTTTGAAGTATTATAATAAAATGTTTTGTTATAATCATTGGGATCATAATAATGTTCCATATCTTTAAGCAGGGCATCTTTTTTATTGTTATGGAGGTAAATGACCAGTTTGGATACGCAGGTGTAAAGCAGTTCTATACGGCTTAGTTTCCGGATATTTGCTGCAATCATCATGGAATCCATACGTTTGATACGTGGATTAATCTCCATGAGTTTGGCAATTTCTCCACTCAATCCGGGAAGACAGTCGTGAAGCAGATCCACGCCATAGGCAGATTCATAATCATAACAGCGTTTACGAAAACGGGAAAGATATTTATCACTCAGGGGCTGTTCCTCACAGCTGGTTGTATGGAGTGCATACTGATATCTTGGATCAAGCATGAGGTTCTCTACAAGTTCATCATCTGAAATGCCAAAAATTTCTTTGATGCTCAGAGCACCAATGCAGATATTTACTGGCGTATTAGGTCTTGACGCATTTGCTGAATATAAAACAGAAAATGGTTTCTCATCAATAGCCGGGAAAATATCTTATGCAAAAGTTTTTGCCCTGGAATGCTCCAAGGCTTTTTGTTCTCTGGCTGTGAGTCCGTTCGTGCAATCTGTAAAGGATATCTGATGATAGGAACTTGTTCTGAATGACATATGTGTTTACTGCCTTTATTTGATAAATACAGTATAGCGCATTCATCACAGCGTGGTAAATTTGTGTAAAATTTTCAAGGTACTATAGAGGCTTTTGACCCCAATATCTTATTATAACATATTATATTCTTAAAAGAAATATATTCGCCATGTTTTATCTCTTCTCCGAATGAATTTTGCCCACTTTTGTTGTAATTACTAGTATTTTGTGATAATCTGAAATAAATATTTCAACAATTATAATAAGAGAGGAAACAATAAAATGGTTAAAAAAAAAGTAACTTTAATAGTTCCTTGTTTCAACGAACAAGAAGCTCTTTTGATTTTTTATAAAGAAGTAACAAAAATTATAAAACAAACTACTTATGATTATGAACTTTTATTTATTAACGATGGTTCACAAGACAACACTTTAAAAATTCTTAAAGATTTATCCTCAAAAGATATGCATGTTCGGTACCTATCATTCTCAAGAAATTTTGGCAAAGAAGCAGCAATGTATGCAGGATTCTGTAATGCAGATGGAGATTATGTAGCTGTGATGGATGCAGATATGCAAGACCCTCCAGCTTTACTTCCACAAATGTTAGAGCTATTGGAAACTGATGAATATGACAGTGTAGCTACCAGACGAATGAATCGTGATGGCGAGCCACTAATTAGATCTTGGTTTTCCAGACAATTTTATTCATTGATAAACAAAATTTCAGATGCAGATATTGTAGATGGTGCTAGAGATTTCCGCCTTATGCGCAAAGAAATGGTCGATGCAATTGTATCTATGGGAGAAGTTAATCGATTCTCCAAAGGAATTTTTGGTTGGATCGGATTTAAAACTTACTGGCTTCCTTATAAGAATACAGAAAGAGTTGCTGGCGAAACCAAATGGAATTTTTGGAGTCTATTCAAATATGCTATTGATGGCATCATCAATTTTTCCGAAGTGCCTCTGAATATTGCATCTTGGTTTGGCATTGTCATGACAATTTTATCCTTTTTATTTTTAATTTTTATCATTGTCAGACGATTATGCTTTGGTGATCCTGTTGCTGGCTGGGCTTCAACAATATGTGTGATTGTTTTCATTGGAGGAATTCAACTATTTTGTATGGGTGTCATGGGACAATACATTGCTAAGAGCTATTCAGAAAGTAAACATAGGCCTCATTATATTATTGCAGAAACTAATAAATTGAATGTCAAAAAAATCAAGTAAAAATGTACTATAACTATTAAGATGAAGGATAAGAAAATGATTTTATTTCAAAAGAGAAAAGAAAATATTTTAAAAATTATATTACCATATTTTATTACAGGAATATTTACAGCAGTAACCCTTTTAGTCATGCTTTATACTTTAAAAATTTATCCTTTTGGTGATAAAACATATCTTTGGGCAGATGCAGATCAATATTTGGGCATAGAAAGTTTTTTTGGAAGTTTACTTGGGAAAAATGATATTTTTTATTCTTGGGGTAACGTGTTAGGTGGAAACGCTCTAGTCGAATTGGCATATTATTCATTTAGCCCATTCAACGTGATTTATATAATTTTTCACAACCACTTATTGTTTGCCGCACATTTGGTTGTTTATATAAAAATCATAATGACTTCTCTTACTTTTTGTTATTGCTTATTAAGCATATATGACAAAACAGACCTTTTACTAAAGTCCATATTATCTACATGTTATGCTTTCATGGGATATATGGTCTTTTACGGATGGAATACCTCTTGGATGGATGGAGTAATTTTACTTCCAATAATGTATGTTGGAATAAAAAAAATAATAGAAGGTAAAAATATATTGCAATATGTTTTTTCATTGTCCATTGCAATAATAGCTAATTTTTATATTGGATTTATGCTTTGCATAGGTTCATTCATTTTTTATATTGCACAATTGTTATTATCCACTGAAGAATTTATAAACACTCTAAAAAAAACATTTATAAAATATAGTTTTTCATCATTGGTTAGCGTTGGAATAAGTGCATTTTTATTAATTCCGACTTATCTCGGATTGCCTTCTAATCGAAGCTTAACACTTATTGATATGTTCAAATCAATGAATCTTGTTGCCAAACCTGCCGAAATATTGTCAGGATTATTTACTGGCCAAATCAATTCATTTGACCAAAACGCACCTTTGATTTATGTTGGTATATTCGTTATAGTTTTAGATATTCTATTTTTTGTTAATCAAAAGAATCCTTTCAAGAAAAAAGCTATTTTTTCAGTTCTAATCTTCATCTTTGTTATTAGTTTTGAAAATAGTTTTATAAATCAAGTTTGGCATGGATTGAGTAATAATGTTTGGTTTAATTATAGATATTCTTTCATCCTCAGCTTTCTTCTTCTTATTATTTCCTGCGAAACATATGAACTGTTAAAAAAAGGTATGATTTCAAAAAAAGATATACTTAAATCAGTCTTAATTCTAGGCATTATTTTAATATTTGTTTTCCAAAATGCTTCTGACAAAATAAATATGCATGGAATTTGTTTCGATATTGTTCTAATCGTAATAATTTTGACAGTGGTTTTTACGAAAAAACAATATATAAAAAAATCTTCAGCAGTAATTTTAGCGTGTTGTATAGTATTATCTTTAGCGTATAATGGATATTTTTATTTAAAAGATACCGATATGCAGTCAAGTAATACCTATTGGTCTAATAAATCGCTGATACAAAATGCTACAGCTCTAATAAATGACGATTCCTTTTATCGTATGGATAAAAGCTTTTCTCAGGGACGATGTGATAGCAATTTATTCAATTATAAGGGCATATCAAATTATGCTTCTACTGAAAATCTGGAAAATTTAGAATATTTAAAAAGATTAGGCGTTAGTCATAGTTGGATGTGGGCAACCTATACCACAAATCTACCAGTTGCAACAGAATCATTGCTAGGATTTAAATATGTTCTAGCCAATACAGATAATGCAAAAGGGTATGAAATAATCGGTAAATCTGGTGACATTACATATTTTAAAAATCAATATGCATTACCAATTCTATTTCCTGTTAATAATTTGGAAAATTACAATTTAAATGAATTAAATGATTTCGATTTACTAAATAAAATGTGGAAATCAATAAATGGTTTGGACGAAAATATATTCACCCCTTGCACTCTTGTTAATATTTCTTCTAAAGAAGAAAATCGTCTAAATTTCACTATAGAAAGCACTGGTTCTGTTTATTTGCTAATTCCATCCGGTTCATACACTTCAATAAATATAACTGGTTCTGGGCTTCAAAAAGATATTGATTATGATTATTCTTCTGAAATATATTATATTGGAGAATTTAATGAAGGGGATTCTTTAGAAATTTCCTTTACAACAACAGATGAAAATTTTGATTTGAATAGTATTTCTTGTTATATTGAAAACTCAAATATAGTATTTGATAATTCACAATTAGTAAATAATCAAAATATTTCAATTGAGGAACTAAGTAGCTCTCATTTGGTAATGACTTATTCAGGCGAAAAATATAATATAGCAACAACAATCCCCTACGATAAGGGTTGGAAAGTTTACGATAACGGAAAAGAACTAACAACAACTAAAAATTGGAATAATTTTTTATCTTTCCAATTAACTCCAACAAAAAAACATCATATAGAGTTACTATATAGACCAATTGGCTTTAGTATAGGATGCAAAATTACATTTTTCTCTATTGTATTATTATTTTTATTTGAATTTTTAAATTCTAACATTATGCAAAAACATATAAAGTGTAAAACCAAACATACACATCGAAAATCAAAATAAGAGTAATCAAACTTGTTGAAATTTTCTCTTCAGGAAAGGCTAGTTTAAGTTCTTCGTGAGGGATTTTCTTGCGGAGTAAACTTGAGGGTCTGGCGAAAATCAGACCCTTTAAGATATACCAGAAACATAATCTTTAATTATTGTAAACGGTAGAACATAAATACCTTGACAAATAAGAATGGTCACTTTTGTGAAAAAACGTCAGAAAGATATTTCCGATATTGATCAGAAGATCATCTCCATGTATGCCAAAGGAATGACTACCCGGCAGATTTCCGAAACTATCGAAGATATTTATGGCTTTGAGACTTCCGAAAGCTTTATTTCTGATGTGACTGATAAGATCCTGCCACAGATTGAAGACTGACAGAATCGGCCACTGGACGAGGTCTATCCCATTCTCTACATTGATGCGATTCATTATTCTGTAAGGGATAATGGCGTGATCCGGAAGCTTGCTACTTACGTGATTCTGGGAATCAACACGGAAGGAAAAAGGAAGTTTTAACCATCAGTGTTGGCGATAACGAAAGCGCAAAATACTGGCTTTCTGTTATGAATGAGCTGAAAAATCGTGGTGTCAAAGATGTATTAATCATCTGTGCCGATGGTTTAACTGGAATCAAAGAAGCGATTGCAGCAGCTTTTCCAAAGACGGAATACCAGCGTTGTATTGTACATCAAGTACAAAACACGCTGAAATATGTCCCGGATAAAGACAGAAAAGCATTTGCAACGGATTTGAAGACCATTTATCAGGCTACAGATGAAAAGAAAGCGCTGGCAGCCTTAGATCGTGTAACAGAAAAATGGACATCGAAATATCCGAATTCCATGAAGCGTTGGAAAGACAACTGGGACGCAATTTCGCCAATTTTTAAATTTTCAACGACGGTCAGAACGGTAATTTATACTACAAATGCCATTGAATCCCTGAATTCTACCTACTGGAAACTGAATCGCCAGAGAAGCGTATTTCCAAGCGATACAGCTCTATTAAAGGCACTGTATCTTGCCACATTTGAGGCTACGAAGAAATGGACCAGTACGATCCGGAACTGGGCACAGGTGTATGGTGAACTGAGTATTATGTGATTATTCCGGGGCTCTCTGAGCCACCTGTCCGGACTTTGAGAGCCATCTGTCCGGAGAATGAGAGCCATATATTCCGGTAATTCAGAGCCACCTTATTGGGCTCTATTACATATATTTCCT
>Ga0129311_1001746_pt1 | contig 14712 bp, 16 predicted proteins | sample Go1ome_FD_94435 | JGI IMG/M metagenome (GOLD analysis project Ga0129311, IMG submission 94435) | Western lowland gorrila individual fecal microbial communities from Wisconsin, USA - Go1022B metagenome | ecosystem: Host-associated > Mammals > Digestive system > Large intestine > Fecal | place... | reverse complement strand
GTTAAAACAGAGAAATTATAGAATGATTATAATATGTTGCAGGAGGGACGAGATGATTTTAGAGCGGGTTCATATCGCTAATTTTAAAGGGATTGAAGAGTGTACAGTAGAACTTAAAGAGGGATTTAATCTGATTATAGGGAATAACGGATATGGGAAGACATCTATTCTTGAAGCAATTTCAGTGGGATTAGGTGGATATATTGCAGGTTTGGAAGAAGTGCCTACCAAGCATTTTTCAAAAGATGAAATCAGAGTTGTTCTTGAAAAACAAGGAGAGGGATCATTTAATAAACGTTATATGACTCCTGTTTCTATAGCATGTGAAGCAGTGGTTGAAGGTGAAAAGTTTGAATGGACAAGGCGAAAGAACAGTTTAAAATCATCAAGAAGCACAGTAGAGCCAAGAACTATTTGCAAAAAAGCATATCAGATGGCAAATGAAAGTAATCATATTCTTCCAATATTGAGTTATCAGAGTACGGCCCGTATGTGGATGCAAAAGCGGGAAGCGCCGGAGAACATTTTTTCAAAAAAGTTTTATCGAACAGTTGGCTATGCGGGATGTCTTCAGGAAGCATCGAATATAAAAATGCTGATGAACTGGATTCGACATATGGAAAAACAGGAATGGAAACGCAAAGAAACAATAGGAGAATATCTTGGAGTAAAAAGAGCTGTATGTAAATTTATGCAGTTTATGATGGATGAAGAAGTGTTGAATGTTGAGTATGATGATCAGAGTGATGAATTGGTTTTTATAACAAATTCAAACGCACTTCCAGTCAGATATCTGAGTGCGGGATATCAGTCTTTGATTTGGATGATTTTGGATATTGCATATCGGATGGCGTTATTAAATCCGGATTTATTGGAACGGATCAATGTGACACCGGGAGTTATTTTGATTGATGAACTGGATATGCATTTACATCCAAAATGGCAGTGGAAAGTAGTGGAGGCATTAAAAAAGACATTTCCTAATGTACAATTTATTGCTGCTACGCATTCACCAATTATTATTTCTTCTTGCGAGAATGTAAATATTATTACAGTGGATGAATATAAGAGAATTTTTTATGAGAACAGTCCTTATGGGATGGATGTTAATTATGCATTGGATAACTGTCAGGATAGCCGGGCACTTCCAGAAGATATCCAGAAATTGGTTGATGAATTCAGTGAAAATATTGATGAAGAGGATTTAAAAGCTGCAAAGAAAAATTTGTGCCAATTGAAAGAAATTTTAGGAGAAGGGCATCCGAGGGTAACTTGGGCGGAGGCTACATTAGAATTAGAAGAACTTCCATTGGGGGATTAGAATGAGATTTATACGAAAGAATTCAGAACCGGAATCGCTTACTCAATATAAAAAGTAGTCAGGCGCTTACTATGATGGATATGATAAAAAGGATGATGTAAGAGAGGCGCTATTAAAAGAGCAGGGGTATTTATGCGGATATTGTATGAAGCGATTAGAATCATGCAATCAAGTGAAAATAGAGCATATTGTTCCACAAAGCAGATTGTTGGAGGATGAAAAAGCAGCATTGGATTATCATATTATGATAGGTGTCTGCTATGGTAATGAAGGGCATCCTAAAAGGGAGCTGACTTGTGATGCACATAGAGGGAATGATGATTTGACAGTAAGTCCATTCAGTGAGGCAAGTATCAGTTTAATAAAGTATCGTTCAGATGGAACTATTTATTCGGATAATCCGGATATCAATAAAGACTTAAATAGTACTTTAAATCTAAACTATAATGGATTCGGAGTATATTTAAAAGAAAACCGAAAAGAAGTTTTGTTGGCGTGTAAAAACAAGCTTAAGACAATGAAGAGTCAGGGATGTTGGTCCAGAAGATTGTTACAGCGAATGTTGGAAGAGTATGAGCAACCAGATGCCGAAGGAAAATTGAAACCATATTCGGGGATTGCTGTGGAGTATTTGAAGACCAGGTTAAGGAAGGCGTAGAAAATAGAGAGAGAATATATACCCATGGATTTAAGTACTGAAAATATTATGAGACAGCTACATATTATTTATGGAAATTTTGGAAGTCCGACAGAATGCAATGAGTTCCAGTATGATTCAGAAGTGAGACAGTTAATCTCACAGTTGGAAATTTACGATCAAGTATGCGATGAAATTGGTCATGTTATTTTACACTTAGAGAACACTAATTCTTTTATTGATGATACAGTAACTATTAATGGAAAAAGTACAGACGAAAAAGAGCAGGAAGCAAATTACTTTGCAGCTTGCTTATTAATGCCTTCGGATGATGTTGACAGATTTATTGATCTGGAAATTTTGAATTTTCAGGAAAGAGGATTGTCAGTATTGGATATTGCACGGATTATGTCGGAATTTAGTGTTAGTTTTGGCATGGCATTAAATCGCTTGGAAAGTCTGGAGGCTATAGATCTGAATGAGAAATTACGTCTTGATAATGAAAAAACTGAGAAGAAAGTGGGCAATCTGCTTCGAAGTGTTGGTGGAAATGCAAGGTTGAATGAACCTAGTAAGGAGATTGATATACCGTATGAATATATTGACTATGCGATATACAATTATAACCATAATGTGATACCGAAGGAGACTTTGGAAAAGGTTTTAGATTGTTACCATCTTGATATGGAGGATGTTAGTGATAAGCTTATTGAACATTCTGATGCTACTGATGATGATTTGGATGATTTGATAGGAGGTTTGGATGATTGAGAGCCTCTTTAGATACAAATGTAATAATTCATTTTTATAAAGATGGTTTACAAGAGATTTGGAATGTGTTAAGAATTGTCCGGTGGATGTGCTGTGATCGGGGAAGTATGATGAAAGAAAGGGCAAGGTAAGGAATGAAGATACTTCTGTTTGGAGTAAGTAATATTGGTAAAAGTACACTTGGGGAATTGCTTGCTAAGAAATTAGAATATGATTTTTATGATTTGGATGAAGAGGTGAAAAGAGAATTTCAAACTACTCTGGAAGAATTTGTGCATACGGAAAATTTACGATGGCGAGATCAAAAGAGGGGCAGAATAATAAAAAAGATTTTATCTACAGAAAAGGATATAGTCTTTGCAATAACACCAATCTCATATACTGATAATTTCAGAAAGCGGATTATAGCGGATGATGTGTTGCCGATTGTGCTCGTTGATACTCCTGAAAATATATTTGATCGGTTGGTTTTTAGTGATGAGAATGACAATATTTATACGGATGATGAGTACAAGAATCAACATAAGGAATATTATTTGAGAGATATTCAAGACGATATTGAATGGTATGGTAACATTTTTTCGAAGATCGGTATTAAAAATGAATTTGTAATAAGTAAAGATTCTGTGGAGCAGAACGTGGACAGATTGATTTTAGAATATCATTTGGATAAGTTAAACTAGATTACAAAAGTTATAAAGGAGAACATCAAATGGGAAAAAGTACGAGAGGTTATTGTAAATATTGCAGTAAAGAATACACAAGAACAGGCATGGTAAAACATCTGCAAACGTGTAAGAGAAGAGTTGATTTATACGAAAAGGCAACAGAAACAGAGAAGTATTTTGAACTGCTGTTATATGGAGCGTACAATAAAGATTACTGGCTTATTATACAGATCAAAGAGAATGCAACATTGGAAGATCTGGATCAGTTTATCCGTGATATCTGGGTAGAATGCTGTGGACATTTAAGCGCGTTTGAGATTAATGGCGTAAGCTATGAAAAGGAACCAGAGGATGATTTTGGCTGGGATGAGCCGGCAGAAAGTACGGAACATAAATTAAAAGAAATACTTGAACCGGATATGTTGTTTGGATATGAGTATGATTTTGGATCTACTACGGAACTTGCAATTAAAGTATTGGACTATTATAATGCACCAAAGCAGAGTAAAAAAGTGGTGATATTATCCAGAAATAATCCACCGGAATTTCAATGTTCGATTTGCGGGGAGCACAGAGCATCCTGGATAAATGCTGTGGATATTTATGGTGAAGAACCATTTTGGTGTGACGAGTGCGCAGACAAGCTTGAAGAGGGCGAATTTGATGAAGAAATTGACAGTGAAGAGGTGTGGTTACTTCCTGTTACGAATTCTCCGAGGATGGGTGTCTGTGGATATGAAGGAAGCAGTGTGTATCCGGAGCAGTTTGAGCCGGATGAAATTTGTTAGATAAATACAGATATAATTAGTTCACAAAGAGAAGGAAAAAGCTATGTCGATTAAAGAACGAGAGGAGCGTTTATTTCAAAAATTAAGAGGAAAAGATGCCAGTATTGTAGCCGATGGAGTGATCTGCGAGCAGGAATTCTTAAATGCCAGATATAAGATCGTATATATCCTAAAAGAAGTAAATGGTGGAAAAAGCTGGGACTTGCGGGATTTTGTTTATGAGGGTGGAAGACCACAGACATGGGATAATATTGCACGCTGGACGGAAGGCATTTTGTTCTGGGAAAAAGAATTTTCATGGTCTGAGATGGAGACGGACAATGAACAAAGACGCTTGCGGGAGTTGAAGAGAATAGCAGCGGTCAATTTGAAGAAAACTTCTGGTGGATATACTTCAAATAATGGTGAAATTTACAGGGCAGCAGTTGATCATCATGACATTATCAAGGAGCAGATTGATTTATATAAAGCAGACTTTATTATTTGCTGTGGCACGGAGTATGCTTTTATGGATGCGTGCTATGAGGGAAAAGAGGTCGACTGGAAAATGACTTCAAGGGGAATCTGGTATTTCAGAGATGGGAAATCTGTTGTTATATCATTTTCGCATCCGGAAGCAAGAGTGAAAGATGCGTATTTGTTTTATGCACTGACGGATGCGGTGAAGGAGATTATGCGTTGTGAAGAGTTTGAAGAACAACTATAAGTATAAGAAAAAAGAAAAAGCCTTTTGTGGCGGTTTGGTGTGATAAAAGTGCCGGAAAATACAGTGAAGAAAATGGAGATCAGATGAGAAGAGGAAGATGGATTATTTTCGGAATGTTAGTGGTGTTGCTTGCGGGATGTTCCGGGAAGAAAACGGCAGAGGTTTTGGAAAATGCAAAAAATGCAGAAAGTACAGATGAGAAAAATACGCTTGATTTTGTAGATGTACACGGAGAGCGTTATACGGTGGAAATCAATGAAGCAGTTGCGAAAAATCCGTATGATAATGCACTTTTTGCAAAAACTGAAAATAAAATTAGCTATGAAGATGACAAGTACACTTCAAGGCTGGGCGTAGATGTATCTGTTTTTCAGGGAGATATTGACTGGAATCAGGTGAAAGCAGCAGGCTATGAGTTCGCAATTTTGCGGATCGGATATCGTGGATATGGTGAAGAAGGTACGTTAAATGCAGACGAGAAGTTTGAACAGAATCTGGAAAATGCCCGAAAAGCGGGAATGGATGCTGGTGTTTATTTTTTCTCACAGGCAGTAAATGAAGAAGAGGCAAAGGAAGAGGCTGATTTTGTTCTGGAACATTTAAAAGGGCAGGAGCTTCAGATGCCGGTTGTGTATGATCCGGAGCATATTCTGGAGGACGAAGCACGGACGGATGGTGTGACGGGAGAACAATTTACCCAAAATGCGAAGGTATTTTGTAAAGCAATAGAAGAAGCGGGATATGATGCCATGATTTACAGTAATATGCTGTGGGAAGCGTATGAACTGGATCTGGAAAAGCTGTCGGATTATCCGGTCTGGTATGCAGATTACGAAGAACTTCCGCAGACGCCGTATAGGTTCAGTATGTGGCAGTATTCCAGTACAGGAAGCGTGCCGGGGATTGAAGGAAATGTGGATTTGGATATCCAGTTTGTAAAAAGATAAAAATATACTGATTTCTGAAAAAGTATTTGTTGCGATTTGAAGGTAAAATTTGCAGGAAAATGTAGTACGAAATCGTAGACATTGACGGAATGATTGCCGCGGCTGATGAAGTGTGATAGAATAAATTTTATGATGTTATAGACTGAGCATAGTATCGCTGATACTTGTATGACGAAATGTCTGATTTTAGCTTTATACAAGTTGTGTATGGATAATTGAGTACAGAGATAAACAGATTGTATAAAGTTAGAAAAGTTCAGAAAAGGCACAGAACACCAGGCAGGGAGAATGGAAAGAATGAAACCAGTTTACGAAAGATTCATCGAAAATCCGGATTTTACGAAACCGGAATTTGTCGAATTGATAAAATGTGCAGAAGATCCGGAGGCAGTCCGGAGACTGAAAGAAGAAGCAGTCCGTATCCGGGAGATCTATTATGGGAAAAAGGTATTTACCAGAGGACTGATCGAATATACCAACTATTGTAAGAATGACTGTTATTACTGCGGAATCCGTAAAAGCAATGCGAATGCAAAGCGCTACCGTCTGACAGAAGAAGAGATCATGGCGTGTTGTGAAAATGGGTATGAGCTTGGATTCCGGACGTTTGTTCTTCAGGGCGGGGAAGATGCTTATTATACAGATGACCGGATGGTAGAGATTATTAAAAAAATCAAGGAAGCATATCCGGAATGTGCGCTGACGCTGTCGATTGGTGAGAAGTCTTATGAGAGTTATAAAAGGTTCCGGGAAGCCGGAGCAGATCGTTACCTGCTTCGCCATGAGACGGCGAATGAAGAGCATTACCGGAAGCTGCATCCAGAGAAAATGAGTCTTGCAGTCCGGAAAAACTGTCTGTATGATCTGAAGAAGCTTGGTTATCAGGTGGGGGCTGGCATGATGGTTGGTTCACCTTATCAGACGACAGAGGATCTTGCAGAGGATCTGGTATTTCTGAAGGAATTGCAGCCGGAAATGGTGGGGATCGGACCGTTCATCCCACACCACGATACGCAGTTCGCAAAAGAACCGGCAGGAAGTGTGGAGATGACACTGTTTCTGCTCGCTGTGATCCGAATCTTGCTGCCGAAGGTACTTCTTCCGGCAACGACAGCACTTGGGACGATGGATCCGCTTGGCAGAGAGAAAGGGCTGCAGTCAGGAGCCAATGTTGTGATGCCGAATCTTTCACCGGTAAAGAACCGGAAGCAGTATGAGCTGTATGATAACAAGATCTGTACCGGGGAAGAAGCGGCAGAATGCCGCGGATGTATGGGAAGACGAGTGGCAAGTGTCGGATACGAACTGGTGACAGAGCGTGGAGATGCAGTGTAAAGAGAGTATGATGGATGGAATCGAACGGATTTTCTGTAAAAACTTACTAAAATTATGCTTTTGATTTTAAACAGATATCACAAAGAAGAAAAAATTTTTTTGCAAGAATCAAAAGAATCTGTAGAAAGAAAACATTTTTCGATACATTTCGATGGATTTCACAAGCTATCGAACCGGCATTTTCAGCGGTAAAAGAATCTCCCTTTTTACCACTAGGAAAATATACGCAGGATATGCTACTATATAGAAGTCGACAATACTTATACGCGTAAGAACAGGAGGAACTTGATTTAGCTGTTTTCTAATGAGAACCCGCAGACCTTTCTTGTACAATGCGGTATCATAAATAAAATATTTTATTTTAAAGCAAATTGAAATTGTATATAGAGAACCATATATACAAGCCGGACACAGGGGAATGGGACCGTAAAAAGTTTCGTTCCCCTGTGTTTGGTTGTAGAATGAAAGGTATCGTTTGAATTTATGTTTCAGGCTTCTGCATTTTATCCCTACCGAAACTTACAGTTTTATGGTATGATGAAAAAGTATGTAATCATCGCAGAAAAAGTCGTTTATGATAAAAATATGAGGATTACACGAAAGAGGAAGCCAGCCTGTAAAAGGTCTTGTTTCCGATTCCGAATTTTGGGAGGAATATAATTTGAGTAAGAAAAATGAGTATCAGGGACATCTGATCCGTGAGGTTTACCCGGATTCCATTGCCGAGGCGATGGAGATCGAGCCGGGAGATGTCCTTCTGCGAATAAATAACCAGAAAATAGAGGACGTTTTTGATTATCGTTATATGATCAAGGATGAGTATGTAGAAGTGCTGATCCGCAAGCCGGATGGGGAAGAATGGCTTCTGGAGATCGAGAAAGAATATGACGATGATCTGGGGGTTGAATTTGAAAATGGTCTGATGAGCGACTACCGTTCTTGTAGCAACAAGTGTATTTTCTGTTTTATCGACCAGATGCCGCCGGGAATGCGTGAGACACTGTATTTCAAAGATGATGATTCCCGGCTTTCTTTCCTGCAGGGAAATTATATCACTCTGACGAATATGAAACAGAAGGACGTGGACCGTATCATTGAGATGCAGCTTGCACCGATCAATATTTCCATTCAGACCACCAATCCGGAACTTCGCTGCAAGATGCTGCACAACCGTTTTGCCGGGGAAAAGCTGAAATTTCTGGATGATCTGTATGCCGGGCATGTAGAGATGAACGGACAGATCGTATTGTGCAAAGGTGTCAATGACAAGGATGAGCTGCGGCGTTCCATCGAAGATCTGATGAAATATCTGCCGTTTATGCGGAGTGTATCGGTGGTCCCGTCAGGGCTTACCAAGTACAGAGAAGGACTTTATCCTCTGGAGCTTTTTAATAAAGAAGAAGCCGAAGAGACCATTGATCTGATCGAGAGCTATCAGAAGAAAGCATATGATGAATACGGGCTTCATTTTATCCATGCAAGTGATGAGTGGTATATCCTTGCAGAGAGGGATTTCCCGGAGGAAGGACGCTATGACGGGTATATCCAGCTGGAAAATGGTGTTGGCATGATGCGGCTTCTGCGGGATGAATTTTATCATGCGCTGGATGAGCTTCTGGCGAGCGAAGAATATCCGAAGTTGAGAGATTCTGTGGAGCGGACATTTACCACAGCCACGGCAAAGCTTGCCTACTCGACGATCCGGGAATTCTCAGAAAAGATCATGGAAGCATTTCCAAAAATAAAGATCACACCGGTGTGTATCCGTAATGATTTCTTCGGCGAGACGATCACCGTATCCGGGCTGATCACAGGACAGGATCTGGTGGCGCAGATCAAAGAGCGGCAGGAAGCAGGAGAGGATCTGGGAGACACGCTTCAGATCCCGATCAATATGCTGCGAAGCGGAGAAGAGGTCTTTCTGGATGATATGACCGTACAGGATGTGGAAGCGGCACTTGGCATGAAGTTAAAAGCCGTGGAGTCCGGTGGAAAGGATTTCCTTGACGCGGCACTGAATTTGGATTATCATACAGAACGGAACAATGAGAACTTTGTATACATCAAAGCATACGACAGAGAGGATGAGTAACTTGAAATTTTCAAAACAGATGTCTGAATCGATCAAACTCGGAGTGATCCTTGCAATCGCAGGTGGATTTATGGACGCCTATTCTTATATGTGCAGAGGAAAAGTATTTGCAAATGCGCAGACTGGAAATATTCTGCTTCTTGGAATCAATATTTCAGAGAGAAACTGGCAGATGGCACTTCATTATCTGGTACCGGTGCTGGCATTTGCCATTGGAATCGCCCTTGCAGATCTGGTGAAAATACGGACAAAAGACCTGACACTTTTACACTGGAGACAGATCTCGGTATTCTGTGAAGCGGTGATCCTGCTTGGTGTCTGCTTTATCCCGCAGGAATTTAATCTGGCGGCAAATGCACTTACATCCCTCGCGTGTGGTATTCAGGTAGAGAGCTTCCGCAAGATTCACGGGAATGGTATTGCGACAACCATGTGCATCGGAAATCTGCGAAGCGCAACCCAGCACATGTGCAGCTATGCGAACACAAAGGATAAAGAGTATATCAAAAAGGGACTTTTATATTATGGAATTATTTTCTTCTTTGTGATCGGAGCAGTGATCGGAAATGCCTGTGTGGAAATGTTTGCGGAAAAAGCACTTCTGGTTGCATCTGCGATTTTGGCAGTTGCGTTTGTGCTGATGTTTATTGATGGAGAAAAGGAACGATGCAAATAGAGCAGATCGCATATATCAAATCTGATTTTTCGGAAAAATTCGGGATTCCGCGCCAGAGTAATCTCGCGGACAACCGGGCAGAGATCCATTTTCTGCCAAAATATCAGAATGTGGATGCGCTGCGGGAAATAGAGACGTATGATTATCTGTGGCTGATCTGGGAATTTTCGGAATCTATCCGGGATACCTGGAGCCCGACGGTACGTCCACCGCGGCTTGGCGGAAATAAACGGGTGGGAGTTTTTGCCACCCGTTCTCCATTTCGCCCGAACCCGATCGGACTTTCATCGGTAAAACTTACGGGCGTGGAATTTCGGGAAAAAGAAGGACCGGTGTTGATCGTAGAGGGAGCGGACCTTCTGGACGGAACCCCGATTTACGATATCAAGCCTTACCTTCCGTATGTGGACAGCCATCCGGAGGCAAGGGGCGGTTTTGCAGAAGAAAAAAAGGATTACAGACTGGAAGTGAGTTTCCCAGAGCAGTGTCTGGAACTGATTCCGGCAGAAAAAAGGACGGCGCTGATTCAGATCCTGGAACAGGATCCAAGACCTTCTTACCAGAAGGATCCATCCCGGATTTACGGTATGGACTATGCAGGAATGGGAATCCATTTCCGGGTAGAAGAAGGAACACTTATTGTGACGGAGGTAGAAAGATTATGAAAATCTATCTTGCACCGATGGAAGGCATTACAGGTGAGGTATACCGCAGGGCGTACCACACCTTTTTTGAACCCATGGATAAATATTTCACCCCATTCCTGAACCCGAATCCTAAAGGAAAATTTAGCAGACAGGAATGGAATGAGATCCTTCCGGAAAATAATGAAGGCATGTACACAGTTCCACAGATCCTGACAAATCGCGCCGAAGACTTCATACGCCTTGCCAGGCAGCTGAAAGAATTCGGCTATGAAGAAGTCAATCTGAACCTCGGCTGCCCTTCTAAAACAGTTGTAAACCGGAAAAGGGGATCCGGCTTTTTGTTTTATCCTGATGAACTGAACCGCTTCCTTGACGAAATCTTCGATAAACTCGATATGAAGATTTCCATCAAAACAAGAAGTGGCAAATACGAACAGGATGAGTTCGAAGAACTTCTGGATATTTACAATCATTATCCCCTGGAAGAACTGATCTTTCACCCAAGAGTCCAACAGGATTACTACAAAAACAGACCCGACTGGACGACCTTCGTCTACGCCTTCCGGAACAGCAAAAATCCTCTGGTCTATAATGGAGACATTTTTTGTGTGGAAAATTACCAAATCTTCCACCAAAAATTTCCCGAAACAGAATGCATCATGCTCGGAAGAGGAATTCTGATGAACCCATTTCTTCCGACAGTTATAAAAGGGAAAGCTTCATTTGACATTGCGAAGCTTGCTGCATTCTGCGATCATCTTCTTGATGCCTATATCGAAAAATCACCAGAAGAAAAAAACGCAGTAGTCAAAATGAAAGAACTCTGGTGGTATCTCGGCAAAAACTTTCAAAACAGCGAAGAATATCTGACCCAAATCCGAAAAAGCCAGACCATCCGGGAATACCGGATGGCGGTAGAAGGTTTATACAGAAACTGTACGTATTTACAATAATAAAAATGCAGTTTGATGAAACAGCCAAAATACTAAAGAAGAAACCATTTATTATACATAAAGCTATAAAAATATTTAAAACAAGACTTTTCTAGTAAAATTGCATAAAACCCTAGGCGTTAGTTTTGACTAAGATTCACAAAAATCTGAAAAACATTAGAAACTTCTACAATTATCTGATAAAATAAAGAGGTAGGGATTCGGCAAGTCTAAGAAAGAAGGAAGAAAATGTACGAAGTAGGAGATTTAATTGTTTATGGCCGGACAGGGATTTGTGAAGTGACCGAAATTACGACGCTGAAAATGGATGGAGTACCGAAGGACAAACTGTATTACATTTTGAGACCGGTACATGAGAAACACGGAAAAGTATTTACACCGGTAGACAATGAAAAAATTGTCATGCGAAGAGTCATTTCAAAAGAAGAAGCAGAAAAACTGATCCGTGAGATACCGCAGATCGAGGGACTCTGGATCGGAAACGAGAAGCAAAGGGAAGAAAAGTACAGAGAATGCATGAAAAGCTGTAAATGCGCAGAGTGGGTGCGGATCATCAAGACACTGTATGAACGGAAAGTATCCCGCCTGAAGCAGGGAAAGAAGATCACGGCGACCGATGAACGTTATCTCCGGATGGCAGAAGGGAACCTGTATTCGGAGCTTTCCATAGCACTTGGAATTCCGGAAAGCGGAATGGAAGCATATATATCGAATAAAATAAATGAGACAGAAGAACCGGTTCTTTGCTAATGCAGAGGACCGGTTCTTCCGGGCATAACGGGAGCGAAAAATGGTAACGACAGCACAGAGGGATGATTTTGCAGAATATTTGGCATTTCCGGCTGTTTTCTGAAAAATGGGTTCTTCAAATAGAAGCCATTCTATGCTATACTGTTTTGGATAAGATTGAAAATGAGGTGAAATCATGGATAAAGAATTAGAACTTGTGGAGCATAAAGCTTCAATCCTGATAGATGCGTTACCATATATCAGAGACTTTAACCAGAAAACGGTGGTTATTGAGTACGGATGTGCCGAGTGGCTCAGCGGAGTGGAAGAGCAGAGACTGATGCAGGATATCGTCCTCTTAAAGAGTGTTGGTATGCGCCCGATCGTAGTGCATGATACCCGTATGGGACTGGACAAATTCCGTGAGAATAAACGAATAGCCAAGCTCCTTGAACTCTGTGGAGTTAAAGCAATCGGTATTTGTGGTGTAGACACAGAGACCATTGGACTGATGCTGGACAATGATTATATTCCGGTTATCGTGCCAAATGATATCGACAACGAAAGCGAATATATCGATCCAAGAGAGACCGCACTTGAGATTGCAGAGAAGATGCAGGCGGACAAGCTGGTTTATCTGTCAAAATATCCTGGAATCTACAAAGACGAAGAGAGAAAAGATCTTTATTATAAGATTACCGTTCCGGAAGTAGAAAAACTGCGCAAAGAACGCAACTTCCCGAAAGAATTTGACGAGATCATAGGTTATGGCCTTCAGGCATCGAAAAATGGGGTTAACCGTGTGCACATTCTGGACGGAAGAATCCGTCACGTTCTTCTGATCGAATTCTTCAGTGTAAACGGAGCCGGAACGATCTTCATTGAAACAGAAGCAAAATTATATCTTCACGAGCTTGGCAAATAGGAGACCGGCTCGATGAAGAAAATGACAGGAAAAAATACATTGATGCTCTTTCTGACGGCATTTATCTGGGGATCTGCATTTGTAGCACAAAGTGTGGGAATGGATTATGTGGGACCATTCACATTCAGTTGCGTGCGTTCCTTTATCGGAGGAATCTTTCTGATCCCGTGCATCTGGTTTCTGGATAAATGGCGTGCAAAAAATGATGGGACAGAAGGAGAGAAAAAGGCAGTTTCCAAAGAAGAAAAAAAGACGGAACTGCTCGGTGGTATCTGTTGTGGTCTTGCACTATGTGTGGCAACCAATCTGCAGCAGATCGGGATGAAGTACACAACGGTAGGAAAAGCCGGATTTATCACAGCCCTTTACATTGTGCTTGTGCCGATTTTTGGAATCTTTCTGAAAAAGAAAGTAGAAGCAAGAATCTGGGTAAGTGTCATGATTTCTGTTGTGGGCTTGTATCTGCTCTGTATCACCGACAAGCTGGTGCTTGGAAAAGGGGACACACTGGTTCTTCTGTGTGCGGTCGTATTTACGATCCACATTCTGGTGATCGATTACTTTTCACCAAAAGCAGACGGTGTGCGGATCGCCTGCATCCAGTTCTTCATAACCGGAATTCTGTCGGCAATCCCAATGTTTTTATTTGAAACACCACGTCTGTCAGATATTTTTGCAGCAGCAGTACCGGTACTTTATGCCGGAGTCCTCTCAAGCGGTGTAGCCTACACCCTCCAGATTGTAGCCCAGAAAGATGCCGACCCAACCGTGGCATCTCTCATCCTCAGCCTGGAATCCGTCTTCTCCGTCCTCGGAGGCTGGGTGATTCTCGGTCAGAAACTAAGTATCCGAGAAATAGCAGGATGCATTCTGATGTTCAGCGCCATCATCCTCGCCCAATTACCAGGAAAGCCAGAAAATAAAGAAGCATAGCTACTAAATTGTTGCAATTGCGGAAAGCATACGGCTTACGAAAACAATAGCAGAGAGTGAAAGATAGCCGAAAAAAATGGTAATCGGGTGGTATTGGAAAAACATTAAGAAAGCATACAACATACAACACTGTGGTGTCAAAACAAAACCACTCAGTGAGCCAAAGCTACCGCCTTCCGTTCATTACATTGAACACACACCAAAACATATAAATCAGGGAAAACCAGCAGAATGTACAAATGATTTTGTTTCAATTCCAATTGTTGTGCAATGGAGAGAAGACGCAGGGAATTGTGGAAGCCATTGCTGACACAATCCCCGCATTCAGCGGCTTCTCGGAATGGTTTGCACAACGGAAGTGAAACAAAATCATTTGTACATTCTGCGTCAATTCCTCCAATTCTACAAAATTTTGCGCTACCCACCCTCAATGTAATAAACTTAGAACTTCCATTTTAAATCCAGGTATGCTATACTAAATCCAGGTATGCGAAAGTATCTTAAAAACCAAGAGACAGGAGCAAAGACAGATGAAAAGAGTTCTTTTAAAATTAAGCGGAGAAGCACTTGCAGGAGACAAAAAG
>Ga0129311_1001745_pt1 | contig 14726 bp, 12 predicted proteins | sample Go1ome_FD_94435 | JGI IMG/M metagenome (GOLD analysis project Ga0129311, IMG submission 94435) | Western lowland gorrila individual fecal microbial communities from Wisconsin, USA - Go1022B metagenome | ecosystem: Host-associated > Mammals > Digestive system > Large intestine > Fecal | place... | reverse complement strand
CCTTCTACTCAGTATATCTGAAGCAAATCTGACCATCTCTGAGACATTGATGCTCTCATTTATATCTTTTATATCTGTAGTTGCCGGTACATATTCAAGAGCTCCCATTCCTCTCTTCCCTGTATAGCATAGCCTGTCGATCGCAGTGAAATCAGCCAGAGTTCTCCCCTGCGAAACCAGCCATTGCTCTATAACCTTGTTACCAAAGTCATCAGGAAGAGAATCCGTAACCAGCCCTGGCAGCCCCCAGAATGGTTCTCCGGCTAATGCCGGGAATTCATATACAACACTGCTCAGAGGCATCTTGATCGGTGCCAGTTCTATCCCACTTCTCAGAAAATTCTCATCATATTCAAACGAAGCGTATGGTCTTTCCAAAGCCTGATGGATTATCCCAATCCTCGTTCCCCACAAATATATCTCTGCCGTCGTATTCACTGTTCATCCCCCCATTTAAACTCCTGCTTTTTATCATCTTTTCTAGCTCTCACTCTATAGTTTCCATTCTCCCTCAAATAATAAGACGGCCTGCTTGCCTGATCTGGGATCAGTAGTTCTATATTCGAATCCAGCCCCAGAGCAATCAAAATTCTTATCAGATTATCCATCTGAACTGATGATCCCTGTTCCAGTCTTGATATGCTTCTGACTGACACCCCGGACTTTTCTCCCAATTCCTCTTGTGTCATTCCGGAGCTGACTCTGTATATCTTTATCCTTCTTCCAATTTCATCCATATAGTAATAACAATTTTTAATCATATTACACGCCACCTTTGACTAGTTATATATTGTATTATATTTTAACAAGTCATTTTTGTCTAGTTGTTTATCGAGCTATTTGCAAATTGCTTTCCACATGATACAATCAAGCCAGCAAGATCACAATATGATATCGAAAGGAACCCCCATGATAAGTAATCTGAACAATTACGTTATATTTCATACAGTTGCCAAAGCCGGCAACATAAGCAAGGCTGCAAATCAGCTCTACATCAGCCAGCCGGCGATCAGCAAATCAATATCCAAGCTGGAAGCAGAGCTTGGTACCGCCCTCTTTTCCAGAAGCTCAAGGGGCGTGGTACTGACCGAGGAGGGTCAGGTACTCTACGAGTATGTGGAGAGGGCTTTTGATTCACTTAACATGGGTGAGGAAAATCTGAAAAACTACAAGGAACTTGGAATCGGTCATATAAGAATCGGCGTGAGCACATCCCTGTGCAAGCACATACTCCTGGATTATCTGAAGGACTTCATCAGAGAAAATCCCAACATCAAGTTCAGCATAGACTGCCACTCAACGATCAACACTATCAAGCTGCTCCGAAACGAGGATATCGATATCGGGCTCATCTGCAACACCGAGCTTCCAAAGGGGATAGTCTACTCTCCTGTCCGGGAGATCCATGACGTATTTGTGGCAAGTCCTGAATATCTGGATAATTTCTACGAACGTGCAAATGACAAGGCTCACTATAGTTTCACCGATGATCTTCCTAACAATATCAAAGGCAACTTCATCCCTCTGCTAAACTCAGGTCTGACCTCTGCAACAGACGATGATGCAACAGTTCTAGATCACGATAATAAAAGCAGAGTCACCAGACATTCATCCAGCACCTCTGCTTCTAACACTATTTTTGATTCAATTAACACCGATATCTCCAATATATCAACCGTTGACATCCTTGAGAATTCCAACCTCATGGTTCTCGAGGAGGCAAATGTAACTCGTACCCATGTGGACGAATATCTCCGCTCCCAGGGAATCAGCTGCAGTCAGGTCCTGGAGATCAACAACATGGATCTCCTCATCGACTTCGCCGCCATCGGTATGGGCGTTGCCAGCGTGGTCCGCGAATTTGCCCAGGAACAGCTGGACTCAGGAGTCATCACCGAGCTCCCGCTTGACACTCCTATTCCGAGCAGAACTGTCGGGTTCGCTTATTCGGGAGTCAGAAATCAGAGCACGGCTATGAGAAAGTTTATGGAGTGGGTGGGAGTGTGAGGATCTCACTGACAAAACTTCTCTGCAACCACCTTACATTTCTTCTTAAAAAATGCAATTCCATAAGCCCATCCACATCACTCAACACAGTATCACTGAAAAGTTCCCTGATCTGATGATTATATACCTCTCGAATCTACTCATTGGGGATTTGGAGTCTGTACACACCCTGTTTGGGTCTGCCAACCTGCGACAGATACTCTGACTGCCATGCATCACGCCAATTCTACTGCTAACTTTGCTGTAGTCTCACCGTATTTATCTACCAGCTCATTATATGGAACGTTGTCTCTATATTCCCTTATAGCCTCAGCCAGTTTCTTCTCTCCCTTGGATATTCCTCTCGCCTCTCCTCTTGCTTCGCTCTTTTCTATTACGTTTGCTGTGTATGTAAACATATTTGTCACCTCTTCCTTAATATCCTCTGACACTTTTATTCCATGTGCCTCAAGCGACTTTAACGTTTCTTCTGCACCTAGCTCTATGGCTATGGAGTGGGTAGAAATGTGAACTTTGTCCTATTCCCATGTTTTCCAAGGTGCATTTCCAGACTCCCACATTTTTTCCAATGCATCTTTTTCCCTTTTAGTATCCATACACTGCCAAAAACCTGTATGTTTATATGCTTTCAACTGTCCTTCCTCTGCCAAGGTAGTCAATGGCTTCTGTTCAAAAACGGTATCATCCCCATCCAAATAATTAAATACTGACGGTTCCAATACCATATAACCAGCATTTATACAATCTCCGCCTATATTTTCTTTTTCCCTAAACTCTTTGACCGTATCTCCTTCTATATCAAGTATTCCAAATCTCTGATTCACCTCCACAGCAGTCAGAGTTGCTTTCTTTCCATGTAGTTTATGATATTCATACAATTCTGCAACATTAATATCAGATACAGCATCACCATATGTAAGCATAAAAGTTTCATTTCCTATGTATTTCTGAACCCTTTTTATCCTACCGCCAGTCATAGTTCTAAGACCAGTGTCTATCAATGTGACTTTCCATGGCTCTGCAATGTTGTTGTGAACTATCATATTATTGTTATCAGCGAAATCAAAAGTAACATCACTGTTATGAAGATAATAATCAGCAAAATACTCCTTAATCATATGCTGCCTGTATCCACAACATATAATAAATTCATTAAATCCATAATGTGAATATTCCTTCATAATATGCCAAAGTATGGGTTTTCCACCAATCTCTATCATCGGCTTTGGCCTTAAGTGACTTTCTTCACTTATTCTCGTTCCAAAACCACCTGCTAATATTACTACCTTCATATTTATCCCCCTGTATTTATAATCTTTATTTATTATTTAAATGCCCACTTCTTGTTAATCAAAAAATTAATCGGAACACCAATCACAAGATTCAACAATGGAGCTATGAATTTTGATATACCAAGTAATGTTACCCAGACAAATGATAATATGTTACTTAATATAATACCTGTAAATCCATATGCAACATATGTTTTGAGTAATGTTTTCCACACATTTCTATATGTATCATTTTCTAATTTAAATACATATCTGTTATTCCAATAAAACGACCATAGAACACTCAACACAAATGATACAATATTTGCTATGACATAATCCCATTCTATAATTGAATTACTAAGCATCATTAACACAAGAATATTTATAATATAACTTATAAGTGTATTCGACACCCCAACCATTCCAAATTTAATAAACTGGATAACTGAATCAATTACTTTTTCGTCAACATTTTTTTTTATATGATTACTTATATTCAAAACTATCTTTTTTAATAACTCATCAATTCTTCTATCCATAAATAATGTCACCGTTTTGAAACAAATTCACAAATCTGCTGTTCCATACATTTTATAATATTCTCTTGATTAAAATAGCATTTTGTCCACTCTACTATTCTTTCCATAGCTTCTTCAATATTCCATTTTTGTTTCCATTCAAACGTACTTTTTATTTTTGAACAATCTAATTTTAGATAATTAGCTTCATGAGGGCCACCATCATATACATTAATCCACTTTACTCCTTCCATAGTCTGTTCTTTCCATTCATTACAGAACAGGTCCACAAGTTCGCCTGTTGTCAGACAGTCCCCTTCTTCAGGCCCAATATTATATGCTCCAGCATATGATCTATCTTTATACTGTTCCTGTGCTATCATTAGATAAGCAATAACTGGCTCGAGAACATGCTGATACGGTCTCACAGAATACGGATTTCTTACAATAATATCCTTATTTGCCCTTGCCGCACGTACGCAATCTGGAATAATCCTATCAACAGCAAAATCACCGCCGCCTATCACATTTCCTGCTCGACATGTTGTTACAGCTATATCTCTGTCCTCAAAGAAGGAATTCTTATAACTACCTGTAACAAGTTCCGAACACGATTTCGAATTAGAATATGGATCATATCCATTCAATTCTTCATTTTCTCTATACCCCCATGCCCATTCTTTATTTTTATATACCTTATCCGTTGTCACATTCACAAATGATTTGACACAGTCATTCAAGCGTATGCATTCAAGAACATTTACCGTTCCCATTACATTAGTTTCATATGTATACACAGGATTCTTGTATGACTCTCTCACTATAGGCTGAGCAGCCATATGAATAACTATCTCAGGCTGTACCTCTTCAAACACCCGTTTCAGATGATCAAGGTCTCTTATATCGCCTATAATTGAATTCATATTTTTTTGAACTCCGGATATGTCAAACAAGTTTTCAGAACTCTCCGGTCTCAATGCATATCCGGTTACTCGTGCACCTGCCATTATAAGAACCTTGCACATCCAGGTTCCCTTAAAGCCTGTGTGCCCTGTGACAAGTACATTTTTATCTCTGTAGAATTTCTCACTATATTCCATCTGTCTCACCTATTATCTTTATCGTCAAAATTCAATCGTTCTTCCTCTATTACCAATGGTCTGTTCATAACCCTACGATTAATACTCATTACATATTCCCCAAGCAGTCCCACAAAGAACAGCAAAGCAGATCCCAATATACATACCGCCAGCAAAATAGGTATTGTTCCTGCAACAAATCTATCCCAGTATATAATTTTTAGTATCAGATACACCAATGCAATTATCAAACTGATGACAGAAAACATAAATCCAATTATCGTCGCAATTCTAAGACCAACTTTAGTATATGATGTAAAGCTCAACATCGCAGCATCATATAACGTGGCCCAGTTATTGTGCGTCTTACCAGCTCTACGTTTTGCCTGAGTATACTCTATATCCTTACGCTTATATCCAAGTTCCGCTACGATTCCCCTCATAAACGGTGTCGGATCATCTAGATCCCTAATCACATTTATAAAACTCTTATCATACAAACCAAATCCTGTAAAATGTTCTATTTGCTCCACATCAGACATCTTTTTTATCATTTTATAATAGCAGGTTCTGAGGAGTCTCATTATCTTGTTTTCTTTGCTTGCGGTTTTTATACCACACACTATTTTATATCCCTTTTCCCATTCTGAAACAAATACTGGGATAAGTTCTACCGGATCCTGAAAATCACAGCATAAACATATGGTGCAATCCCCTGTGGTTTGGCACATACCATATACAGGTGAATTGAACTGTCCAAAATTTTTAGCATTAAAAATAGCTTTTACTTTTGAATTATTCTCACACATATCGCGCAAATATTCTCTTGTTCTATCCTCTGAACAATTATCAATAAATACTATCTCATAATCATATTTCTGGAGATCATCCGCAAAAACCTGCATAACAGCAGCACATATCTCCCTTACATTTTCTTCCTCATTGTAACAAGGTATCAGAACACTTATCTTTTTCATTTTGTATTACCATCGAAGCCTTTCCGCTTTTTCACTTCAACAATCTTTCGAATTCCATTTTCAAACTGCATCTCGGGCTTATATTGAATAGCGGATATAGTCTTCTCTATATCAGCTCTAAGTTCAACTTGAGATGTGTTCTTGGTTGTCGAAAGCTCATACATCGCACCACTTCCATAGGCCTCCGCAAGCTCCTGTATGTAAAGTTTTAACTGCTGTGAAGTGTCACTTGCTATGCAATATACTCCTCCATCCACCATCTTAGCACCCAGCAGATATAACATCTTTCCTGCGTCATCTTCATACAGGAAATTCCACATCTGGGTTCCTGATGAAAACACAGCCTTTTTACCAGCATTCCACGCACGTATAGCATAACTTATCATAGAATTTTCTGTATCATTTATCCCATACACACTGAATATTCTTGTCCAGACATGTACTATGCCGTATTGCTCGCACATACGTCTGCTCAGCATGCCAGCTGATAACTTCGCCATTCCATATGCTGTTAACGGATTTGTCGGAGTTTCTTCACTGATAACGTCTCTCACTATTCCATATTCAGCCTGAGAGCCTGCACCTACAAACATTTTACACCCCAGTCTGTTTGCAAGATTTACCGCATCAAGTGTTGTCCGGATGTTTTCCTCCTGGCATATCGGATCATCCCTATCCTGTCGACTTGTACATTTCCATGCAAGATGATAAAAAACATCCCAATTGTTACTATATGATGTTAATTCATCTAATTCATCTAAATCAGAATATACTATATGCAATAATTTAGAATCTGGAATTCTATATTCTTTTTTACTGTCTTTTCGGATAATTGCCAATACCTCACAATTGTCACTTAAACAAGCCTTTATCAGCGCTACCCCTATCATGCTTGTTGCACCAGTTATTACAACCTTCATATCAGTCCTCTATAGTATAGTGTGTTGGAGTTATAAAGTATATATCAATAAGTCTTCTTAACTTCTTTAACTCTTCTGAAATCAACTTATTTCTCTTTTCTGCCTGTTTCGAAAAATCATATTCCCAAACATTATTAATATAATCTCTGGAATTATAAGCTGAGTATCCATCCATGCCCGCAATGTATACTTGTCTAACTCCACATGCAACAAGTAAATTCAATAGCATAAGTCCTGAATTATCTATTATATCTGTTTTATCAACAGCATAACTGGAAAAATTCACAATATAGTCAGCCGACTTTGCCTCTTCCATATTTGAAGTGATTATACATTTTGAATCGGTCACTCCCTGAATTTTGGAATACCTTCTCATATTACTACTAAATATATAAGTTGTTTTAAAACCTTCAGGCAAGAAGTTCAACGCTATAGAAACAGTATTTTTATCTTTTATATATGTACATATATCGTCTGAATAATCATTCAAACTGTTTCCTGGAGCAATAACAACAATTCTTTTATTATAAAAAACTTCCGTCAGCTGTCTCACCACGTCATCATCTTCTATGTGATGTTCCAAATATCGCTTATAGTATGTCTCCGCTTTTTTCTTCGAAAACTTTGCCTTATCTTCCAAATCAATGCTGCTTAATATCTCCTTGAACCCCTTTACAGTTAACGAATCTTTTTCAGCCAGATAAATTGCATAATTTGGATGACACCCCATACTTGCCGATAAATATAACGGCAATGAGTATCCCCAGAATTTTGTCTTATAAATGTCATTCAAATATTCATCCATAATCTCCAGCATAGGTCCTATTCTGTACTCTGTCTCATAATTTTCATTCATATATTCTGCAAATAATTCAAGATTGAGATTTCCCGCGCCTCGTCCCATGCCAAAAACGCATGCATCAATTATAATATCCCGCCTCAAGTTCATTTCAACAAGTGCCTCAGCATTTCCAAAAGCCTGTTGAAGATTATTGTGTGCATGATATGCCAGCGCTATCCCATCTTTAAGATTATTATCTGCAAGATAAACTAATCGTAAAAAATGTTTTCTTTTTATCAGTCCAAAACTATCAACGATTGAAACTGCATGTGGATTAATACTATTAAATTTTTCTATCGCATCCACAAACTCCTTATCACTGTACATATCAGTTCCCACAAAATTTACAGAGAGAAAATATCCCAGTTTCAGGATTTCTTTGCAATAATCATAAGCCTGATTTATTCTATCTTTTTTAAATATAACACGAATTCCATCTATAGATGTACCATCACATGGTTTGATTCTGTCAATAGGAATAGGATCATTCATATCCAGCATTCCTACATATTTCATGTTATCGGTCTTAGGGGAAATTACATTTTTAAACGAATCCGAATCTGGAAATATAGACTTGTCTGGATCATACCTATTTCCTTTCATAAATCCCACTTCGCATATATCAATTCCCGCCAGAGCTATTTTTTTGCAAAATCCCCTTATTGTATCCTCTCCAAAATGCCAGTCATTTATATAGCCGCCATCCCTAAGTGTACAATCCAGCAAAAACACTCTTCCCAAGTCTCATTTCCCCCTTCATCTTTATTCATCAATCAATGGTATAAACATTTGTTTTTGGAGCTCCTCTCTAGGCAAAAATGGAGCCAGATCCTCCAACGGAGGGCTGACCAACGTTCCGTCTGGAAGCCTCTTTGTACTGCTCTTTGGTTCCCAAACCTGCTCGGTATCTGTAAATATTTCACAAAAGACAGGTCCATCAAGTTTCAGTACTTTATTGACAACATCCACCATCTGTGCATTACTTGATGCACTGTAATACTTATAACCAAATGCTTCCGCAATTTTTTTAAACTTCGGGAACGACAAATCTCCAGACTCCTCTCCTATGCCAACAAATTGCTTATTGAATAGATTCGTCTGCGTTATTCTGATTGAATGATACCCATTATTATTTATCAAAAAGATTTTTACAGGCAATTGATTCGTGATTATTGTCTGCAATTCCTGAAGGTTCATCATTATACTTCCATCACCTTCAAGACATATCGTTTCTCTTCTACCGCCAGCAATGCAGGTTCCTATAGCTGCCGGCAGTCCATATCCCATACTTGCTATTGCACTGTTATTTGTCATTCGACTGCCTTTTTTTATAACATATGTCTGATTTCCAACAACACAGCAAGCACCATTGGACACTGCAGTAAGACTATTCTCCGGAAGGCAGGAACTCAAATAATGTACAAATGCATATACATTTGCCGTAGATCCATTTTCTTCCCAATGTTTCTGTAAAATCACAGGATATTCTTTTTTCCATCTCTGACATGTATCCAACCAGTCATTGCATGTATTTACAGGAGCAGCTGCTTCAGAATTCAACTTGCCCAGAAAATCCTTCGCATCGGCCCATATTGGCATTTCAACATGTATGGTTGGTTTTTTCATCTCAGCCCTGTCAACATCAACCATAATAACTTCTGCTTTTCTTGCCCACGTTCTCCAGTTATAGCCAACCTGACGTATAGATATACGAGTTCCAACAGCAAGTATAAGATCCGCGTTCTGTATAGCCCAGTTTCCCGCTCTATCCCCCATATTTCCTGCTCGTCCACAATATAGCCTGTTATCATCCTCTATCAGGTCTACAGCATTCCAATATGTAACTATGGGGATATTTAACTTTTCTGCCACTGAGCGAAATACTTCATATGCTCCAGATAATCTTATTCCGTAACCGGCATGAAATACAGGTCTTCTAGCATTTTTTATTTTATCTAATACTGTATCTATCACGTCTAAAGTAACACCCGGAGGTAACTGTTTATCATCATTTTCAGGATTGTATCCATTCAAATCATCTGTGTCGATATAACTTCCCTGATAATTGACCGGGATATCTATCCACACTGGTCCAGGTCTCCCCGTTGTAGCCAAATGCCATGCTCGTTCTAACTCATATCTTATATTGTCGGGATTTTCAATCATCACTGCGTATTTGGTCATATGTTTTACTGCTTTTGTGATGTCGTATTCCTGATCACCCATAGCTCTAAGTGGCGTTTCTGTATACTTAAGTGCATATCTGGCCGTCGTATCATATCTTACCTGCCCACTTATTATAAACATTGGTATTGAATCAAGCCATCCACAAGCAACGCCTGTAAGCGCATTTATCCCTCCCGGGCCTGTGGTCACACACACAGCAGCTATTTTATTATCTATACGAGCATATGCTTCTGCAGCCATGGCACAAGCTTGTTCATGGTGATTATATGTAACTTTTAATCCCTTTTTATGCCCCAACGCATCGTTCAAATGCATTGCGCCACCACCAACAACTGAAAATACATCTGTAACACCATGCTGCACTAAAAAGTCTGCAACATAATCAGCTAATCTGATTTTCATTTTTTTAGCTCCTTAATTCTTATTATCACTGTAGTGCCTCTATAATAACAGATGCCATATAATCTATCATTTTATCTGTCATTCCAGGATACACACCTACCCAAAATGAATTATCCATAATATAATCCGTCACATTAAGATCTCCAATCACACGATATGCATCTGTACCTCTAATCTGATCAAAGCATGGATGTTTAATTATATTACCACTAAATAGGAGTCTGGTCTGTATGTTATGATTCTCTATATATTTTGTAATATCATTTCTCTTTTTCCCGCTCTCCGGAGTTACTGACATAAGAAAACCAAACCATGATGGCCTGCTATTAGCTTCCGCTACCGGCAAAGTCAATTTATCTTGAACACACTCCAAGGCTTTATGCAGTCTGTTCCAGTTATGTATTCTTCTCTCTATAAATGAAGGGAATTTCTCCAACTGAGCAACACCAATCGCAGCCTGCATATCTGTAACCTTAAGGTTGTAGCCCAGATGACTGTATACATACTTATGATCATACCCTTGTGGGAGCTCACCAAACTGTCCATCATATCTATGTCCGCAGAAATTGTCATGTCCCGATGGACATACACAATCACGCCCCCAATCACGATATGACAATATAAGTCTGTGTAACAACGGATTATCCGTGTACACACACCCCCCCTCTCCCATAGTCATATGATGTGGTGGATAAAAGGAACTTGTGCCTATATCGCCCCATGTTCCGGTATATTTTGTTTTGCCATTTAATGTATATTGAGAACCAAGCGCATCGCAGTTATCCTCTATCAGCCATAAATCATACTTTTCACAAAAAGCCTTAACAGTTTTCAAATCAAAAGGATTTCCCAGTGTATGTGCAATCATCACTGCCTTTGTTTTTTCACTTACCGCCTGCTCAAGCATATCTGTATCGATATTATACTGAGGGATTGTTACATCTACAAATACCGGCACCGCCCCATACTGAATAACAGGAGAAATAGTAGTCGGAAAGCCACAGGCTACAGTTATTACTTCATCTCCCCGCTTAATCTGTCTATCCCCAAGTTCCGGGGCAGTAAGTACAGAAAAAGCTATAAGATTAGCAGACGAACCACTATTCACCAAATGTGCATACTTTACTCCCAGCCATGCAGCAAATTTATTCTCAAACTCATCTGCAAAACGACCTGTTGTAAGCCAGAAATCAAGCATTGCGTCTGTCAGATTCTGCATTTCTCTCTCGTCATAAACGCGGGATGCGTAACTAACTCTATCACCTGGTCTAAAATCTGACTTTGACTCTGCATCCTTTTTAAAATCACGGTAATAATCAGCAACGATATTTTTTATATATTTCCTCGCTTCTGATTCATTATTCCAGTTAGCCATATCATATATCTCCATAAATCATTTTATCTAAATACATATGCCACCATAGCACGACCGAACACATTTTGTTCAGATACCTTTTCTACTATATCCGCAGAATAAACATTTTTATAAAATCTAATAACATCATCATACTCTTTTTGAATTTTTTCCATTACCTCATCACCGTTACCGGCCATTTTAGCAATTCCTATTGCTGATTTCAACCTTGTAACATCTACTATTAATACAACATCATCCTTATTCACGTCCTCATATTCTTTTACATATGAATTGTATTTACCCATTGATGTCTGGAAATACTTTTTGCTGTCAAGCAAAACCGGAGTCATATATACAATAGACCAATTTTCGGAACCTATAAAAATACTGTCTTTATTCTCAACAACTTGTTCCATCGGTGTACCTTTTATATTCTCTTTAAAATAATAATCCGTATCCCTCTGTCTAGTCACTACATTTATTACAAATACCCCAGTCAATACAACTACTAATGAAACAATGGCTACTTTTCTTTTTCTTATCAGTCTGACCAAATCATAGACTACTACTCCAATCAACAATGTAACTAAAGGATATATATACATTAAATACCGGTTTTCTGCAGAACCCATCTCATACACCTGTGACGTCTGCGCAACAACTACAATCTGACATGCTATCGCAATAATTAATGCTATGTAAATCTTTTCTGACGACACAAATAAAGCTGTGATTTTTCTCCAGATTTTTTTTACCATCAGTTTTATATTCGCAATTAACTTGGTGTTTCTCAGTAAAAAAGCCAATGGCAATAATACTATAATAATCATAATTGTTGCCAGGATAATAACCCTCAACCATAAAAGATCATTTGTCACTGGAATGTAAAATCCAAATAATTTATACGAAATAAAGTTCAATAATATTCGTATTTTTACTGAGAAATGAATGTTGCTGGTTGTTGTTTCTACATATGTACTCATGCTGTCCTGATGAGAAAAAAACATTTTTACTACACTTGGAAATAATCCAAAAGAAACAACTAAACTAGCAAGCTGCATTCCTCCATATATCAATGCATTTCTGATTTGTTTACTGCATAACAGCCCCAGACATATACACAGTGTCATCGCCCCAACCAATGAAATCATGTAGTAATGTGTCCAAAACATCAACAATGTGGTAACAAATACACCAATCAGATTTTTTGTAAATATTCTCTGACTGTCTTCTCTCTTCAACCACATGACAACATTATACATGTACACCAATGTCAAAGCAGTACACATAGCATACATTCTCAAATAAATATATGTATCCCTCGCTGCCAATGAAATGCCATACATAAAGCAGCATATCAACCCAAGTTTTTCATTCTTCAATACTACACATAATTTATATAAATAAATCATGGCAATGATATAAGCCACAATGTTTATGGAGAAAGAATACCACCAGGAAAACGTGTCTGGAAACAATGAACATATTGCATGTAATATCATACTATGTAACGGTGGGCTTAAGTCTTCCACCTGATTATTATACACAGAATCAAACTTGAATTGTTCCCCAGCATTCACCTCTACATAATCTCTAAGAACACTTCCATCTACCCACTCATTTATATTTCTTGCGGTACCATCAGAATTTTTGTATATATCCTTCTCATAATAACTATTTGCAAACCCATATGACCACACTTCATCAGAGTGCCACCCCTCTTTTTTCACTGAAAAACAGTATATTATACTTGACAGACCTACAGCTATTATCATAGCAAGTATTATATTGTAAATTATACTTTTCTTACCTTTCACGCATTCTCTCCCTCTGTTTTATTAACTTATGCAAAACAGGGGCAGGCATGGAATCCAATCTCACCTGTCCCTGTATATATTGCTATATATTTTTTAACAATCCCTATATCTTACTTGAAGTACTCCACACCACTCTCGAATATCTTCTGGTTCTGATCGCCGTATACGTTCACAGCTACAGCCTGTCCGATACGCTCTGAGTGACCCATCTTACCGAGGACACGTCCGTCAGGGCTTGTGATACCCTCGATCGCGTAGTATGAACCGTTGACATTGTAGTACTCATCCATGGTTGGATTGCCGTTCATGTCGACATACTGTGTTGCAACCTGTCCATTTGCGAAGAGCTTCTCACACCATTCCTTGCTTGCAACAAAACGTCCCTCACCGTGTGAGATAGGAATTGTGTACACTCCGCCGAGTTCTGCCTTCTTCAGCCATGGGCTCTTGTTAGTAACGACCTTTGTGTATACCATCTTGGACTGATGACGGCCGATGCTGTTCATTGTCAGTGTAGGTGAGTCATCTGTCTGTGGTCTGATCTCGCCGTAAGGCACAAGTCCGAGCTTGATGAGTGCCTGGAATCCGTTACAGATACCAAGTGCAAGTCCGTCTCTCTCGTTCAGGAGCTTCATAACCTCTTCTGAGATCTTGGCATTACGGAATGCCGTTGCGATGAACTTACCTGATCCGTCAGGCTCATCACCTGCTGAGAATCCGCCTGGGAACATGATGATCTGTGAATCACTGATAGCCCCAACAAATGCGTCAACAGAATCTCTGATTCCCTGTGCTGTCATATTTCTGAATACTATCGTCTGTACGTCTGCGCCTGCTCTCTCAAATGCCTTTGCTGAGTCATACTCACAGTTTGTACCAGGGAATACCGGTATGAATACCTTTGGCTTTGCAACCTTGTTCCTTGATGTGTAAACTGTCTTGGCATCGAAGAGTCCGGTCTTGATCTCTGTCTGTGGTACATTGGACTCTGTTGGGAATACCTTCTCAAGAGTCTTTGTCCATGCTGCAAGCGCCTCATCCATAGTGATGGTGACATCCTTGTATGTAAATACAGGCTCCTTTGTGACCTTACCGATCTTCTTAACAGGAATGCCGAGCTGATCAAGATCAGATGCCTTGACCTCGAGGATGATGGAGCCGTAATTCTTGGCTACCAGGTCTCTCTTGCTAACTGTATCCTCAAGCTCCACACCGAGCTTATTACCAAATGCCATCTTGCTGACAGCCTCTATGATACCGCCAAATCCTACTGCATATGCAGACTGGATCTTGCCCTCCTTGATCTTCTTGTTAAGGAGATCATACATGTAGAGAACATTCTCATAT
>Ga0129311_1001744_pt1 | contig 14734 bp, 11 predicted proteins | sample Go1ome_FD_94435 | JGI IMG/M metagenome (GOLD analysis project Ga0129311, IMG submission 94435) | Western lowland gorrila individual fecal microbial communities from Wisconsin, USA - Go1022B metagenome | ecosystem: Host-associated > Mammals > Digestive system > Large intestine > Fecal | place... | reverse complement strand
GCGCAGGCCACGGCCACGGTGATGGTGCCCTTGCCGCCGGCCTCCAGAGCGTCGATGATCTTGACGGGCGTAATGCGGTCATCCTTGTTGATGAGGCCCACCAGGATAGCCACCAAAATGGCCACGGCGGCGGAGAACTGCATGGTCTTCATGTTGGTGGACACCAACACCACCAGCACCACCAGGGGCGCCAGCAGATAGATCTTTTTAATGAGGACCCGGAGCTTGGGCAGCTGATCTCTGGGAATACCCTTCAGGCCCAGCTTCCGGGCTTCCAAATGGACAGCAATATAAATACCGGTGAAGTACAGCACAGCGGGCAAAATGGCGGTGACAGCCACGGTGGCGTAGCTGATGCCCATATACTCCGCCATGAGGAAGGCGGCGGCACCCATGATGGGCGGCATGATCTGGCCGCCGGTGGAGGCAGCTGCCTCCACGGCGCCGGCGAATTCCGCCTTGTAGCCGGTCTTTTTCATCATGGGGATGGTAACGGAGCCGGTGGTGACGGTGTTGCCCACGGAGGAGCCGGACACCATGCCGCACAAAGCGGAGGAGATGACAGCCACCTTGGCGGGACCGCCGGCAGAGGCACCGGCGATGGAGTTGGCAAGATCAATGAAAAACTGGGCGATGCCGGTACGCTCCAGGAAGGCGCCGAAGATGATGAACACCACGATGTACTTGGCGCAGACGTTGATGGGGGTGTTCATAACACCGGAAGTGGTATAGAACAGGTTATAGATGGCGATGCGGGGCTGGACCCGGGTAAAGGTATACACCAGCAGGGCGCCCACCACGCACAAAATAGGCAGGCCCACGCTGCGGCGGCACAGCTCGATAAGGGCCAGGATACCCACTACGCCAATCGCCAGCAGGAAGGGGTCCTTGGCCGCCCGCAGGGACAGCTTGATGATCCGCTCGGCGTTGAACGCATAGTAGAAAAACGCGCCGGAGCCCAGCACCATGATGAGAATATCATACCAGGGCATGTGGTTCACCCGGACGGTACCCTTGCGCAGGGGGAAGTTCAGATAGCCCATGATAAGGATGGTGGCCAGGAACACAGACAGGCGGAATTCTGGCAGGGCGGTGGAGAACAGTGTCACATAAATGCTGTACAGGGAAAAGGCCACCATGATCCAGCGGACCACCTCTTTTGGCACACCCTCCCACACACGGGTATTGGACTCCCGGTCATATTTTTTCATGACCTGCTCCACATCGGCGGCGGTGCCAACGGAGCCGTCATCCGCCGGAGCGGTATTCACGGGAGCCTTGGTCTCTTTCTTCCAAAAGCTCATGCAGTTTTCCTCTCTTCCTAAAGGTGTTTGGTCACGAAACGCATGACTCCCCGCCGCCGGCGGTGCGGACTCATCCGTCTCGCAAAACCACAAGGGACTGCGGTGGGCGCTGCCCACCGCAGTCTCCTTGAGACGTTCGCGGTTCTTTAACAGGTTCTGAACGTGTTTTTACTTGGTGGGAACGGTGATGCCCTGCTCGGCGAAGTACTTGGCAGCGCCAGGATGATAGGGCACGGAGGTAACGGAAGCAGCAAAGTCCAGGTTCAGCTCCAGGCCCTTGGCATGGACAGCGGAAATGGCGTCGATGTTGTCAAACACGCCAGCGCAGAAGTTGTACACATCGTCCTCGGAGACATCGTCACGGGCGATGACCACGGCGCCCACAGCCACAGTGGTGGTGTCAGACTCCAGGCCGTAGGTATCGGCGGGGATGACATACTTGCTGTAATAGGGGGACTGGGCCAGCAGAGCGTCGATGTGCTCATCATCCAGGCTCACCAGGTAAGTGGGCTTGGCACTGGCCAGCTCGGTGATGGCGGTGGTAGGAGCGCCGGCCACCACGAAAGCGGCGTCGATCTTGCCGTCCTTCAGAGACTCAGCACTGTCGCCGAAGCCCTGGTAGGTGGGGTTGATATCCGCCTCAGTCAGGCCGTAGGCACCCAGCACGTCGATGGCGTTGTACCACACGCCGGAGCCGGAGTCACCGATGGAGACATTCTTGCCCTTCAGGTCAGCCACGGTCTTGATGCTGGGGTCGCAGGTAACGATCTGGACCTGCTCCATGTACAGGGCTGCCACGGTGGAGAAGCTGTCCACCTTGCCGATCTCAGCGAACAGGTTGGTGCCGTCATAGGCGTAGCTCATAACGTCGGACTGGACCAAGCCCAGCTGGGCGCCATCCATGTCCATCAGCTCGATGTTGCCCTGGGAGCCCTTGCCCTCCACAGCAGTGACCTTGGTGCCGGTGGAGCTGGAGACCTGGCCGGCCAGGACGGAGCCGAAGGCATAATAGGTGCCGGAGGAACCGCCGGTGGTGAAGGTCAGCTCGCTGCCGGTGGCGGCGGGAGCCTCAGCAGGGGTATCGGCAGGCGTTTCAGCGGGGGCTTCTTCCTTCTTCTCGCCGCAGGCGGTGAGAACGCTGGCCATCATCAAAGTGGCCATGAGCAAAGACAGAAACTTTTTCATCTTTCAATCCTCTTTCCTTTTGGTATGCGGGTCTTGCAGTACTTGTTGCATATAATACCGCAACTCCCGTCATTTTTCAAGGTCTTTTTTTGCTTTTTATGCAATTTCCTGCAAGTCAAGTGTTATCAACTTGCATTTCTTTCGCCGATATGCATAATTTTGACGGAATTCCGTCAGGCAGTGTCAACTTGTACAAATATCCGCCAGGTGTGGACAATCATCTTTGGTGGTTTTGAAAGCAAAAAGCGGAGGTCCGCCGGTACCGGCGGACCTCCTTTGTAAAATTTCACAATTTAGCGCAGTGTGACCAGAAGCTGCCCGCCTTTGACCGTATCTCCTTCGCGAACGCAAATGTTTTCTACTGTTCCTCCCATGCGGGCAGTCACAGCGGTCTCCATTTTCATGGCCTCGATGGTCACCAGAGTCTGGTTCTTTTCCACGGTGTCTCCCACCTTGACGGCGATCTTGCTGACAGCGCCGGGAATGGAGGCTCCCACCTGACTTTTATCCTCCGGGTCCGCCATGGGCACCTTCACGATGTTTTTCTGGGCCTTCTCATCCGGCACCTTCACATCCCGGCGGATGCCGTTAAGCTCAAAGGTAACTGTGCGCATACCCTCCTCGTCTACCTCGCCGAGGCCCAGGTATTTGATGACCAGGGTCTTGCCGTCGGCGATGTTGACCTTGTTGGTCTCGCCCACCGCCAGGCCGTGGAAGAACACATGGCTGCCCAAGCGCATGATGTAGCCGTATTCCTTCTGGTTTTTCACGTACTCCTCCACCACCTTGGGATACAGGCAGTAGCTGAGGACGGCCCGCCAGCTGGGGTCTGGGTCAAACGCGGCCATTTCCTTCTTCTTGGCCTCAAAGTCCACCGGTTCCAGCAGCTCGCCGGGGCGGCAGGTGATGGGCTTCTTCCCCTTGAGGACCACCTTTTGCAGTTCCTTCGGGAAGCCGCCCTGGGGCTGGCCCATCATGCCGGAGAAATATGTGACAGTGCTGTCCGGGAACGCCAGACCCTCGCCCTTTTCCACGATGGTCTCTGGCGTCAGGTCGTTCTGAGTCATGAAAATGGCCAGGTCTCCCACCATTTTGCTGGAGGGCGTCACCTTGATGATGTCGCCCAGCATGTCGTTGACCTTGCGGTAATTTTCCTTGACCTCCTGGAAGCGGCTGCCCAGGCCCAGGGATTCCACTTGGGGCTTCAGGTTCGTGTACTGGCCGCCGGGAATCTCATAGCGGTAAATGTCCGTGGCGGGGCACTTGATGCCGCTCTCAAAGGAGTCATAGCGCTTGCGGACATCCTCCCAGTAGTCGGTGAGGGACTGCAGCCGCTGCAAATCCAGTCCGGTATCCCGCTCCGTGCCCTGAAGGGCCGCCACCACGGCGTTGAGAGAGGGCTGGCTGGTGAGGGATGCCATGGAGGAGATGGCGCAGTCTACCACATCCACGCCGGCCTCGGCGGCGCAGAGGTAAGTCGCCACCTGGTTTCCGGAGGTGTCGTGGGTATGGAGCTGGATGGGCAGGCCCACCTCTTGCTTCAAAGTGGAGACCAGCTTCTTGGCGGCATAAGGCTTCAAAACGCCGGACATATCCTTGATGCACAGCATATGAGCGCCCCGGCGCTCCAGTTCCTTGGCCAGCTTCACATAGTACTCCAGGGGGTATTTGTCCCGCTCGGGGTCCAGGATATCGCCGGTGTAGCAGATGGTGGCTTGGCAGATCTTATCCTGCTTGAGTACCTCATCCATGGCCACCTCCATGCCCGGCAGCCAGTTCAGGGAGTCGAACACCCGGAACACATCGATGCCGGAACGGGCAGCCTCTTTGATGAACTCCCGGATCACATTGTCTGGATAGTTGGTGTAGCCCACAGCGTTGGCGCCCCGGAGAAGCATCTGCAAAAGCAGGTTGGGCGCTTTCTCCCGGATAAGGTCCAGCCGCTCCCAGGGGGACTCGTGGAGGAAGCGGTATGCCACATCGAAGGTGGCACCGCCCCAGCACTCCAGAGAGAAGGCGTCCGCCAGGATCTCGGAGGTGCCCTCCATGCCCTTGACGATGTCCCGGGTGCGGACCCGGGTAGCAAGCAGGGACTGGTGGGCATCTCGGGTGGTAGTGTCGCAGATAAGCAGTTTTTTCTGGTCCTTCACCCAGTCGCACACGGCCTTGGGACCCTTGGCGTCCAGCAGCTGCTTGAGGCCGTCGGGCCGGTTCCCGGTAACCGGCGGGAACCGGGGCGCGTCGTAAAACTTGTGCTCCCCCTGCTCCTTTACCACGATGTTCCCGATGTACTTGAGCATTTTCGTGGCCCGGTCCTGGCTCTCGGTCATCTGGAACAGCTCCGGCGTCTCGTCAATGAACTTCGTGTGGCACTTGCCGGCGATAAAGGTGGGGTTTTTTAAAATATTGGTAACGAAGGCAATGTTGGTCTTGATGCCCCGGACATGGACCTCGTTGATAGCGCGGCTGGCCTTGCGGCACACGCCCTCAAAGGTGTTGTCCCAGGTGGTGATCTTCACCAGCAGGGAGTCATAGTACGGGGAGATGACGGCACCGGTATAGGCGTTGCCGCCGTCCAGCCGGACGCCGAAGCCGCCGGAGGAGCGGTAGGCCGTGATCTTGCCGGTGTCGGGGGCGAAGTTGTTGGCAGGGTCCTCGGTGGTGACGCGGCACTGGATGGCGTAGCCGTCCCGGCGGATAGACTCCTGACTGGTGATACCGATGCGGGGATCACTGAGGGGACGGCCCTCGGCAATGAGGATCTGGGAGCGCACCAGGTCAATGCCCGTGATCATCTCCGTAACGGTATGCTCCACCTGGATGCGGGGATTCATCTCAATGAAATAGTGGTGCCCCTCCTTGTCCACCAGGAACTCCAGGGTGCCGGCGTTGACATAGCCCACATGCTTGGCGATCTTCACCGCGTCGGCGCACAGGGCCTCCCGCACCGCCGGGTCCACAGAGAAGGCGGGGGCGAACTCCACTACCTTCTGATAGCGGCGCTGGAGGGAGCAGTCCCGCTCATACAGGTGGACCACATTTCCAAACTCGTCGCCCAGAACCTGGACCTCAATGTGCTTGGGCTCCACCAGGAACTTCTCCATGAAGATGTCATCATTGCCGAAGGCCTTCTTGGCCTCCGCCTTCACCAGATCGAAGTTGACACCCACTTCCTCCACAGTGTCGCACCGGCGCATACCCCGTCCGCCACCGCCGGCGGCAGCCTTCAAAATGACAGGGAAGCCGAACTCCATGGCCAGCTTCTGGGCGGCCTGGCGGCTTTTCAGCGGTTCGGTGGTACCGGGGGTGGTGGGCACGCCGCACTCCAGAGCCATCTGCTTGGCGGAGAGCTTGTCACCCATCATGTCCAGCACCCGGGAGCTGGGACCGATGAACTGGATGCCGGCCTCCTCGCAGGCCCGGGCAAAATCGCCGTTCTCGGACAAGAATCCGTAGCCGGGATGGATGGCGTCGGCGCCATGCTTTTTTGCCAGCTGAATGATGCGAGGGATGTTCAGATAGGCCCCCAGGGGGCTTTCGTTCTCGCCGATGAGATAGGACTCGTCCGCGGCCGTGCGGAACAGGCTGTATGTATCTTCATTGGAATAGATGGCGATGGTCTGTAATCCCAGGTCGTGGCAGGCCCGGAAAACCCGCATGGCAATCTCGCCGCGGTTGGCCACCAGCACCTTTTTAAAGGTTCGGCTCATAATCGTGGTTCCTCCTTCTTCCGCCAATAGGCGGAGTTGTACCGTTCGCCTCAGTATATTCCTCCCCGTCTGCCGGTTGCAATGGTATCCTGTCCTATGTTTGCATTTTCGGAGAAGCCACAGAAATTTCCGGCAAGTGGGGAAACAGGTTTGTTCATTTCAGCAGGCCAGATGTCCGCCATAAGCGTTCACAATATATGGTAAAAAAGCGCCGCGCCCAACTGGGCGCGGCGCTTTTGCCGCGCGGCTTTCTTACTTGTTGGCCTTGGAATCCACCAGCTCTTTCAGCTGGGACATGAAGGCAGCGGTATCCATCACGCCAAGGTCGCCGTCGGCGCGGTGCCGGACGGAGACAGTGCCGGACTCGGCCTCCTTGTCGCCGATGACCAGCATGTAGGGGACCTTCTCCAGCTGGGCCTCGCGGATCTTCTTGCCGATCTTCTCGTTACGGTGGTCCACCTCGACCCGGTAACCGGCCTCATCCAGCTGCGCGGCCACCTGGTCGGCATAGGCGGCAGCGCGATCGGTGATGGGCAGCAGCTTCACCTGGACAGGGCTCAGCCAGGTGGGGAAGGCGCCGGCATAGTGCTCGGTGATGATACCGATGAAGCGTTCAATGGAGCCGAACACCACCCGGTGGATCATGACGGGGCAGTGCTTTTCGCCGTCGGCGCCGGTGTACTCCAGATTGAAGCGGCCGGGCAGCTGATAGTCCAGCTGGATGGTGCCGCACTGCCAGGTACGGCCCAGGGAGTCCTGAATGTGGAAGTCCAGCTTGGGACCGTAGAAGGCGCCGTCGCCGGGGTTGACCTCATAGGTCTTGCCGATGCTGGTGATGGCGTCCGCCAGGGCGGCGGTGGCAATGTCCCAGTCCTCCACGGAGCCGATGTGGTCCTCGGGCATGGTGGACAGCTCGATCTTGTAGGGCAGGCCGAACAGGGAGTAGACCTCGTCGAACAGCTGGGCGATGCGGATGACCTCGTCCTTGATCTGCTCCTTGGCCAGGAGGATATGGGCATCGTCCTGGGTGAAGCAGCGGACGCGGAACATGCCGTGGAGGGCGCCGGAGAGCTCATGGCGGTGGACCAGGCCCAGCTCGCCGTAGCGCAGGGGCAGGTCACGGTAGGAGTGGGGCTCCAGGTCATAGACCAGGATACTGCCGGGGCAGTTCATGGGCTTGATGGCAAAGTCCTCGTCGTCGATGACGGTGGTATACATATTGTCCTTGTAGTGGTCCCAGTGGCCGGAGGTCTCCCACAGGGTACGGCGCATGATCTGGGGGGTGGAGATCTCCACATAGTCCCACTTCTTGTGGACCTGGCGCCAGTAGTCGATCAGGGTGTTCTTCAGCACCATGCCCTTGGGCAGGTAGAAGGGGAAGCCGGGGGCCTCATCCCGGAAGGCAAACAGGCCCAGCTCCTTGCCCAGCTTCCGGTGATCCCGGCGCTTGGCCTCCTCGATGCGCTCCAGATACGCGTCCAGTTCTTCCTTCTTGGGGAAGGCGATGCCGTAGATGCGCTGCAAAGTCTCCCGGTTGGAGTCGCCCCGCCAATAGGCGGCGTTGCAGGCGGTCAGCTTGATGCCGTTGCCCTTGATGCGGCCGGTGGAGTCCAGATGGGGGCCGGCGCACAGGTCGGTGAACTCGCCCTGCTTGTAGAAGGAGATGGTGGCGTCCTCGGGCAGGTCGTTGATGAGCTCCACCTTATAGGGCTCGCCCTTCTCCTCCATGAACTTGATGGCCTCGGCCCGGGGCAGCTCAAACCGCTCCAGCTTCAGCTTCTCCTTGCAGATCTTCCGCATCTCGCCCTCGATCTTCTCCATGATCTCGGGGGTAAAGGGGAAGGGAGAGTCCATATCATAGTAGAAGCCTTCCTCGATGGAGGGGCCGATGGCCAGCTTACCTCGGGGTACAGGCGCTTGACGGCCTGGGCCAGCACGTGGGAGCAGGTGTGCCAATAAGTGCGGCGGTATTCTTCGTTTTCAAAAGTGTACAGGTTTTCCTCAGACATGATGTTGTTCCTCCTTATGGTGAGGGGTGAAAAATAAAAATCTCACCCCTGATAATCAGGGGTGAGATACGAAAACGTATTCCACGGTTCCACCCTGCTTGCATCCATACGGATGCCGCTCGTGTCCTCTGTAACGGGAGGTCCCGTCCCAGCCTACATATCGGTGGGCAGCTCCAAGGCGGTGACTGGCTCCGGTTCCGGCAAAAGCCGCTTGCAGCCTCTGGCGGCTTCTCTCTGGTGTCCTTCCCGGGCAGCGTCCTTTTCAACGCTTTTTCAAATTGCTTGTCACTATAGCACGATGATTTGTCCTTGTCAAGAGCACAAGCCCCCATTCAGCGGCAAATATTCGGAAAACTTTTATCCCAGGTCCCGGTGGTCCAGCGCCGCCAGGCCGAACCGGGCCGCCCGGGTGATGGTTTCCCGCTCCGCCTCACCGGAAGCCGCGTCCAACTTCTTCCGCAGGGTCCGCAGGAACAGTCCCCGCAGGGAGTCCTCCCCCGCCCGGCGCCACACGTCCTCCGCCATACGGGTGTTGTCCCGGACCTCCAGGGCGTAAAACCGCTCCGCCAGAGTCTCCCGGACGGCAGCGGCCTCTCCGCCGCCCTCGCCGGTCTCCCCCGTGAGCAGAACGCGGTACAGGTCTCCCTCCGTTCCCCGGGCGGGCAGCGCCGCCTCCACGGCGGCCAGGGGCGCCTGGCCAGTGACATCTACTGTCACCACCTCGTAGCGGTGCCGGGCAAAGGGCACGAACCGCAGGGACACAGCGCCATCATCGGAGACCGTACCCTCGTAAAAGCCCTTCTCCCCCAGCTCGTCAAAGCCCCGTCCCTCCGGGCAGCCGGGCCAGGCGCACAGGGTACCCCCGTACCGTTTCTGTCCCCGCTTGTGGATATGGCCCAGCGCCAGATAGGCAAGGCCGCTGGCGGCGATCTCCTCTCCGCCCAGGGGATCGTAGCGGCTGTCCGCCGTCTCCGCCTCCCCATGGAGCAAGCCCACGTGGACCCGGCCGTCTGCCGGCGCATGAAAGCCCGCCAGCAGGCTGCTGCCCTGTTCCAGCCCCGTGAAGGCGGCGCCGTGGACCACGGTGTTCCACCGGGGCAGCTCCACCGACATCATGGCGTTTTTCCGGAAAATGCAGACATTATCCGGCCAGCACACGGACTCCCACACGCCGCCGGGCACAAAGGGGTCGTGGTTGCCGGGGGCAATGCACACCGGCACCTCCATCCGCTCCAGGGCCTGGGCCAGCTGCTCCCCGGTCTCCCGGAACACATTTGGACTGTCGAACAGATCCCCCGCCAGCAGTACCAGGCTGATGTTGTTTTGCCGGACGTAGTCCGCCATGTGGGCAGCCAGCTGGCGGCTCTCCCGCCGCCGGGCGGCCGCCTTTTCCGCCGGCAGGGCGCCGAAGGGGCTGTCCAGATGGAAATCAGCTCCATGGATGAATTTGAACATGACCGGCCTCCCTTTACCGTCCGGCTGGCGCTTCCGTCACGCTTCCTCCCGCCAGCCCTTGCACACATCCACCCACTCCACAAAGTTGGAGGAGTATTTTTCCAGCTCGTCGCAGGTCATCTCGATGGCACTGCTGCTGCTGCCGGCGGCGGGGAACACCGTGTCGAACCGCTTCAGGGAAACATCCAGATAAGTCTTGACATTCTCCGGCAGGGCGAAGGAGCACACGCCGCCCACATCGTGGCCGATGAGTTCGTGGGCCTCCTCATGGGTGAGCATCTTGGCCTTGGTGTGGAAATACTTTTTATAGGCACTGTTGTCCACCTTGGCATCGCCGGCCACCACGATGATGATGGGCTGGTCATCCACCTTGAAGCTGAGGCTCTTGGCGATGCGGGCTCCCTCCACACCCACGGCCACGGCCGCCAGGTCCACAGTGGCGGAAGATACGTCGAATTCCCGGATACGATCGGCGATGCCGAACTGTTCAAAATACGCTCTGACTTTCTGGATAGACATGATTGGTTCCTTCTCTCTATAAAAACAATTGGTTTTAGCGAATATCCACGCGGCCCACGGCGGTGCACAGCCCCGTGGCGCTGTCCAGGGTAAACACGGCCCCCTGAAGCTTGCAGGGGCCCTCCGCGGGACGGTACCGGCCCGGCAGTCCTCCCAGGAAGCTCTCCACCGACTGCCAGGGCTCAATGCCCAAAACGGATTCGATGGGGCCGGTCATGCCCAGGTCCGTCAGGTAGCCGGTGCCCTTTGGGTACACCCGCTCATCGGCGGTGGGCACATGGGTATGGGTGCCCCATAGAGCGGACACCCGGCCGTCCAGGTAATAGCCCAGGGCCAGCTTTTCGCTGGTGGCCTCCGCATGGAAGTCCACCAAGGTAAAGTCCGCGTCCCCCTCCTTCAAAAGGCGGTCCGCCGTGGTGAAGGGGTCCGCCGCCTTCCAGTCCAGGTCGCAGCGGCCAATAAGGTTCATCACCCGCACCCGGACGCCGCCCAGGTCGAATATGCCGCAGCCCCGTCCCGGTGCCCGGCCGGCGTAGTTGGCGGGACGCAGCAGCCAGGGCGTGTCCTCCAGCATGGTCTTGATCTGCATTTTGCCGAAGGTGTGGTTGCCCAGAGTCACGGCGTCGGCCCCGGCGTCGTAGATGCGCCAGGCCTGCTCCTCCGTCAGCCCCACGCCGGAGGCGTTTTCGCCGTTCACCACGGTAAAGGCGATGTTTTTCAGCTTTTTCAGGGGGCGCAGGTTTTTTTCCAGGTGCTTGAGCCCCGGCTCTCCCACCACGTCGCCCACTGCTAAAATGTGGTATTCCATGGGTCCTCCTTTATTCGTCCAGGCCCACCAGGGCGTCCAGCCCAGAAAGGTCCGCGATGACATAGTCCGCCGCTGTATCTCCGGGTCCTTCGGAAAACAGGCAGGCATCCGCCCCGGCCCGCTTCCCCGCCAGAATGTCCAGTTCCCGGTCCCCCACCGCCAGGGTCCTGCGGGGGTCCAGGCCGTACTTTTCCATCAGGTACAAATTCCCCGCCGGGTCCGGCTTCCGGGCGAAGGTGGTCCCGGCGGATGTAACCTCCGTGAAGTATGCCGTCAGCCCCGCGCCGGCCAGATAGTCGTGGACGGAGCCGCTGCGGTGGGTGAAGACGAAGTTTCTCCCGCCCGCTGCCTGGAACCGGGCCAGAAATTCCGGCACTCCCGGAAAGGGATACGCCTGAGGCTGGCCGTGCTCCGCCACCCAGGCCCGGTAGACCTTGTCCACCTCTTGGGCGGTCATGCCGGTCCTTTCGGCGCAGTACGCCAGCACCGCGCCCCGGGAGACGGTGAAGCGCTCCAGCAGCTCCTCCCCCGTGAAGAAAAAGCCCAGGCGCTCCATGGTCAGGCGCAGATCCCGGCACATGGCGGGATAGGTGTCGAACAAGGTGCCGTCAAAATCCCAGATGATGTTGTCATAGCGCATAGGCGTTCTCCTTTTTGAGTTCAATCGTGTATCAGTATAGCAAAATCGCCGCCATTTGCAAAGGATTCCCGAAAATTTCGTGGAGCTGTTGCCTTTCCCTCTCCATTTGCTTATAATAGAATTATACATAATAAGTATTTCTAATCGCAGGAGGGAACACCATGGCAGTCAAGCTGGAATTGTACCGTGTGTTCAAGGAGGTTGCCGAAACCGGCAACATCTCCGTGGCCGCGAAAAACCTCTACATCTCCCAGTCGGCGGTAAGCCAGTCCATCAAGCAGCTGGAGACCGCTCTCCAGGCCCGTCTGTTTGCCCGCAGTCCCCGGGGCGTCACGCTGACAGGGGAAGGGCAGATGCTCTATCAATATGTCCGCAGCGCCCTGGGCCTCATCGCCACCGGAGAGGACAAGCTGTCCCAGGCCCAGCAGCTGCTGCTGGGCACTCTGGTCATCGGCGCCAGTGACACCGTGACCAGCTGGTTTCTGACCCCTTATCTGGATGAGTTTCACCGCCAGCATCCCGGCATCCGTCTGAAGATCGTCAGCGGCCGCAGCGCCAAGGTGCTGAGCCTCCTGAAATCCGGCGCCGTGGACATTGCCTTCGCCTCCTCCCCCGCCGACAGCGCCGTGGACAGCTGGCCGTGCTTTGCCACCCACTCTGTGTTCGTGGCCGGCAGCCAGTATCCCTGCGACTTCGACCACGCCCACACCCGCCAGGAGATCGCGGACTTTCCCCTCATCCTGCTGGAGCGGAAGGCCAGCAGCCGGGTGTTTTTGGAGCAGGAGTTTTTGAAAAGCGGCGTGACGCTGAATCCGGAGATCGAGCTCTCCTCCCGGAGCCTGTTGGTGTCCCTGGCCCGCATTGGCCTGGGCGTGGCGGGCGTGACGCTGGAATTTGTGCAGGACGCCCTGGACGCCGGAGACATCCGCCTTTTGAAAACGGACTTCACCATTCCCGCCCGCAGTGTGGATATGTGCACGCTGCGGGATGTGGCGCCCACGGCGGCGGCCACTGCCTTTATGGAGATGGTCCGCCAGGGCGCGAAGGCGTAAAGGAGGCACCGTGGAAACCTTTATTCTCATGTTGGAACTGATCGGCACCATGGCCTTCGCCGCCTCCGGCGCTATGACCGGCATCCGGAAAAACATGGACATTTTCGGTGTATGCATTCTGGGCCTCACCACCGCCGTGGGCGGCGGCGTCATCCGGGATGTCATTCTGGGCAGCACACCGCCCGCCACCTTCCGCGACCCCATTTACGCCGCCGTGGCCCTCATCGCGGCGCTGGTGCTGTTTCTCCCCCAGGTGCGGCGGGTGCTGATGTACAGCACCGTGCTTTTTGACAAGGTCATGTTCTGGATGGACACGGCGGGCCTGGCTATCTTCACCGTGGTGGCCATCCGCACCGCCTATGCCTGCGTGCCTCAAGCCACGGTGTTCCTGCTGGCGTTCGTGGGCGTGGTCACCGGCGTGGGCGGCGGTGTCCTGCGGGACATGATGGCCGGAGACACACCTTATATCTTCCATAAACATGTCTACGCAAGCGCGTCCCTGGCAGGAGCGCTGGTGTGCGCGTTGCTGTGGCGCTGTCTGGGTGAGATGCCCGCCATGCTGCTGGGCGGCGGTCTGGTCATCCTCATCCGGGGCCTGTCCGCCCACTTCCGCTGGAACCTGCCCCGGGCTCACGAATAGATCCGCAGCCATGTCAAAACGCCTCGGGCCAAAATTGGTCCGAGGCGTTTTTTCATTGCATCAGCCGCTCCACATAAGCCCGCATCTCCTCCTTGGAGCGGACAGCGTGGGCACCGTCGATGACAGCCTGCTGCTCCGCCTCAGGCAGAGCGGCAAAGCGGGCCATGGCCTCCGGATGCTGCGCCAGGGCCATGCCCAGGCCCAGGGGCAGTTCTTCCATGTGCATCACCTCTGCCCTAGTGTGTGCCGAAACGGAGCGGTCAATACACCACAAACAGATCCAGCAGTGCTGCAAGGTCCCCGGCGGGCAGATAGGTGGTGCCGTTTTCAAAGTAGCAGGCGTCGGATAGGCCCCAATCACCATCAGGCGTCTGCGCCGTGTCCCGGCCGGGCAGAACCGAAAAGACGGGGGCTTCCGCGCCGGGCTTTGTCACCACGGCGCCCTGGCCCTGGACCCACTGCACATCATAGCCGGCAGCCTCCGCCACGGCCCGGATAGGCAGCAGCACTTCTCCCTCCATCACTTTCCCGGTCACCGGCAGCCGCCGGTCATTGACGCTGACCTCTCCCGTGGGCTCCCAGGCCACGTAGCCCTGGTACGCATAGGCAAACAACATGACCTTGGTGATGACACCTTCGTCGTCGGTCCAGACCAGGATATTACTGCCGGGCACCAGGGAACTCAGAAAGACCATCTGCTTCGTCAGATAGGGGAACAGCACGGCTTCCTCTGTAATGGTCAATTCCCGCCCGCCGGTGGTCACCAGGTCCACCCGAGTCACCGGCTGGGGCGGATAGATGGCGGCAGCCACCTGCGGCCGTACCTTGACGATTTGGTAATACTGGGGCGCGCCAAAGTCCTCCGGGATGTTGGCAACCACCACTTCAGCGGCAGCCTGGGGCGGCAGGCTCAGCGTCACAGCAGGCCCCACCCAGGCATAGATGGTCTCCCCCTCCCGCAGTTCCCGGTCAAGAGGCAGTCCGGTCACGGCATCCACCACAGGCGTGGTATCAGAAAGATAGAGGACGGTCTCCCGATAAGGGTCGTTTTCATTGTCGTTCTGCACCAGCAAGCCGCCGTTTTCCAGCTTCGTCACCCGGCCCCATACCCGGACAGGTGCCAGGTAGGCAGGCGCTTCAGCGGTGCTCCCCGTTTCAGCGGCAAAGGAAGGCAGGGCGCACACCATAGCGGCGCACAGAGCCAGGGGCAAGATGCGGGCAATCATCTTCTTCACGAAAATTCCTCCTCTTCGCATTTCTACGAGCTTATCACACCCTCGGTATACAAAGGGCAACACGGTTTTTCAGGGCATCTTCGGCGGCTGACTGTGTTATTTTCGTCGCCGGGCGGCAGCCCGGCTGCCTCAAAAGCCTTGCCAGCCACCAAATCTGCTCCTGAAAAACTCCGAAGG
>Ga0129311_1001743_pt1 | contig 14737 bp, 8 predicted proteins | sample Go1ome_FD_94435 | JGI IMG/M metagenome (GOLD analysis project Ga0129311, IMG submission 94435) | Western lowland gorrila individual fecal microbial communities from Wisconsin, USA - Go1022B metagenome | ecosystem: Host-associated > Mammals > Digestive system > Large intestine > Fecal | place... | reverse complement strand
CGAATGTCCTCCAATAATTCCGCCTGATGGTTTCGCTGCTCTTGTCATACACGGCAGCAAGACACTCCACACCAGGCAACGTCTTGACAGTGAACGTATAAGAAGAAGCAGGCCATGTCCTGTCCTCGAAAGAAGAGAACGAAAGCGGAAGTTCACGTTCCGAATATACACGATGATATTCAAAATCGCATGACACGCTCTTGGAATCCTTGAAATAGAAAATCTGGACACGGATGGCATCAGGATATTCCTTCTTGTAGTCGAAGGAAAGCCTCTCCAGCGAGCCATCCCTACCACGGGCACCGGAAAGCCTAACCATTCTAGTCTCCAACAGGCCGGCCTTATCATCGAAGACCTCCGCCAAAGCCCATACCGGAGCACCATCCGAAGCACCGAACAGCAGTTCAGCCCGTCCACCCTCACGGACCTCAGTATTGACAGGGACAGCCAGATTCCGCACCGGGGCATCCAGGACCTTGTCATTTTCACGGACAAGAAGAATCTTCAGTGTCGTCGAATCCGTGTACTCCCTCCCGGAAGAGCTCTTCGCCGAAGCATACGCCTTCAGCGTATAAAGTCCTGATGCAAAAGATTTTACATCAATGCTTTCCGTCGTCCCGGACTTGGCTTCCGCCTGGAAGACCAGTTTACCGTCCTCATTCCTGACATCATAAGAAATCTTTCCCGGAGCCGGAGCACCGTCCATCGAATTCAATGTAAACTTGACGGAAGCAACGTCTTCCTTAAGGATGACCGCCTGTTCATAACGAGGCCGGCGAGCCCAAGGAGAGGCAACAGGAGCCTGCTTTTCAATGAGTTCCAGATTTCCCTCGGCAGCATTGACAAGTTCCGCATTGACATTCATACTGCCGGACACATATACTGGCCTGTTGTATTCGTGAGTTTCTCCGGTATCGTCAGTAATCCTCACAGAAACCCTATAGAGAACCCGATAATCCTCGTCAACAGCCTTGAATCCTATCCTGAACGTGCCGTCAGAACCCATTTCCAGAGGTCCGGAAGCGACATTGCCCCCATAAGTTCCGACCTCATAAACCGCCTTGCCGGACGCTACGGGATGACCAGAATAACTCGTAACCTTTCCAGTCACGACGACTTCGTCGCCAGGAAAATATTGTTTGTCAATGTCATCGAAGGCCACGTCAAAAGTCGGAAGAACGAACTCATCCACACGAATTGACTTGGAAACCGCCGTTTCCGAATCCGTAACGACGCGGATGGTGAAATCACCGTTACGCTCGCCCTTCGGAAGGACGAACCATCCTGACATTGACCCGAAGTCATTGGTAATCAAATCGACAGACTCCACGTCACGTCCTTCGGCATTGACAAGAACCACCTTGTACTTTGCGCCGGCAGGCGAAACCTCGGCGGCATTGATTCCGTCGGTGAAATAGATGAGGACCTTGAAATCTACTGTATCCCCGGGATTGTATGCGCCCCGGTCGGTGAAGATTTCGCCGCGCCTCTGCATCCTGGTCCCGGCCGATGACGACGAGACTTTCTCAGGACTCCAACGGCCTATCGACAGTTCCTCACTCTTCCTCAAGAAACCGTCCTTGCCGACGAAACTGCATTCCATAGTATAGTAGGTGTCGCCATTCATTTTGGCGGCCATGTCCTCAGGAAGCGGAGTAAACCCGTCGAAGGCAAACCCCTTGCAGGACACCACCGGCTTGCCGTTTTTCTTAAGGTCAATGTCAGCCGAGCGTATAGGCTCACCCGTCTGATAATCAGCGGCATAGATGCATACTCCGCGGTTGTCCACACGTGATGCCAGAGAAATCCGCGATGAAGAATAAGTAATGTAATTGCTGATATCCTTGCCGGAAGCGGCATTAATCATATAGTCGCCGTCGTTCGATTCCGGAATGTCCACCGTCAATGTATCCCGCAAATAGAAACTGCAGACCTCATTTTCCAGTTTCTTGTCAATGACAAAGTTCTTTTCCCCGGAAAGCCCCATCTTAAGATGCACCGACCTGAGATTCTTCAGGCTGACGATGATTTTTCCGTCTTCGACATCCAGTCCGATATGTTTTTCCGTAAGATTGCGGAGCAGCACATTCCTGACGTAACCAAGTTCCGAAACAACCTTGACCTCATCGCCGCGGAAATTCTTTCGCTCTTCCTCAAACGCCTCACATTCCTTGCAGAAAGACTCATAAGAAGCACTTGAAGCCTTGTCCTTCTCCATGGCGGCAAAGCGGAGTTTCAGGATATCACTCTTCGCCCACATTGATATGGCCTTACCTTCGTACTTATCCGCAAACGCCTGCAGACCAAGAGCTTGCCTATTGCCGTCTTTATCTTCAGGAATCGCCAGATATTCCAGATAGGCACTGAGAGGATAGGACTCCCCTTCATAATCCTTAAGCGCCTCATAGATTTTTCCTTCACCTATTTTCGAGAGCGACGTATAAGGAAGCAGGGTCCAGAGGGCATACTCATAATCATTGGCCAGAAAATGCTTCAGGAAAGAAGCATTGATTCCGGAAAAACCGGTATATCGTGAGACCTGGACACGATTATAAAAAGCGCTGTTGTGACCGGCCTTCAGATGTCTGGCATTGGCCTGGACATAGTCGAACAACGAGTCAGGTTCCGCTCCTGACTGCTCCGCACGGTATGCGAAACTGACTATCGGCTCATCAAACTTTCCGACATTCTTTCCGAACCCGTTTTCCAATGAATCACGGAGTTTCCAGTCGCGCGAAGAAACAGTTTCCACGTATTTCCGGGACGCATCATAAAAATCCCAGGCAAGCCTCCGTTTCTCAGCCTGCCTACGGATTTCGGCAAGAATTTCCGCTTCACGTTTAGGTCTGTCCTGCTTAACTGCAGCGTTCCAGTCAGACCACAGTTCAGTCAGCTCATGACCATCCTTGTCAGGCGACTTCTTCGTCTTGTCTTTTCTGAAAAATGCACTCATACCCAATGTTCCCAAAAATAGTATTGCCACCAATATAAAAGTGACATTCAACAAGTTATGTTTCATACGCATATATTTTTAAATGTCACAGCGGACGGTACTTCTGATAAATGCCGTTCCCGGGCAATCTTGCATGTATGAGACTGCGGACAAGCCCTCTACGCGAAGCAAGGCACAGCCTCGGAAACCACAAAAGTAGAGCCGCCGATATAGACGAGCGGGTTTCCGCCATAGGCAGCAGCAGTTTTCAATGCCAGAAGAACAGCTTCCCTAACATTGTCCTGCACATAAAGCCGTGAAGCCGACCTTCCCGATTCTTCACAGAAGGCCGTATATTTCTCGAAAATCGCAGACGCCTTTGCAGCCCTGGCAGTCTGTGGAGTCGTGAAAATCCATGTCGCGTTATCAGGGAAAAGCGGCATTATGGCATCAAAATTCTTGTCGGCCATCACACCGTAAACCATTATGAGCGAAGTATATTTCCCTGTCTCCAGATATTCTTTCAGCTGCCCGAAGTTATAGGTCAATGCAGGTGCGTTGTGTCCGATGTCACAAATCACATCCGGATTGGTCGAAAGCCTCTCCCAGCGCCCATGGAACCCCATTCTCAAAGCCGTGTGTATCAACGAATCCGCGACGGCCGCCTTATCGGAAAGACGAGGAACATCAGTCCATTTCTCCCGAAGTATATCTGCCGCAGCCATCACGGTACGCAGGTTCATAGCCTGATATTCTCCCTGAAGGTCCATATTTTCCAGGACAGCCTCATGCATATACCACATGGACGGCTCTGCATTGTCGGCAAAAACCAGAGCTGGAGCAGACTCCACACCGGCATTGACCTCAGCAAATCGGCTTCTGAAGACAGGTTCCGTCTCCGGTCTGGTCTCCCCTATCACGACCGGTACGCCGCGCTTGAAAATTCCAGCCTTCTCGAAAGCGATCTTGTCAAGGGTGTCGCCGAGCAAGTCACAGTGGTCCAGGCCAATGCTGGTGACAATACCAAGTTCCGGATTTATTATGTTCGTGCTGTCAAGACGTCCGCCGAGACCGACTTCGATAACGGCCACATCCACGTTCATATCAGCGAACCACTTGAAAGCCAGGCCGGTAGTTATCTCGAAGAAAGACAATTCCATCTCGTCGAACTTGCCCTGCCACTTCTCCAGAAAATCATAGACATACTCCTGAGGGACCAACTCGGCCGTCCCGTTCCTGTCCGCAGCCGAATCACGGCCGTCAATGATGCGCATCCTCTCCCTGAAGTCAATGATATGAGGCGAGGTGTAGAGCCCCACCTTCAGACCTGCTCCGGCAAGAACGGAAGAAAGCATATTGGAAACAGAGCCTTTGCCGTTTGTCCCGGCGACATGGACGGTACGGAAAGCCTTGTCCGGATTACCGAGCAAGTCATTGAAATCCAGCATGTGCTGCAGTCCGGGCTTGTATGCGTCACCGAAAGACGAGGTCTGGACTGAAGGGAATCTGAGGAAGATGGACTTTATCAGAGAATTGTATTTGTCAATGTTCATTATAATGTCATTACAGGTTATTTCCGGCGGCACACAACGGCCGCACATAACGCAAAAATAATCAGAAATTACGTGTAATTCAAAAGATTTTGTTATCCGGATTAAACATGCTACCTTTGCCCGCCGGAACATGAAACCATGTCCTGCTAATAATCATTGGGGATGAGACAATTCGACTGTCGCTGCCCCGTTAAAAACAAAAAATTCCATTATGGCAAAACTGAACAAGCCGGCAATCCTCGTTGTGGATATGCTGAATGACTTCGTGACAGGCGCATTGACCTGTGACAGAGCAAGGGCCATCGTCCCTGCAACTGCAGAACTTCTCGACGCGGCACGCGCCACAGGCGTTCCTGTAATTTTCTGCAATGACGCACACATCAAAGGCATTGACCGCGAGCTCACCATCTGGGGAGACCACGCAATCATCGGCACCAAGGGTGCTGAGGTCATTCCTGAGCTGAAAGTTTCTGAAAAAGACTTTATCGTCCCTAAGCGCAGATATAGCGGATTCTTCCAGACAGACCTCGACATTCTCCTTACTGAACTCGGAGTCAAGACTGTAGTCATGACCGGTCTCCACACCCACATGTGCGTAAGACACACTTCGGCAGACGCGTTCTGCCTCGGTTATGATGTTGTCGCAGCCAAAGAGGCTACCGATTCATTCACAGAGGAGGATTACAAGAACGGTCTCGCATATCTGAAGACCTGCTACGGCGCTGACGCTTACACAAACAAGGAACTCATCGACATGTTCTAGAATATTCTGGACATTGCTTCGACAGCAGAATCTGAAAAGGCCGGATGAAAGTCAATTTTCACCCGGCCTTTTTCATAACCTTTTATACTAATCAGATTCCCGCGATCACATTGCGGAGCTGCGATGCGAGAGAGGTGTTATAGCCGGTAGAAAGGTACACTACCCTGCCGAAACTGTCACACATCGCGATTACAGGCAATGTCTTGCTTGTGCTGTGACAGCCCTCGCAAATCATGTTTCTGACGGCCGCACCGGAATCGAGTCCAAAGTGGACAAGTTCCTGATTGTCAGCTGTTGCAAGCCTGCCGGCCAAGTTCCTGACATTGTCCGCGCTCTGTCCGAAGACCATTACAGGGCGGCCCCAGGCAGCAAGTTCCTTCGACATTGACTCAAAATCCCTTATGGCATGGTTGCTCGGCTCGTCTCCGTCACCGAAAATCGCGACGAGGAAATATCCGCGGCCTGTCGTGCTCAGGATTGACTTTGCAGCATCGGCAGTTCCGTCCGCCCCCACCGGCTGGTACAGGGCCTCAGGGTCCATTGCGCCTATGACGCTTATTTCCTCGCTGGCCTGGCGCATGACAAGGGTTACGTCGGTATTCTTCCCGGGGGCAACATTGAAAGAAACCATTCTTGCCAGAACCTTTCCGCTTGCGAGACGTGTTCCGCTGGTAAGGAGGTATGAGCCTGCGTCCAGGGTAAACGGCTTGCCGAATGACTTGGCGGAAGCATCAGCGCCGAGCTCGGTGGCATCGCCTCCCTCAAAATCGAGCAGACGGGTCCTTCCGTTACTTATTTTGCTCAATGTGAAGTGCCTGTAATACTCCGGATTGTCGAGAGTGCCGGCACCCGGGGCATATTTCAATGTGAATGTTCCCTTCTCTGAAATTCTTCCGACAGAGGAATCGCCCTGCTTTTCAGCAGTAATGTCAATCCATTCATTGTCAGTCATATACTGAGCCTTGCCCGTCATCTGGTCAACCCTTGCAGGGATTCCGAAAGTTCGCAGGGCGGCGACCATGAAGGTATTGCGTGAGCGGTTGTCAGCCATCCTCATTCTGAGAGTTCCGGCAGGAGTTGCCTGCAATCTTCTGGAATTCAGGCTGTCGGCAAGAGCCACGCTGTCCCTGGTCCAGCGGATGATTTCTCCGGCAAGTTTCTCGGCATCCGCCTTAGAGGCAATGTCACGAGGAGTTCCGTTGCTGTAGATAATATATGAAGCCAATGCCTTTCTGATTTCCTGATGATATGGCTGGATAAACTCTCCGGAGATACGTGGACAGAGCACATAATTGTAATAGACGTTCTCACCGCGGCTGCTGACCGCATTCCTCGGAGCCGCTGTCGTCAGGGCATCCATAAGCACCTCACACTTAGTATCACGCAAGTCCTTGCGGCTGAGAGTCTTGAGCATCTCCAGAGCATCTTTCAGCTTACCGGCATCATTGGCCTTGAAAATGAACTCCCGCACATCCCGCCAGTTGCCGCGCGCATCTATCAGCTGCCCGCATGCCGCTTCAGCATCCTCCTCCGTCAATCCTGGCATTCCGAGACGCTCACTTGCATTGGCCTCCGTCGTGAATGTAGCGACATATGCAAGTCTTATCGAATCCTCCTGAGCGAGTCTCAGCTTGTTTGCCGCAATGGCTTCCTCGCTTGCTTCCGCAGGAATCCTGCCGGGTGCAGGAGGGTTTATGTCAATGTCAAATTCTATCTTGTCCGCATCCTTGTGGTTCAATGTTACCGTAACCTCGGCTGTGAGGTCAGCCTCCGGATTCTTCACATTTTCATCACCGTCAGATGTAAGCTTTCCTGTTCCGTAAAGTCCTTTGTCTGAAGCCCATACGAACATGTCACCGATTCCGGAATGAAGCGACGCCTTGCCCTCATCATCGGTCTTCAGAATCACCGCATTGTAGAGCTCGCCGTAATTGTAAATGCAGAATGAGACGAATGCACCGGGAACAGGTTTCCCTTCAGTGTCAATGACAGTAACGATGTTGCGTCTCGTCCTGACATAATTGCCTATGACATTGATCTCAGTAAAATTCTTCGTGCGTCTGATTACATCCTCCGGTCCTCGGTAGTCTCCGAGCACGAGGGTATGCATCAGCATCGCCCTTGCCGCAGGCTCATTGAACCATGCCATATTCAGTTCAGGTTCAGGTTCGCAGGCTCCGAGGAAGGACCACTTTCCGTCAGTCCAGACCTCAACCCATGCGTGGTTGTCGTCTGTATGCGCCCAACGCGGAGTATAGACCTGACGTGCAGGAATTCCCATCGTACGCATCGCGGCCACGGTGAATGTGGACTCCTCACCGCATCTTCCCTCGCCGTTCAGCATTGACGCGATCGGTGAAGATGTTCTCGCATCTGACGGAGTATAAGTCACTTTCTCATGACACCAGTGATTGATTTCCAATGCGGCATCATGCATTGACATTCCTGCTACTCGAGCCTTGAGCGTATCGTAATACATCATCCTGAACTCGTCGAGTCTCTCATTGTTCACACGCACAGGCAGCACGAAATGTCTGAACAGCTGGTCAGGGACCTGCTTGCCCCACGGCATTTCACGGCGGGCCTTCAGCGCCACTTCAGTATTCTGCCTGAAGAAATCCTCGCTGTAATCCGCCTTGTCGGCCAGATTCATGTACTCATAGAGAAAATCCATCGCCTCGTCCGTCTGCCTTTCCGCATTTCCGCAGCCTGTCAATGTCATTGCCGCCGCGGCCAGTGCCAATGCAATATTCTTTAGTGTCATAAGGGTTAAATTTGTTTATAGTAATAGGGTAATAGGAACATTTGTCTTCTTTGACAGGTCATCCGAGAACAAACTTGCGGATGGCATCGGCAAAGCCGTTTTCATCCACGTGACCTGTAACATAGCCTGCCGCCGCCTTCACATCATCACCGGCATTGCCCATCGCGGCTCCGAGCCCTGCGGCTCCGATGAGGGAAATGTCGTTGCCTCCGTCACCGAAAGAAATGGTTTCTTCAATGCCGATGCCGAGAAGCTCCGCCACTTCCCTGAGCGCATTTCCCTTGCTCACACAATTCAGGTCAATGTCAGCAAATCTCGGATGCCACCTGGTAGCATACAGGTCAGGGACCTGAGACATTACTGTATTCTGGAGTTCCAGATCGAAATATGCCGCCATCTGGCCACATCCGTAAGCATTGAACTTCTCCTCGATGTCGCATACTTCAGGAATCTTGTGGTCGATAGCCTTCGCCAGTTCTTCCACGGCAGGTGTTATCCTGTTGATGAAAAAGCCTTCGGTAAGTTCCAGGCTCAGGGCGAAACCGTATTCGTCGGACAGCATTGACATTTTCTTGAAATTGTCATAATCGATGAAATGCTGTCTGATTATGCGTCCGTCTTTCCAGCGGCAGTCCGCACCGTTCAGGGAAATCACCGCATCGTATGGTACATCCTTGATGACATCGAAGTCACCGTAAGGCCTCCCCGTTGCTATAATTATCTTGACTCCCTGATTATGAGCCTCTTCCAATGCTTCCAGAGTACTCTCCGGGACCCTGTGCGTACGGAAACTTACCAATGTTCCGTCAATGTCGCTGAATATCGCCTTATATTTCATCTGTCCGAAATTTTACGCAAAGATAAGTAATCCTTAAAAAAATCAGAACAGGCTTATCAATGTCGGGTCCAATGATTCTGAAACTATCCTCAGATAACGGCAGCCAACCGGATTATGGAAATGGACATAACGTGGCGAAGGGTCATTGACAAGATTTCCGAACTCGAAAGACGAGACCCCGGTCCATGAGAGGCCGTCATCGCTTATGCTGACGACGCCGCTGACGATACCCGATTCGGATTTTCCGGCCGCCGGATTATAAACGATGCCTCCGAGTCTTCTCTGTCCGCCGAACACAAGGACATTCGAATTTTCCTCCGTTCTCCACGCATTCTTGTCATAGTCCTGCAGTTCAGGGGTATCGAAAGGATTTCCATAGAATGGGCCCCAGTGCGAGTAATGCGCTGATATCTTGGAGATTGCAACCATCGCTCTGGACTGGAGCAGACGGAAACGGAGAGCGTCGGTCTCCATATCATTGACACGAAGGATTCTCTTGTGTCCGATATTCGTAGAAGTCGCGATTTCCTTCCATTCGCCGTCAATTCTGGCATCCACCGCAAAACGCTCCGCACGCTCGCCGACAGTCGCGATTGCCTCCTGGAGGACGATACGGTTTATCCAGCGCTTTTCAGGCAAGGTGACGACGAAATCTTCGCCGTCCTTGACCTTTATATAAGTGTCAATGTCATTGTCGAGCAGCGCCTTCGGGCATTTCGCACCTTCGAGAAGGTCAATGCCGTAGGTCTCACGGATGCGCCGGCCTGTCTCTTCGAGGGTCCTCAGGTCTTTCTCCGGGAAACGTCCCTGATTGTCAGGCGGCAGATTCAGAAGAAGGATGGCATTGCCTCCGACTGAACGCTCATATATGTCGAATACATTGTCCGCAGTTCTTGTCTGCTGGTGGGTATTGTCTCTCCAGAACCAGCCGTCACGGATGGAAACGTCGGTCTCGGCAGGCTGATAATGAAGGTATTTGCCTTCGCAAAGCTGTTCGCGTCCGCCAAGCGGGTCAGCCATCATGTCGCTGTACCAGGTAAGGGTGTCAGGATTTGCCATGTAGGGAACGACGTTCCATTCTGAGTCTCTGGTATGACCGCCCTCGTTTCCGCACCAGCGCAGGTCTTCCCTGCCGAAGATATTGGCCTCCGGAGCCAATGTCCTGATCAGTTCCCGCCACGCATTGTAATTGTAGGTCTGTCCTCCCTTGGTCTTCGGATGGGCACCGTCCAGCCAGATTTCTGAAATCGGGCCGTATTCGGTAAGCAGTTCGAAGAGCTGGTTCAGATAATACTCGTTGTAATCATCGACATTGAACTTGAATTTTGTCTTGTTGCTGAACGGACGTCCTTCCACTTCTCTCGGAATGGTCCTGAGAGTAGGCTTGCTTAGATTGCCATAGAGTCCGTCCGGGCTTTCTATCTGATAAAGGTCTGCCGGTGAAAGATATATGCCGAGTTCCAGCCAGTATTTGCGGCATGACTCGGAGAGGTCCTTAAGGACATCGCCCTTACCGTCACGGAATTTGGACGACATGATTCCGTGGTCGGTGTAACGGCTCTGCCACATGATATAGCCGTCATGATGTTTAGCAGTGAAAATCACCATTTTCATTCCGGCGTCCTTGATTGCCTTGCACCATTGGTCAGTATCGAGGGTTTCCAGCGCGAAAGTTTCGGAGGACTCGAATCCGCTACCCCACTCTTTGCCGGTGAAGGTGTTCGGTCCGAAATGGATGAACGCGATGAATTCCCTGTCAAGTGCTGCCAGCTGGTTAGCCGTCGGCACGACATTGGCGGCCTTTTCAATGATGGTATTCGCGCCATCGCCGTCAACCTTCACCGTGTTGCAGTATTTCCTGGTTCCGCATCCGGCAACTGCCGCCAATGCCGCTAAAATAGTGATTGTCTTTCTGATATGCATGTGTCATCAATTTGGTTAATAGTTTCGCGGCGGATTTTTCTGCGTTGAAACCGGCCGGAATGCAAAGGTACATATTTTTGGCGAGTCTGACAGGATTGGAGGCCTTGCTGACATATGGTATCATCTTCCTGCTCCGTAGGCGCCAGAATGCGAATTAAACATTTTAAATCAAAACCACTTAATAGGTTCAGGTTTTAATCGATATTATTAAAAACAATTTAAGTTTCAAACAATACGCAACGTTTTTATTAGAAATTGTAAGAAATATTTTGGAGGTCGATATTTTTTACATAAGTTTGCAGAAGTTATAACACGGAGAATTACTCCGATTAACAATATAATACCTGATGACTTCTAAAATCAAGTTTACAGAAGGTCCTTGGACCGCTACGATCAACGTAGCAGATTTCGTATATCGCAACATTGTTCCTTATGAGGGAGACGCATCGTTCCTGATGGGTCCGTCTGACCGAACCAACAAACTGTGGCAGGAATGCATTGAGGCTCTGGAAGAGGAGCGTGAGAGAGGCGGTGTCAGAAGCATTGACGCAAAAACCATTTCTACCATCACATCACACGCCGCAGGGTACATTGACAAGGAGAATGAACTCATTGTCGGCCTCCAGACAGATGAACTCCTGAAGCGTGCCATCAAGCCGCTCGGAGGATGGAGAGTTGTGGAGAAAGCATGCCATGAGAATGGCGTGGAACTGGACCCGAAAGTAAAGGAAATCTTCACCCATTACAGAAAGACCCATAATGACGGAGTTTTCGATGTATATACTGATGAGATTCTGAGTTTCAGAAAGTTGGGATTCATCACCGGACTTCCTGACAACTATTCCAGAGGTCGTATCATCGGAGACTACAGACGTATTGCCCTCTATGGTATCGACAGGCTTATCGAGGCCAAGAAAGAGGATTTGAAGAACCTCACCGGCCCGATGACCGATGCCCGTATCAATCTCCGCGAAGAGGTTGCAGAGCAGATCCATGCTCTCAACGAGATGAAGCAGCTCGGCGAAATGTACGGACTCGAGCTCGGACGCCCTGCTGAAACTGCAAGAGAGGCTGTTCAGTGGGTATATATGGGATATCTTGCTGCTGTCAAGGAACAGGACGGTGCAGCAATGTCTCTCGGCAACGTGTCATCATTCCTCGACATTTACATTGACAGAGACCTGAAAGAAGGAATTCTGGACGAGAATGGCGCTCAGGAGCTTGTGGATCAGTTCATCATGAAGCTGAGAATGGTCCGTCACCTCAGAATGCAGTCTTACAATGACATTTTCGCGGGTGACCCTACATGGGTGACCGAGGCTATCGGCGGAAGATATAATGACGGCAAGATCAAGGTCACAAAGACATCTTTCCGTTTCCTCCAGACTTTGTATAATCTCGGACCTGCACCGGAGCCGAACCTTACAGTTCTCTGGAGCCCGTCACTTCCTGAAGGCTTCAAGGCATTCTGCGCAAAGGTATCGGTAGATACAAGTTCTATCCAGTACGAGAATGACGAGCTCATGAGAAAGATCCGCGGCGAAGAGGACTATGGTATCGCATGCTGCGTTTCATACCAGGCTATCGGAAAGGCCATTCAGTTCTTCGGAGCGAGAGCAAACCTTGCAAAGGCTTTGTTGCTTGCCATCAACGGCGGACGCTGCGAGAATACAGGCACTCTGATGGTTCACGGAATCGAGCCTCTCTCGAGCGACGAACTGAATTACGAAGAGGTTGTGGACAGATACAAGAAGGTGCTCCACGAAGTTGCCCGCGTATATAACGAGGCGATGAACATCATCCACTATATGCACGACAAGTACGATTACGAGCGCTCTCAGATGGCATTGATAGATACCGACCCTAGAATCAACCTCGCTTACGGAGTCGCAGGTCTTTCTATCACAGCCGACTCATTGTCAGCTATCAAGTTCGGCAAAGTGAAGGCTCACCGCAACGAGAACGGTCTCACTGACGGTTTCGAGATTTCAGGCGAGTATCCTTGCTTCGGAAATGATGATGACCGCGTCGATCTCATTGCAAAGGACCTTATCAGTTTCTTCAGCGGAGAGTTGAAAAAGCTCCCTGTCCACAAGAATGCAGAGCCGACATTGTCAATCCTCACCATCACTTCGAATGTGATGTACGGAAAGAAGACAGGCGCCACACCTGATGGTCGCGAGCACGGAAAGGCTTTCGCACCTGGTGCAAACCCGATGCACGGCCGTGACTGCCACGGAGCTATCGCATCGCTCTCTTCTGTGTCAAAACTTGACTACAGCGACGCCCTCGACGGTATCAGCAACACATTCTCTATCGTACCTAAGTCTCTCGGTCCGACTCCGGAAGAAAGAATCGAGAACCTTGAGACAATGTTGGACGGATATTTCAGCAAGGGTGCACACCACTTGAATGTCAATGTTCTGAATCGTGAGATGCTTGAGGATGCAATGGAACATCCTGAGAAATATCCTCAGCTTACAATCCGCGTGTCCGGTTATGCCGTAAACTTCGTTAAACTCAGTCGCGAGCATCAGCTGGAAGTGATTGCAAGAACATTCCACCAGTCAATGTAATTCCTCCGCATAATCATTGGACTATGGATATAAACGTACATTCATACGAATCAATGGGAACATATGACGGGCCTGGTCTCAGGCTCGTCGTATTTCTTCAAGGATGCCCGTTCCGCTGCCTTTATTGTGCCAATCCGGACACGATACCCTTTACGGGAGGCAAGCCGACAAAACCGGAAGAGATTCTGGATATGGCATTGAGGGAAAAACCGTTTTTCGGCAAGAAAGGCGGGGTGACATTTTCCGGAGGTGAGCCGACTGCACAGGCAAAGGCTCTCATTCCTCTTGTCAAGATGCTTAAGAACAATGGAATACATGTCTGTCTGGACAGCAACGGCGGAGTATGGAATCCGGATGTGGAAGAATTGTTCTCTCTGGCCGATCTGGTGCTTCTGGATGTGAAAGAGTTCAATCCTGCCAGACATCTTGCTCTGACAGGCAGGGACAATACTATCACTCTCAACACCGCAAAGTGGCTGGAGGAGCACGGAAAGCCGTTCTGGATGAGATATGTCCTCATTCCGGGATACAGTGATTTCGAAGAGGATATCAGGGGCCTGGGTGAGCATTTCTCAGGCAAGTCATCCGGCAAGCCTGCATACAAGATGCTCCAGCGTCTGGAAATCCTTCCATATCACACGTTGGGTATCCACAAATACGAAAGTCTCGGCAAGAAATACGAACTGGAAGGTGTTCCGCTGAATACCAAGGAGCAGTTGGAGCGTGCACGGGCATTGTTCAGCGAATATCTGGACAATGTGGTTCTTAATTAACTCGGAATTCTCCGTACAGAACTTTCTGTTTCAATGACATACGAATGAAGCCGCCCCGGATTTCGGGACGGCTTTTTTTGTCTTTCTTCAAGGTCAGCGGCAATGGACTTCGGGACATTACGCCCCGTTAAGTATTCATGGCTTTTATGTAATTGATTCTGTCTTCGTCGTCGAGTTGGGCGAGTTCCAGAATGATGTGAAGTAATTGCTATGCATTGTTCAGTTCTTTCTTCAGCATGGATACCTCTTCTTCTGAGAGCCCTGTGGCCTGCGTGATAATCTCGCAAGATGCCCCGAGTCGAATAAGATTCATCGCGATCTTCGATTGTCCCTCTTTGAGACCTTCTTCTTTGCCTTCCTTGCGACCCTCTTCTCGTCCTTCCTTGAGCCCTTCCTCTTTGCCCACTTTATGCCCTTCCTCACGTCCTTCTTCACGTCCAGTCTCACGCGCGTACTCGATCTGATTGTATGTGTCCCGTTCCGTATTCATGGCCTTAATGTAATTGATTCTGTCCTCGTCGTCAAGTTGGGCGAGTTCCGCTACATCTTAGAAATCAATCCGGTTCAATTTGGAAATCTCCTTTTCTGTCAGTCCTGTCAGTCCTGAAATTGTCT
>Ga0129311_1001742_pt1 | contig 14746 bp, 8 predicted proteins | sample Go1ome_FD_94435 | JGI IMG/M metagenome (GOLD analysis project Ga0129311, IMG submission 94435) | Western lowland gorrila individual fecal microbial communities from Wisconsin, USA - Go1022B metagenome | ecosystem: Host-associated > Mammals > Digestive system > Large intestine > Fecal | place... | reverse complement strand
TCGTCCTCACAAGCTTCATATGCCCCAGGGCAGCTTCTCTTGCCCCTGCGGGGCAATTCACCTTCTCTCTCGCTTCCGCCGGGACGGCGAAAGCTCGCTCATTCCGCTGTTCGTCCTCTCCCATTTGAACCCGCTGCGCTGGGCTTCAAATGGGTTCCCGGGGGCTTCGCCCCTATGCCCCACCGGCGGGCGCATAATATGCGCCCCTACGAGAAGTCAAGAACGCGGCGCGCCGAGTCGTCGCGCCCTACGGTGCTGCGTTGTCCGTAGGGCCCGATGCCCACATCGGGCCATGGGGGTTATAGGGGGCGGAGCCCCCTATACCAAAAACGGGAGGGAGGTATTTAATTCCGCGGGCCGCCCTATATGGCGGCTCCTACGGGGAGGGTGTAAAATTTAAGTCCGCTTAATACTTCCGCTCCAGACGGCCAGGGCGTCCCCTGCCGCCGTCAGCAGATCAAGAAAGTTGTCCATGGCTTCGTCAAACTGCTTCTGGGCGGCGCGGAAGGGCGACTCACACTCGCCGGGCTCCATAAAGAGGTACTCCTCGCGGACGGCCTGTGTGGGCCAGGGGGAGCTTTCCATGCCGAGGGACTGGTCAAAGTTGCTGTGGTTCACTTCGATCAGATGCCAGCCGTCCCCACGGGCGTCGGGACAGACCCGCAGCTGCTCGCCGGTCTGGCGGGCCAGGGCCTGGCGCAGCCCCGGATAGCTGAGGATCTGTTTGGTAAAGGGGCGGTCGCTGGCGGTGATGATCCGGCCCTTGGTGGCCTCGGGACAGCCGTAGTCCCGGCTCTGCCCGGCCAGAGCCATAATGGTCTGATAGCCGGAGCCGGTCAGCCCCTTGGGGCGGATGTCCAGGGTGTAGTCTCCGCTCAGGCGGACGCTGGTGCGGGCGGTCAGCTGGTTGCTGGCATACCGGCCGGACTGCACCTGACGCAGCATCACCAGCAGGGGGGACTTTTCCCCGCGGTTCAGGATCAGCTGGCCGTCGAATCTGTCGTCGTTGCCGCCGAAGAAAAGCCCGTTGTGCTGCTGCCCGTATTGGGCCAGCAGCGTGGTCCAGGTCAACTGCATAAGGAACCTCCTTGATTTGATACCCTCCCACCCGCCTCGTCGTCACAAAGTCCGCTCCACTCAGGACGCCCAGATGTGGGCATCCTTCGCTGCGCTCCCTTGCTCCTCCTCTCCCATTTATGACCGCTGACGCTGGGTCATAAATGGGTTCCCGGGGGCTCCGCCCCCGTGTGTGGGTTGCACCCCCACACCCCCGGGCGGCCCCTACGGGATGGGAAAAACAGATGTTATGCATTGTAGGGGCGGATGTCCTTATCCGCCTGGGGGTCTACCTTCCGTCCCCTCATCAGTCTTGCTTCGCTCGCCAGCTTCCCCCCTGTGGGGGGAAGCCTTTAAAACCCGCCCGCCAAACCTTCCCCACCCAGGGGGAAGGTGGCCATTCGGGGTCCCCAACGTGACCCAGCGCCAGCGGTCACGTTGGGGAGAGGACGAGCAGCGGAGCGAGTGAGTTTCTGCCGTTTCGGCGGAAATGAATGATGCGGAGCTTGCGAGGACGAGCGGATGAGGGGGCGTTATTGATACGTGTCATGGCCCGATGGGGCATCGGCCCAACATGGTGCGAGGAACGAAGCAACCGGAGCCGGAAAGGCAAGGCATACGAGAGGCGCGAGGGGGAAAAGAGGGGAAGCGTGAAGTTGATAGATACGAGCGGCAGCGGGCGGAGGACGCAGCGGCCCCAAGTTCATGCCCGCGCCGAACATATTCAGGACGCTTTCCAAACGTGCGTTCCGGGTTCGGGCCCGCAGGCCCGAGGATCTTTGGGTACTTTCCATCCATGGAAAGTACCTCGCCCGGGGGCGAAATATCCCCCGTCCTTCTCCGAAAGTCGGGACCATGGGACGGACAAAAGGCAAACTTCGGACGGCGCGCCGGGTCGTCGCGCCCTACAGCAGGCCGCCCTATATGGCGGCCCCTACTGGGATGGGTTATAAAATTTTAAATCCTCTTGAACTGCCGCTCCAGCTCTTTTTTGGTCAGCTCGATGGCCACGGGGCGGCCGTGGGGGCAGTACTTCACCTGTCCGGACATGACGGCCTGAGCCACCCGCTCCAGCTCGGACACACTGGTCTTCCACCCGCCCTTGATGGCGGCCTTGCAGGCCATGGTGTGCAGCAGCTCATCCCGGGCGGCGGCGGGGTCGGGCCGGCCGCCGGCCAGCAGTTTGCCCGCCAGCTCTGACAGGGTGCCGGGGATGTCCTCCACATCCAGATAATCCGGGGCCTGACGGACGATCAGCGCGCCGTTGAGATCCTCCGCCTGAAAGCCGAACTCCTCCAGCAGGGGCAGCTGCTCCACCAGCGCGGCCTCCTCCCGGGGGTCCAGGCGGCACACGGCGGGGACCAGCAGGGTCTGGGACATGGGGGTGTAGCCCGCCGCCTTCATGCGGTCGAAGTTCATCCGCTCGTGGGCGGCGTGCTTGTCGATGAAGAATACCCTGTCCCCCTGCTCCACGATGATATAGGTGTTCAGCACCTCGCCGGCCACCCGCCAGGGGGTGATCTCCAGGGCGGCGGGGACAGGCTCGGGCGCGGGCTTAGGTGCGGGAGTGGGCGCAGGGGAGACAGCGGTCACCGATTCCGCCTTGCGCTCTGGGACGACCGGCACCGGGGCGGGTTTCACCTCAGGCGCCGCGGGGACGGAAACAGGCGCCTGCCTCACCGGTGCGGGGGCAGAGACCGGCCGGTACATCGGCGCGGGTGCCGCCTTGACCGGGGGCGTATAGGGGATCGGCTCCGCCTTGGGGGCGGGGCGGTAGGTGGAATCATGGACCTGCACCACCGGCGGGTGTACAGCGGGGGCAGGGGGGATGAAGGCGGTCTGGTTTGGAGTCACCGTGTCGTGCCGGGCGGGCCTGTCCAGCACGGCGGCGGGACGGCTGCGGTCGGCCTCCAGGGCGGAGAGCACGGCGTGGTACACAGCGGAGAACACCTGCCGCTCGGCGCCGAACTTCACCTCGGTTTTGGCCGGGTGGACGTTCACGTCCACGGCGTTCAGCTTTGTCCGCAGGTGGAGGACACAGGCGGGGAACTTTCCCACCATTCTCTGGTTGGCGTAGGCCTCCTCCAGGGCGGCCATCATCAGCCGGGATTTGATAAACCGGCCGTTGACAAAGAAGAACTGCCAGTTCCGGCTGTTCCGGCAGCAGGCGGGCATGGACACGAAGCCGGTGACGGACATCTCCTCGCCGCTGGCCTGTACCGGACGCAGGCCCAGGGCCAGCTCCCGGCCCAGCACGGCGTAGACGGCGGACTCCAGCTTGCCGTCCCCGGGGGTCAGCAGCTCCTGCTTGCCGTCCCGGATGAACTGAAAGGACACCTCCGGGTGGGACAGGGCCAGCCGCTGGACGGCGGCGAACACCGCCGCCCCCTCCGCCGCGTCCTTCTTCATAAACTTCAGCCGGGCGGGAGTGTTGTAGAACAGGTCACGCACCACCATAGTGGTGCCCAGGGGACAGCCGGCCTCCTCCACCTGCCCGGGGATGCCCCCCTCCAGCGCCAGGGAGGCCCCCATGGGGGTCTGCTCTGTGCGGGACAGGACCTGCATCCGGGACACGGCGGAGATGGCGGCCAGCGCCTCCCCCCGGAAGCCCAGGGTGCCGATGGCCTCCAGGTCATACTCCGTGCGCAGCTTGCTGGTGGCGTGGCGCAGGAAGGCCCGGGGCAGCTGTTCGGCGGGGATGCCCCGGCCGTTGTCGGTGACCCGGAGGAAGGTCATGCCCCCGTGGCTCACCTCCACCACCACCTTGGACGCGCCGGCGTCCACCGCGTTCTCCACCAGCTCCTTCACGGCGCTGGCGGGGCGCTCCACCACCTCGCCCGCGGCGATCAGGTCGGCCACATGGGAGGGAAGAATTTGAATTTCCGGCATAAGATACCTCTACGATCTGTTATATATATGGGTTGATATACGGATTGGAAATGAAAATAGGGATTTTGAACGGCTAAATGGGCCGGCGTCAAGCCTTCCTCCCTGAGTGAGGAAGCCTATATAAGCGCCTATGTAAGCCTTCCCCCCACAGGGGGGAAGGTGGCCCGCAGGGCCGGATGAGGGGGCGCTGTTGTAATGACGAGGCGCGCCGAGTCGTCGCGCCCTACGGGATACGATAAACGGTTGTTGTGTATTGTAGGGGCGGCCTGTGGCCGCTTGCGGGCCGCCGGTGAGGACACCGGCCCCTACGGAGGGTATCATTCGTTGGCGGCATCACCGTAGGGGCGGATGTCCTCAGCCGCCCGGGGTTTTTACGGCGCGCCGAGTCGTCGCGCCCTACGGGATACGATAAACGGATGGTGTGCATTGTAGGGGCGGCCCCATGTGGCCGCCCGGGATTACCCCCGCAGGTCCTCCTTCAACTCTGCCAACAGATTCAGGGCCTCGATGGGGGACAGGACGTTCACGTCGGTCATCTCCAGCTTTTTCAGCACGGTCTGCCCCCCCAGATCCAGCAGGGAGATCTGCCCCTGGGCCGGGGCTGCGGCGGGGGCGGCGGGCTGGTCCGCCTCCAGCTCCTCTAAGATCTGGTGGGCCCGGCGGATCACCCGGTCGGGCACCCCGGCCAGCTTGGCCACCTCGATGCCGTAGCTCTGGTCGGCGCCCCCACGGACGATCTTCCGCAGGAAGATCACGTCGCCGCCCTTCTTTTTGGCGGCAATGTTGTAGTTTTTCACCCCGGGGATCTCCCCCTCCAGAACGGTGAGCTCGTGGTAGTGGGTGGCGAACAGGGTCTTGCAGCCCAGCCGCTTCTTGTCCGCGCAGTACTCCAGCACCGCCCGGGCGATGGCCATGCCGTCGTAAGTGCTGGTGCCCCGGCCGATCTCGTCCAGAATGAGCAGGGAGGCGGGGGTGGCGTTTTTCAGCAGGGCGGCCACCTCGGTCATCTCCACCATGAAGGTGGACTTGCCGGAGGACAGGTCGTCGCTGGCGCCGATGCGGGTGAAGATGCGGTCCACCACCCCGATGTGGGCGGAGCGGGCGGGGACGAAGGAGCCCATCTGGGCCATAAGGACGATGAGGGCCACCTGCCGCATATAGGTGGACTTGCCCGCCATGTTGGGGCCGGTGAGGATGGCGCACAGGTCGTCTCCCCCGTCCATGTGGGTGTCGTTGGGGACAAACAGCCCCCCCTTGAACACCTTTTCCACCACGGGGTGGCGGCCCTCGGTGATCTGAATGACGTTGGAACTGTCCACCAGGGGCATACAGTAATTGTTGGCCGCGGCCACTGCGGCCAGGGAGTTGAGCACGTCCACCTGGGCAGCCGCCGCAGCAGAGCGCTGGATGGCGGCCACCTGGGCACACACCTGCTCCCGGATCTGGCTGAACAGCTGATACTCCAGGGCCACCACCTTGTCCTGAGCGGAGAGGATGGTGTGCTCCAGCTCCTTCAGCTCCTGGGAGATGTACCGTTCGGCGTTTACCGTGGTCTGCTTCCGGGTCCAGCCGTCGGGCACCAGGTCGATCTGAGACTTGGCCACCTCGATATAGTAGCCGAACACCTTGTTGAAGCGGATGCGCATATTTTTGATGCCCGTCTCCGCCTTCACCCGGGCCTCCATCTCCGCCAGCACGTCGGTGCTGTTTTCGATGAGATTCCACAGGCGGTCCACTTCCTCGTTGTAGCCCCGGCGGATGAACTTGCCCTCCCGCACAGAGAAGGGGGGCGCGTCCACAAAGGCGGACTGGATCAGCCCGGTCAGCTCCGGCAGGTCGTCCAGCTGTTCGGCCAGGGTGCGCAGCAGGGCGGAGGAGCAGGGGGAAATCAGCTGGCGGATGCGGGGCAGGCGGCTGAGTCCCCCGGCCAGGGCCACCAGGTCCCGGCCTCCGGCGGTGCCGTACACCACCCGGCCCATAAGCCGCTCCAGGTCGGTGACCTCCTTCAGCACCAGGGTGAGCTCCTCCCGGGTGATGATGTCCTCCACCAGGTCGGCCACCGCCTGCTGCCGCCGGGCGATCTGCACCGGGGAGAGGAGGGGGCGCTCCATCCAGCCCCGCAGCAGGCGGCCGCCCATGGCGGTGCGGGTCTTGTCCAGCACCCACAGCAGAGAGCCCTTTTTCTCCTGGCCGCGCATGGTGGCGGTCAGCTCCAGGGTCTGCCGGGCGGTGAGGTCCAGCTCCATAAAGTGTCCGGCGGTGTAATAGGAAAACACGGAGAGGTGGGACAGGTCGGTTTTCTGGGTCTCGTACAGATAGGACAGCAGACCGCCGGCGGCCTGCACCGCCGCTGTGTCCCCCTCCGGCAGGGTGTCCAGACCGGCGGTGAACTGCTTTTTCACCGCCGACAGGCTTACGTCGTAGCGGAAGCGGGCCTCGCCCCCGTTTTCACACAGGCAGTCCAGCCGCTCCCGCAGAAAATCCACCAGCCCGTCCAGCTGCCAGGCCCCGTCGGAGAGGATGACCTCGGTGGGGTGGAAGCGGCCTAGCTCGTTTTTCAGGTGGTCCATGGCGTCCTCCGCCGCGGACAAAGAGGTGGCGAACACCTCGCCGGTGGAGATGTCGCACAGGCACAGGCCGTAGGCGGCGGAGTCGGCATAGATGGCACACAGGAAGTTGTTCTTCCCCTCCTCCAGCATGGAGGCGGCGATCACCGTGCCCGGGGTAATGATCCGGGTGATGTCCCGTTCCACCAGGCCCTTGGCCAGGGCGGGGTCCTCCATCTGCTCGCAGATGGCCACCTTATAGCCCTTGGCGATGAGCCGGGCTATATAGCTGTCGCAGGAGTGGTAGGGCACGCCGCACATGGGGGTGCGCTCCTCCTCTGGCTTGTTGCGGTCCCGTGTGGTCAGAGTGAGGTCCAGCTCCTTGGACGCCAGCTTGGCGTCCTCGTTGAACATTTCGTAAAAGTCGCCCAGGCGGAAGAAGAGGATGGAGTCGGGGTGCTTCTCCTTCATCTCCAGATACTGCCGCATCATGGGGGTCATCTCTGCCATGGGATCACCTGCTTTCTGGTTAGATTAAAACCCACCCAACCCACCTCGTCCTCACAAAGTCCGCTGCGCTCAGGACGCCCAGGCATGGGCATCCCTCGCTGCGCTCCCTTGCTCCGACTCTCCCAATTGCAACCACTCCGTTGGGCTGCAATTGGGTTCCCGGGGGCTCCGCCCCCTATGACCCCCGGATGGCCGCAGGCTATCCAGCGGGATGATGGGAAATGGGGGGTGATTGTTGTGTAGGGGCGGATATCCTCATCCGCCCACAGAGTATGTTATTGGGTAAAATATTTATCCTCTGCCCAGCGGGATGGATTATTGTCAATATATTGCCAGATACGGAGATAATCGTCATCATTCCGGACGATGTGGTCGTGATATCCGGTTTGCCAAAGATTTTGACCCGCATCTTCGTTCGTAAGCCGCTTGAAAGCTGAAACGATGCGCGGAAGTAATTGCGTAGGGCGCGACGACCCGGCGCGCCATTCTGAGCTGTGAATGATCAGCAGAAGATGAATGTGATTTGGCATAATTACGGAGTGCTCAAGAGAAGCCGTCGGATATGCTGTTGGAATAGAGTCGAGACGCTGTCTGACTATATGCCCAAGTGAAGATAGAATAACCGAAGCAAGCGGCGCGCCGAGGTCGTCGCGCCCTACGCATACATGCCCCAGGAGCGGACGACGGTCATGTGTGCAGATAGTCACGAAATATGCCCCTGCCTGTCCATAATCATAGCCCTGCAGACGGGGATGTTTTCGGTTTTGATAGTAGCTCACACGATCTCCCCGAACAGCGACCACTTATTGGCCCCGGTGATCTTCACCTGACAGAACTGCCCGATCACATCGGCGCTCCCCTTGGCCCGCACCAGCCGGTTGCCCGGGGTGCGCCCGGAGATGGGGAAGGTCTCGTCCCCGCTCTCGCCGTCCATGAGGCAGCGCAGGGTCTTGCCGATATAGGCGGCGTGCTTCTCGGCGGAGATCTGGTCCTGCAGGGCGGTGAGGCGGTTGAAATTGGCCAGCTTCTCCTCCCGGCTCATGGGGTCGGGCAGCTTGGCCGCCGGAGTGCCCACCCGGGGGGAGTAGATAAAGGTGAACAGGGCGTCGAACCGCACGTCCTCCAGCACCTTCAGGGTGTCCTCAAACTCCTCCGTCGTCTCACCGGGGAAGCCCACGATGATGTCGGAGGTGAGGACGATATCGGGAATCAGGGCCTTCAGGGCGGCGATCTTGGCCATATACTGCTCCCGGGTGTGGCGGCGGTTCATGGCCTTCAGGATGCGGTCGTTCCCCGCCTGGAAGGGCAGATGGAGCACCGGCGCCACCTTTTCGCACCGGGCCATGGTCTCGAACAGCTTCTGGGTGGCGTCCTTGGGGTGGGAGGTCATAAAGCGGATGAGGAAGTCCCCGGGGATGGCGTTTACCAGCTCCAGCAGGTCGGCGAAGTCCATGGGCTCGGCCAGGTCTTTGCCGTAGGAGTTTACGTTCTGCCCCAGAAGGTTGATGTCTTTATAGCCCGCGGCCACCAGCTGGCGCACCTCCGCCAGAATGTCCTCCGGCTTGCGGGAGCGCTCCCGGCCCCGGACGTAGGGGACGATGCAGTAGGTGCAGAAGTTGTTGCAGCCGTACATGATGGACACCCAGGCCTTCACCTTGTCCTGACGCACCAGAGGGATCCCCTCGGCGATGGAGCCGGGCTGGTCGGCGATCTGGAAAATGCGGCCCTTCTGGGTCATCAGGGTGTGGATGAACTCCGGGAAGCGCCACAGCTCGTGGGGGCCGAAGACCAGGTCCACATGGCGGTAGGACTGGCGGATCTTGTCCGCCACGTGGGGCTCTTGGGCCATACAGCCGCACAGACAGATGATCTGCTCCGGGTGGCGGCGCTTGGTGTGCACCAGGGCGCCCAGGTTGCCGAACACCCGCTGCTCGGCGTGTTCCCGGATGGCGCAGGTGTTGATGACGATGACGCGGGCCTGCTCCTCGTCGTTGGTAAAGCCGAAGCCCATCTGGGCCAGATAGCCCCGGATGCGCTCAGAGTCCGCCTCGTTCTGCTGACAGCCATAGGTGTCTACAAAGGCGAGGGGGGGCGTGGGCAGCTGGGCGGTGACGGCAGCGGCCTGACGGCAGAAGCCCAGCTGACGGTCGATGTCAGCCTGAGAGATCACGGTAGTGGTACGTTCCATTTCGGGTCCTCCAGATAAAAAGCGGGGCAGCCCCGCATGATTTTCAGAATAAAACATCATACCATTTTTTTCGAAAAAGGGCAAGAAGCCGGGGCGAAAAAAGGGGTCAAATCGGGCGGAGGGGGAAAACAAACCCCCGGACACAGGTGACCTGTGTCCGGGGGAGAGATTATCCGATCATCAGCAGTGTGCCCGCCGTGATCAGGGCGGCACCCAGGATAGCCTTGGGAGTGGCCGGCTCTTTCAACAGAAGAAAGGCGAAAAGCAGGGTGATGACGATGCTCAGCTTGTCGATGGGGGCCACCTGAGAGACTTTGCCCAGCTGCAAAGCCCGGTAGTAGCACAGCCAGCTTGCGCCGGTGGCCAGACCGGAGAGGATCAGGAACAGCCAGCTGCGGCGGCTGATCCCGACGATGCCGCCCTGGACCTTGGTGAGAAAGACCATGCCCCAGGACATGAGGAGCACCACGCTGGTGCGGATGGCGGTGGCCAGGGTGGAGTTCACCCCGTCGATGCCGATTTTGGCCAAGATCGAAGTGGCGGCAGCAAATACGGAAGAGAAAAGGGCCAAGATAAACCACATAACAGTACCTCCTGGGGCGGTGCGGCAGAGGTCCATTCCTTCATGTACCCTGGAAAGCGCCCTGTTGATTACGCCCGGTATGTCCGGACCGTACAATAGCATAGTACAAACAGGGGTGCAAAACAAGAAGGATGTGGATAAATTTGTGGAAAATGTGGATAAGTGAAATAAATTTATACGCATCGTTATAGATGCGCCCCGTCAGAACACCAGGATGCGCAGCGTGAAGGTGAGGGTCATCAGCAGCACGCCGATGCTGGCCAGACTGTCCAGGGACAGGCGGGGGAGGGAGCGGGCCTTTTTGGGGGACTCCGCCGGAGCGTTTTCTACCAGGCGGGGGAAGGGGCGGACCGCAGGCGCCTGGGTGTGCCGGGGGGCGGGAGCCAGACTGCCCTCGGCCTGAGCCAGCTTCCGGCGGTATTCGGCCAGATCCACCACGTTTCCGGTGGAACGGATAAAATTGCGGGTGGTATAGTAAACAGTCTGCATGAGGGACCCTCCTTTAAAAGCTTTGATCTGAGCATACCGGATGATGGGTACCATAAACCGGACTATCCCGTTTGACGAAGAAAAGAAACGGTTGTTCCATAAATAAAATACAACATCTGTTCTAATTCGTCAAGAGATAAATGGAACATTTTTTCGATTTCTTGATAAGGTTGTCATTTCAAGGGGGTGTTGTGTGAAAAATTTGAAGCACAACGCTGTTTTTGCGAAAAGCCGTTGCCTTTTCTAAAAAATCGGGGTATAATTTTTCGTCAGACAACTTTTGAATCAGCTTCCCCCGCTGGGGATATGCTCCTAGTCCTCGCAAGCTGCGTATGCCCCAGGGCAGCCTCTCTTGCCCCTGCGGGGCAATTCACCTTCTCGTTCGCCATGGTATAAATGCCATGGCTCATTCACTCCGCTGCTCGTCCTTTCCCATTTGCAGCCGCTGCGCTGGGCTGCAAATGGGCGGCGCATCTCTCCTATGTGGCAGCAAAGGACATCGTGTCGCGGGTCCTGTTTTTAATTTTTATCGTGGTTTTTCCACGCAAAGGAGATAAGGTAATATGAAAAATGAAAAACTGCGCAACGTAGCCATTATTGCTCACGTTGACCACGGAAAAACCACGCTGGTGGACGAGATGCTCAAGCAGTCCGGCGTCTACCGCGAGAATCAGACCGTGGTGGACCGGGTGATGGACTCCAACGATCTGGAGCGGGAGCGGGGCATCACCATCCTGGCCAAGAACACCGCCATTCAGTACGGCGACGTGAAGATCAACATTGTGGACACCCCGGGCCACGCCGACTTCGGCGGCGAGGTGGAGCGTATCCTGAAGATGGTCAACGGCGTTATCCTGCTGGTAGACGCCGCCGAGGGCCCCATGCCCCAGACCCGCTTCGTCCTGTCCAAGGCCCTGGAGCTGGGCCACAAGGTCATTGTGGTGGTGAACAAGATCGACCGCCCCGACCAGCGGATCCACGAGGTGATGGACGAGGTGCTGGAGCTGCTGCTGGATCTGAACGCCACCGACGAGCAGTTCGAGTCCCCCACCCTGTTCTGCTCCGGCCGGCAGGGCACCGCCTCTTACTCCCCCGACGTGCCCGGCACCGATCTGAAGCCCCTGTTCGATACCATCGTGGACTATATTCCCGCCCCCGAGGCCGATGTGGACCAGCCCTTCCAGATGCTGGTGTCCTCCATCGACTACAACGAGTTCGTGGGCCGCATCGCCATCGGCCGCATCGAGCGGGGCACCATCAAGCAGAACCAGGAGATCGCCGTGTGCAACTACCACGACCCCGACAGCGCCCCCAAGAAGGCCAAGGCCACGGCGCTGTATGAGTTCGATGGTCTGGCCAAGGTGCCCGTGCAGCAGTCCACCGCCGGCAACATCATTGCCATGAGCGGCATCGGTGATATCACCATCGGCGACACCATCTGCGCCACCGACTGTGTGGAGCCCATCGAGTTCGTGAAGATCTCCGCCCCCACCATCGAGATGACCTTCTCCGTGAACGACTCCCCCTTCGCCGGGCGGGAGGGCAAGTTCGTCACCAGCCGTCAGCTGCGTGACCGCCTGTTCCGGGAGACCATGAAGGATGTGTCTCTGCGGGTGACCGAGGTAGAGAACTCCACCGACTCCTTCAATGTGGCCGGCCGCGGCGAGATGTCTCTGTCCATCCTGATCGAGACCATGCGCCGGGAGGGCTATGAGCTTCAGGTCTCTCCCCCCCGTGTGCTGTATCAGATGATCGACGGCGTGAAGTGCGAGCCCATCGAGCGTCTGGTTACCGACGTCCCCGCCGACTGCGTGGGCGCGGTGATGGAGAAGATCGGCAGCCGTAAGGGCGACCTGCTGGAGATGACCCCCGCGGGCAACCGCATGAAGCTGGAGTTCCTGGTGCCCTCCCGCGGTCTGTTCGGCTACCGCAACGAGTTTTTGACTGACACCAAGGGCGAGGGCATCATGGCCTCCGTCTTTGAGAAGTACGCCCCCATGAAGGGCGAGATCAGCCGCCGTTCCACCGGCTCTCTGGTGGCCTTCGAGACCGGCGAGGCCGTGACCTACGGCCTGTACAACGCCCAGGAGCGGGGCACCCTGTTTATCGGCGCCGGCGTCCCGGTATACGCCGGTATGATCGTGGGCGAGTGCCCCAAGCAGGAGGATATCTCCGTTAACGTCTGCAAGAAGAAGCAGCTGACCAATATGCGCGCCTCCGGCTCTGACGACGCCCTGCGTCTGACCAGCCCCAAGCAGATGAGCCTGGAGCAGTGCCTGGAGTTCCTGGCCGATGACGAGCTGCTGGAGTGCACCCCCGAGAATCTGCGCCTGCGCAAGCGGATCCTGGACCACGGCGACCGGATGCGCGAGGCGTCCAAGAAGAAGGGCTGATTAAATTCCCACCCACCCACCCTTTTTAGATGAGTGGGGGTTACACCCCCACACCCCCGGGCGGCCCGGTGCATGAAGCGCATAGGTTCCCCCGTAGGGGCGGCCCCATGTGGCCGCCCGCCAAGCCTTCCACCCACAGGGGGGAAGGTGGCCCGCAGGGCCGGATGAGGGGGCCTTCTTACGGTGCGCCGGGTCGTCGCGCCCTACGCACGGGGGCTTTCGGTCCGATGAGGCCTACCCTCTTTGCCCCTGCGGGACATTTCCCCTTGATAGGGGGAAATCGCCCCCATCGGGCCGCCCCCCTATGGAACCGAAAAGGCAAGGCACACGAGAGGCGCGATGTGTGAAAAGGAAGACCACCTGATTTGACCGGCACGAGCGGCAGCGGGCGGAGAACGCAATGTCCCCAAGTTCATGCCCGCGCCGAACATATTCAGGACGCTTTCTAAACGTGCGCCCTGGGTCCGGGTCCGCAGACCCGGGGATCTTTGGGTACTTTCCATCCATGGAAAGTACCTCGCCCGGGGGCGAAATATCCCCCGCCAATCCCTTATACCATACAACCCACCCCGCCATCCCGTTAACACGGGGCGGCGGGGGATTTTTTATGCGGTTCAGGAAATGAAAGAAGGGGGGTTGACGTAATACCGGGAACATGGTAGTATATTTGTAACCATTTTGTAATCTTTTCGCTGCCTGCCCTGTGCAGGCGGTTTTGAGGTATTTGCCCATGAACGAAGCGATCAAAAACAGCGATCTGACCTACCGTCTGGCGCAGGCCAGGGAGTGGATCAGAATTCACGGCCGCCGTCTGATCCACGGCATCCACCGGGGCGCAGCCGGACTGCGGCTGGCCGGTCCCGTGTCCTATCTGTGTGTGGCCGGTGCGGTTGGCGTGGCCATGACGGTCACCAGCCTGTATACCGCCAGTTACGATGTCTATGTGGACGGGCAAGAGATCGGCATCGTCACGGAACAGGCGGTGGTGGAGCGGGCCCGGCAGCAGGTGGAGCGGGAGGGCTCCGCCATTCTGGGGTATGATTACCACACCGAGGGGGAGGTCCGGTATGAGTTTGGACTGTCCCTGAAATCGAATGTGGCGGACAGCCAGAGCATTAAGAACTATTTTTACGACCAGTTGAATACAGTATGCGACGACCTGCGGAAGTATCAGCTGGTGCTGAACGGCACCGCCGTGGGCGTGGTGGGCAGCGAGAGCGAGCTGGAGCAGGCTTTGCAGACCCTGAAGGACAAGTACACCACAGAAGACACCGTGAGCGTGGAATTTGTAGAGAGCGTGGAGGTAAAGGATGTCTACTCCGCGGACGAGGTGCTGAGCAGCGAGGAGCTCTATCAGCGCCTGCTGGAGAACACCACGGGGGAGACCACCTATACGGTGCAGAAGGGGGATACCTTCAACGGCATCGCCTATAAAAACGATATGTCGGTGAACGAACTGAAGGCCCTGAACCCCAGCGTGAACATCAACCGGCTGATGATCGGCGATGTGCTGAACGTGAAGGAGCAGGTGCCCATGCTGTCTGTGCGCACGGTGAGCGACGAGACCTATACCCAATCCATTCCCTGCCCGGTGGAGGAGGTCAAGGACAGCAGCCTCTATATAGGCACCTCCAAGATCGTGAAGAAGGGGACCGAGGGCGAGGCCCTGGTCAACGCCACAGTGACGTATCTGAACGGACATGAGCAGGAGCGGGTGGTAAATTCCACCCAGACCCTGCGGGAGCCCACCACCACCACCAAGGCCGTGGGCACCAAGGAGAAGCCCAAGACGGCCTCCAGCGGCAAGTACAGCTGGCCCATCCGGGGGCGCATCAACTCCTATTTCGGCGGCCGCTATATTTTCGGCAGCTACAGCTACCACTCCGGCATCGACATCCGGGCCAGCTACGGCGCGGCCATCAAGGCGGCGGACGGCGGTACGGTGACCTTCGCGGGCTATAAGGGCAGTTACGGCAAGCTGGTCATCATCACCCACGACAACGGCACCCAGACCTATTACGGCCACAACTCCTCTCTGCTGGTATCCAGCGGACAGAAGGTGTACAAGGGCCAGCAGATCGCCAAGGCGGGC
>Ga0129311_1001740_pt1 | contig 14758 bp, 14 predicted proteins | sample Go1ome_FD_94435 | JGI IMG/M metagenome (GOLD analysis project Ga0129311, IMG submission 94435) | Western lowland gorrila individual fecal microbial communities from Wisconsin, USA - Go1022B metagenome | ecosystem: Host-associated > Mammals > Digestive system > Large intestine > Fecal | place... | reverse complement strand
CTCCGTGAAGGCCGGCGATGTGCTGGTGGTTCTGGAGGCCATGAAGATGGAGATCGAGGTCTCCGCCCCCGTGGACGGCACCGTGAAGGCCGTCTCCGCCACTGTGGGCAGCACCGTCAACACTGACGATCTGCTGGTCACTCTGGGCTAATTTTAGGGAGGAGCAACTGAATGTTTTCTGGTATTACAACTGCTGAACTGGGTGTCGGCGGTGCCTTGATGGTGGCCGCCAGCGGCCTTGTGGTGGTGTTCCTGATGCTGGCCATCCTGGCCCTGGTCATCATGGTCATCTCCAAGGTTGTGAGCGGCCTCGAGGGCAAGAAGCCCGCTGCCGCTCCCGCCCCTAAGAAGGCTGCCCCTGCTGCTGCCCCCGCTGCTCCTAAGCAGGATGAGGGCGAGCTGGTTTCCGTTATGATGGCCGCCGTGGCTGAGCAGACCGGTATGCCCATGGGATCCTTCCAGATCACCAATGTGGCTCCCGTGGCTGCTGCCCCCGCCGCGGCTCCCGCTCCTGTCGCTCCTGCTGCTGCTCCCGCCCCTGCGCCTGCGGCCCCTGCTGCTGCTCCCGCTCCCGCCGCTGCCCCTGTGGCCGCCGGCGAGACCGCTGTGAACAGCCCCATGCCCGGCAACGTGTTCAAGGTCGAGTGCAAGGTGGGCGATTCCGTCCAGGCTGGCGATGTGCTGGTGATCCTGGAGGCCATGAAGATGGAGATCGAGGTCTCCGCTCCCGTGGCCGGCACTGTGAAGGCCGTCTCCGCCACCGTGGGCAGCACCGTCAACACCGATGACCTGCTGGTCACCCTGGGCTGATAGGAGGTAGACAGAATATGAGTTTCTTTATTGACGTTTTGGGTGAGATTTTTGGCAGCTCCGGCTTTGCCTACTTCTTTGTGGGCGACGGCTGGAAGAACGCCGTGATGATCGCCATTGCCTGCCTCCTGCTGTACATGGGCATTGTGAAGAAGTTTGAGCCTCTGCTGCTGGTGCCTATCGCCTTCGGTATGCTGCTGGCCAACTTCCCCCTGACCGGCCTGCTGAATGCCCCCGTCTTTGACGAGGCGACACACAGCGGCTCTGTGGGCTTCATGTGGGTCCTGTATCAGGGCGTTCAGTACGCTATCTACCCGTCCATCATCTTTATGGGCATCGGCGCCATGACGGACTTTGGTCCTCTGCTGGCCAACCCCATCTCTCTGATGCTGGGTGCTGCTGCTCAGCTGGGTATCTTCACCGCTTTCCTGCTGGCTCTGGCTCTGGGCTTTACCCCTGCCGAGGCCGGTGCCATCGGTGTTATCGGCGGCGCTGACGGTCCTACCGCCATTCTGACCGCCTCTAAGCTGGCTCCCAATATCCTGCCCGCCATTGCCATCGCTGCATACTCCTACATGGCTCTGATCCCCATGATCCAGCCCCCCATCATGAAGGCCATGACCACCAAGAAGATGCGCGCCACCAAGATGACTCAGCTGCGTGTCGTCTCCAAGGCTGAGAAGGTCATCTTCCCCATCGCCGTGACCATCTTCGTGGTTCTGCTGATCCCCGATACCGCTCCTCTGATCGGTATGCTGATGCTGGGCAACCTGTTCCGTGAGTGCGGCGTGACCGAGCGTCTGTCCGACACCGCTCAGAACGCTCTGATGAACATCGTCACCATTCCTCTGGGTCTGTCCGTGGGCTGCAAGGCCACTGCTGAAACCTTCCTGACCCAGAAGACTCTGTTCATCATTGTCCTGGGCCTGATCGCCTTCATGCTGTCCACCACCGGCGGCCTGCTGCTGGGCGACCTGCTGTACGTGGTCACCGGCGGCAAGATTAACCCCCTGATCGGTTCTGCCGGCGTGTCCGCTGTTCCTATGGCTGCCCGTGTCTCTCAGACCGTTGGCCAGAAGGAGAACCCCTCCAACTTCCTGCTGATGCACGCCATGGGCCCCAACGTGGCCGGCGTAATCGGCTCCGCTGTTGCTGCGGGCTTCATGATCAAGGTGTTCGGCGGCTGATTTCCGTCTGCATCCTGAAACCATACAGGGCGCACCCATCCGGGTGCGCCCTGTTTTTTTGAAGGGAAAGGACTATTCCAGCCTGACTTGTGGTTTTGGATGAGTTTTAGATGCTGCCTTTTGCACCTTTATTGTCCGGGACACAGTGCCGGTCAGGGAGCAAAAAATAAAACGAAAAAAATCAAAAAAATTGAAAATACCTCTTGCTTTTTTCTGCAAGAGGTGCTATACTAAGCAAGCTGTTAAGAGGAACGCCTCTTTTCGGTATGCGGCTGTAGCTCAGTTGGATAGAGTGACTGGCTACGAACCAGTAGGTCGGGGGTTCGAATCCCTTCAGCCGTACCAGCTCGTCGCAAGCGTTGCATCGCTTGCGACGAGCTTTTTTCATAAAAGCTTGCCGTGCGCTCATGCTGCTGCTCCTCGCTTTCGTCCCGCAAACGCTTGCGCTGGTTTGCAGTTTGATGAAACGGGGTGTCCGAGTGGGCGTATTCTTCTGTAGGGGCGGATATTATCCGCCCGCAGGCCGCCGGTGGCGGCGACCCAAGTGAGAGGTTGCTTTGTTAAAAGGTATTGTATACGGTCCGATGGGGACATCGGGCCCTACAAAAATGTAATGGCTCCGCAGAGAGGCCGCTGTCCCAGTGTCCAGAATATCATTTTAGAGAAAAGGACCTTATCTACAAGCTGAAACGCCTGCCGCAATTTTGCGGCAGGCGTTTTGTCTTTAGCCTTATGGTTATGCGGTTTTCTTTCCACGCAGGAAGTGGATCGTCAGCCCGATGATAAAGCCGATGGCGGCAGGACAGAGCCAGAACAGGCCCAGCTTGGCCAGAGGAAGGGTTTCCTTCAGCACCTTCAGGATCCCGTCCAAATGGCAGGTGGTGAGCAGCCAGGCGGGCAGGGAGCGCACAAAGTCGTAGAACGCCCCTACCAGAGTCAGCACGGTGACCCAGGTATAAACAACGCGGTCATGTCCCCAAAAGCGATCAAACAGGGCCAGGAAGATCAGAGAGATGGCCAAGGGATAGAGGAACATGAGTACGGGGACCGAGTAAGCAATGATGCTGCTCAAGCCCAGATTGGAGAAGAGAAAGGAGATGCCTGTAAACAGGAAAGCCCAGCTGCGGTAGGACATGACACCGGGGAAGAGATCGAAAAAGGTCTCGGAACAGCTGGTGATCAGGCCCACTGCTGTTTTTAGGCAGGCCAGGGTCACCGTGGCGGCCAGGATGAACAGGCCAACACCGCCCAAATAGTGCTGGGAGATCTGAGCCAGGGCAATGCCGCCGTTTTCGGAGACCTCGAACAGGCCGCGGCTCTGGGTGCCGATGACAGTGACGGCCAGGTAGATAACACCCATGAGCAGGCAGCCGAACACACCGGCTTTTACAGTGTTGATGGCCACAGCGTCAGAATCCTCAACGCCCAGACCCTGGATCACCCGCACCACGATAATGCCGAAGGCCAGACCGGCCAGGATATCCATGGTATTATAGCCATCCAGAAAACCGGCAAAAAAGGGCTGCGTAGCATAATCACCGGTGGGGGAAACAGAGGAGATAGAGGCGGAGGGATTCAAAATCGCGACGATCACTAAGATCCCCAGAAACACCAGGAAGCAGGGATTGAGAATCTTGCCCACCCAAGTGAGGATGTTTCCCGGGTAGAGGGAGAACAGCAGGGCAAGGAGAAAGAATACCAGAGTAAACAGGAAGAGGTAGAGCCGCGCGTGCCCCTGGGGCAAAATCTGCTCCAAACCCACAGTAAAGGAAGTGGTAGCGCAGCGGGGAATCGCGAAGAAGGGCCCGCTGGTCAGGTAGAGGGCGCAGGTGAAGAACATGGAGTAGGGCTTGCTGACCTTACTGGCCAGATCGTACAGACCGTTGCTCCGGCTTACACCAAGAGAGGCCACGGCCAGCAGGGGCAGACCCACACCGGTGACAAGAAAGCCGATTATGGCGGACCAAGTATTGCTTCCTGCCAGCTGTCCCATATGGACGGGGAAAATCAAGTTTCCGGCACCGAAAAATAGGCCGAACAGCATACTTGCTACATAGACGTATTCGCGGAACGTCAGCTTCTGTTTCATGGAGAGATGCTCCTTCCCAAATAGGCTGTCAACAGCCCTGTAAAATTGAACCATTTACTATCATACCATGGTGAATATAAAAACACAACAAAAACTGATGCGCAAAAAAGAAAAAAGTCGGCATTTTTACGGAGAGAGAAGGAAAGGATTGCCTTGGATAGATTGATGGGTATGGGTCATGCTATAAGCGGATGTTCCATCCAAATCCAAGCAAATCAACAAACACAACAGAAAGAAAAGGAGAGACAGAGTATGTCTAACAGTAAGAACAGCAACCGAATCGTTGTTCCCGGCGCCCGCGAGGCTATGGATAAGTTTAAGATGGAGGCCGCCAACGAGGTCGGTGTCAACCTGAAGCAGGGCTACAATGGCGACCTGACCTCCCGTCAGGCGGGCTCTGTGGGCGGCCAGATGGTCAAGAAGATGATCGAGTCCTACGAAAACGGCATGAAGTAATTGCTGAAGCTTACGGTAGGAACCGGGGGCAAAGAGTGATCTTTGCCCCCGGTTTTTGTACAGATACGCAGATTTAGAAAACAACCGGCGTATTTGTGTAGATGACACAAGGAAAGAGGACAAAATCCAGAGGATTGAGACGGAAGATACAAAAACGAGAGAATCGAAAGAAAATCCTTTACAATAGCGTGTTAGCGTGCTAAAATACAAAAGTGTCAGGGAGATATCCCAGACAAAATGAAAGAATACACAAACGTTTAGGAGGATATAAGATATGAAAAAGATGCTTTCCGCCATGCTGGCCATGGCTATGGTATTCAGCCTTGCCGCCTGCGGCAAGAAGGATCAGCCCGCTGCCGGCAGCCAGTCCGGCGCTCAGTCCACTTCTGACAGTCAGAGTACCGCCGGTGACCTGACCTACGCCGTAGAGGCCGGCTCCGCCGGCGAGGAGGTGGCCAAGGCCAACGGCTTCAAGACTGTCAGCGTAGAGACTCAGGCCATGGCCCTGATGGAAGTGGACTCCGGTACCGCTGACGCCGCCATTATCGATCTGCTCATGGCGGGCGCCATGGTGGGCGAGGGCACCAGCTACCCCAACATCAAGGTAACCGACCAGAAGCTGAATTCCGAGGAGTACGGCGTGGGCTGCCGCAAGGGCAGCGATTTGGCATCCTTCATCAATGCAGTGCTGTCTGAGGCTTTTGCCGATGGCACCATGGAGGAACTGGCCAAGACTTACGGCGTGCAGGAGGCCATTCTGGAGCAGCCTGAGGCAGAGTACACCGCCGCCGACAGCGACAGCGATGTCGCCTACATCCAGGGCAAGGGTACTTTGGTAGTGGGTATCACCAATTTCGAGCCCATGGACTACCAGGATGCCAACGGAAGCTGGATCGGCTTTGACGCCGATATGGCTAAGCTGGTGGCCGAAAAGCTGGGCGTGGCCATTGAGTTTGTTGAGATCGACTGGGACCGCAAGGTGGACGAGTTGGACGGCAAGGGTATCGACGTGGTTTGGAACGGCATGACCCTGACCGATGGTGTGAAGGCCGCTATGGAGTGCACCAACGCCTACTGCGAGAACGCCCAGGTAGTCGTAACTAAGTAAGGCTGGACGAAAGGCAGAAGAAATGATATCCTAAAAGGCAGAGAGCGGAGATCGCTCTCTGCCTTTGGGCGGTATAACGGAAGAATTTCTATGGCGTTCAGTCATAGAAAAGGTCTTATTATAGCGAGAATTAAGAGTTAGAGGAGTTACCTGATTATGTTTTGGACGGTCACACGCACGATCCTGGAGGGCTGCGGACAGGCGGGAAAGCTGTTTTTCTTCACCCTGCTGTTTGCCCTGCCTCTGGGCCTGGTCATTGCCTTCGGCTCTATGAGCAAATGGCGGCCCTTCCGGGTGACAGGGCGGTTCCAGCCCCTGTGCCGCCTGGGGACGCGGTTCCCGAAGCTGGCCGCCTGGCGTCCGGTGAGTATGCTCACCGACGTGTTTGTGTGGATCATCCGGGGCACCCCCCTGATGCTACAACTCATTATCATTTTCTACACCCCGGGCAAGCTGCTGCCCCAGAACCCCTGGAACAACTTCAGCGATGGGCGTATGTTTGCCTGTATCGTGGCCTTTGTTATCAACTACGCCTGTTACTTCTCCGTGATCTACCGGGGCGGCATCGAGGGCGTGCCCGCCGGACAGCGGGAGGCGGGAGAGGTGCTGGGCATGACCCGGTCCCAGATCTTTTTCAAGGTCACCCTGCTGCAGATGGTCAAGCGGGTGGTGCCCCCCATGTCCAACGAGATCATCACCCTGGTGAAGGATACCTCTCTGGCCCGGATCATCGCCATTACTGAAATCATCAAAGCGGGCGAGTCTTTCAGCAAGTCTGCCGGCATCGTCTGGCCCCTGTACTATACGGCGGTGTTCTACCTGGCGTTTGTGGGTGTGCTGACCATCCTGTTCCGGTACATCGAGCGCCGGCTGAGCTATTTTAAATAAGGAGGGGAAGCTGCATGGCTATTTTAGAGGTACAGAATATCGAAAAGCACTTTGGCGCCACGAAGGTGCTGAAGGACATCAGCTTCTCTATGGAGCAGGGGCAGGCCATCGCCATCATTGGCTCCTCCGGCAGCGGCAAAACTACCCTGCTGCGCTGCCTGAACTTTTTGGAGACGCCGGACAGAGGCAGGATCGCAGTCAATGGCGATGTGTTGTTTGACGCCGCCGACCCCGCAACCCAGCGTGAGAATGAGATCCGCAAGAAGCGGCTGCACTTCGGCATGGTGTTCCAGTCTTTCAACTTGTTTCCCCAGTATACCGCGTTGGAGAACGTAACGCTGGCCGGGCGGCTGCTGGCCCAGGAGCGGCCCGACTTCAAGAGTCGGAAAAAAGAGATCTTTGCCGAGATTGAGGACCACGGCCGGGAATTGCTGGCCCGTATGGGACTGGCCGATCGCCAGGGACACTACCCCCACCAGTTGTCCGGCGGCCAGCAGCAGCGGGTGGCCATCGCCCGGGCTTTGGCCCTGAAGCCGGATATCCTCTGTTTTGATGAGCCCACTTCCGCCCTGGACCCGGAGCTGACCGGTGAGGTGCTGAAGGTGATCCGCTCTTTGGCGGAGGAAAAGACCACCATGATCATCGTTACCCATGAGATGGCCTTTGCCCGGGATGTGGCGGATCAGGTCATCTTCATGGATAAGGGTGTGATCGTGGAGCAGGGCCAGGCCAAGCAGGTGATCGAACACCCCCAGCAGGAGCGCACCAAACAGTTCCTGTTCCAATACTCAGAGGGCTGAATCAGGCTGGACAGAGCGCCGTCCCCGTTGTCGGGACGGCGTTTTTATATGCTCCGGTTCCGCAGGAGCGGGGAATTTTCAGAACCGGCTGCGTCGAATTTTAGCAGTCGATATTATTGAGTGCTAAAATTAAAAGTCTGTTCATACTTGCTGCAAGAATTGTTCACAATCAGACCGTATACTAAAGACAAATAAAAGATGACCCCAAGGGGTCGAGAGGAGCATGACATATGTATAGCTTGATTCCTTTTGAGAAATATACCAACAGCATGGACCACTTCTATGACAATATTCCCCGTTTCTTTATGACAGCGGGTGACAATCAGCCCTCTGCTTTCCGCACCGACATTCAGGATTTGGGCGACCGCTACCTGCTGGAGGCCGACCTGCCTGGCTTCCGGAAGGAAGAGATCAGCCTGGATCTGAAGGGCGATCTGCTTACTGTGACGGCCTGCCGCAAGGAGGAGAACCAAGAGCACCAAGGCAAATATCTGTGCCGGGAACGGTACTTTGGCAGCTATAAACGCAGCTTTGACGTGTCTGAGGTACAGCAGAGCGGGATCACCGCTTCTTATGAAAACGGTGTGCTGAAGTTGACTTTGCCTAAGAAGTCGGCCGTACAGCCCCAATGCAGCAAGATCACCATAGAATGATAGCTGAACATACTTGGGGCAGGCTTTGAGCCTGCCCCTTTTTTCAAAGAACGCCCTGTTTCCTCTTGAAAGGGGGAGCGGAGCGTACTATACTGACAAGCGCTTGAATATAGAGAGTGCTAACAAAAGAATCTCGAATGAAAAGGAGGAATTTCCTCTATGAATATGAACCAGTTTACCCAGAAGTCCCTGGCCGCCATTCAGGGGGCCCAGGATCTGGCCGTGGAATACGGCCAGCAGCAGATCGAGCAGCAGCACCTGCTGCTGGCTCTGGTCAGCGACGGCGAGGGCTTTATCCCCCAGCTGCTCACCGCCGTGGGCATGACCGTGCCCAGCTTTGAGGCGGCGGTGAAGGCCGAGGTAAACAAGCTGCCCAAGGTATCCGGCAGCGGCCGGGAGGCCGATAAGGTCTATGTGGCCCAGGATGTGGACCGCGCCCTGAAGAGCGCGGAACAGGCCGCCCAGTCCATGAAGGATGAGTATATCTCCGTGGAGCATCTGTTCCTCGGCCTGCTGGATGCGGCCAACAGCTCGCTGAAGGAGCTGTTCCGCACCTATAATGTCACCCGAGAAAAGGTGATGCAGGCCCTGGCCAGCGTGCGGGGAAACCAGCGGGTCACCTCGGATAACCCGGAGGAGACCTATGACGCCCTGAAGAAATATGGTACCGACCTGGTGGAGCGGGCCCGGCAGAATAAGCTGGACCCTGTCATCGGCCGGGATGACGAGATCCGGAATGTGATCCGCATTCTGTCCCGCAAGAGCAAGAACAACCCCGTGCTGATCGGTGAGCCCGGCGTGGGCAAAACGGCCATCGCCGAGGGCCTGGCCCAGCGGATCGTGAAGGGCGACGTGCCCGCCAGTCTGAAGGACAAGACTATCTTCTCCCTGGATATGGGCTCCTTAGTGGCCGGAGCCAAGTACCGCGGCGAGTTTGAGGAGCGGCTGAAGGCCGTCCTGAACGAAGTGAAGAAGTCGGAGGGCCGGATCATCCTGTTCATCGACGAGCTGCATACCATCGTGGGTGCGGGCAAGACCGAAGGTAGCATGGATGCCGGCAACCTGCTCAAGCCTATGCTGGCCCGGGGCGAGCTGCACTGTATCGGCGCCACAACGCTGAATGAGTACCGCCAGTATATTGAAAAGGACGCTGCCCTGGAGCGGCGGTTCCAGCCCGTGATGGTGAACGAGCCCACGGTGGAGGATGCCATTGCCATTCTCCGCGGCTTGAAGGAACGTTACGAGGTGTTCCACGGGGTGAAGATCACCGACGGCGCCATTATTGCCGCCGCCACCCTGTCCAACCGCTATATCACAGACCGGTTCCTGCCCGATAAGGCCATCGACCTGGTGGACGAGGCCTGCGCCATGATCCGTACGGAGATGGACTCCATGCCCACAGAGATGGACGTGATCCGCCGGAAGATCATCCAGCACGAGATCGAAGAGGCCGCCCTGAAGAAAGAGACGGACAAGCTGTCCCAGGAGCACCTGGCTGAGATCCAGAAGGAGCTGGCCGAGATGCGGGAGGAGTTCAACGCCAAGAAGGCCCAGTGGGACAACGAGAAGAATGCCATCGGCAAGGTACAGAAGCTGCGTGAGGATCTGGAAAAGGCCAACGCCGACCTGGAGAAGGCACAGCGGGAGTACGACCTGGAGAAGGCCGCCCAGCTGCAGTACGGCCGGATCCCAGAGCTGAAGAAAGCGCTGGAGGCGGAGGAGCAGATCGCCAACGAGGGCAAGGCCCGCTCCCTGCTGCGGGATAAGGTCACCGAGGAGGAGATCGCCCGCATCATCGAGCGGTGGACCGGCATCCCCGTGGCCCGTCTGATGGAGGGCGAGCGGGAGAAGCTGCTGCATCTGGAGGACATCCTCCACAAGCGCGTGGTGGGTCAGGACGAGGCTGTGCGCCTGGTGAGCGAGGCCATCCTGAGAAGCCGCGCCGGCATTGCCGACCCTAACAAGCCCATCGGTTCCTTCCTGTTCCTGGGTCCCACAGGCGTGGGCAAGACGGAGCTGGCCAAGACCTTGGCTGAGGCTCTGTTTGACAGCGAGAAGAACCTGGTGCGGATCGACATGAGCGAGTATATGGAGAAATTCTCCGTCAGCCGTCTGATCGGTGCGCCTCCGGGATATGTGGGCTATGAGGAGGGCGGCCAGCTGACTGAGGCTGTGCGCCGCAAGCCCTACTCGGTCATCCTCTTTGACGAGGTGGAGAAGGCCCATCCCGATGTGTTCAACATCCTGCTGCAGGTGCTGGACGACGGCCGGATCACTGACAGCCAGGGCCGGACGGTGGACTTTAAGAACACCATCATTATCCTGACCTCCAATCTGGGCAGCCAGTTCCTGCTGGACGGCATCGAGCCCAACGGCGAGATCAGCCAGCAGGCCCGCGATCAGGTAAACGAGCTGCTCAAGCGCTCCTTCCGTCCGGAGTTCCTGAACCGTCTGGACGAGATCGTGTTCTACAAGCCCCTGACCCGGGACAACGTGACCCATATCATCGACCTGATGGCCGCCGACCTGAATAAGCGGCTGGAGGATAAGCAGCTGACGGTCAAGCTGACCGACGCCGCCAAGGCCAAGATCATTGACGAGGCCTACGACCCCATCTATGGTGCCCGCCCCCTGCGCCGCTATCTGCAGCACACGGTGGAGACCCTCATCAGCCGGAAGATCATTGCCGATCAGGTGGAACCTGATGCAGTGCTCACGGTGGATGTGGACAACGATCAGTTGGTCGTGCGATAAACCAAAGCTCCCGCCTTCCCATGGGAAGACGGGAGCTTTTTACGGTTTTTCATCAGAGTTCTTCCAGTTCGACACATTTTTTTCGGATTCGAAGGTAATATCCCAGCAGCAGGAGTACGGTGGCGACCCAGCCGACGGGGAAACAGATATACATGAGCTCGATCGCGTGGAACCGGGGCATGGTTACTGCCAGGAAAATCTGCCGCACAACGATCATCCCCAGGACGGACAGTACCATGGGGACCTGTGTGTAGCCGTAGCCGCGGAGGACACCGAATAGGATTTCGCGGACGTCTAAAAAAAGGTAGAAGGGGATAATGGTGTGGATCATAGCTGCGCCAATGGCCACCACGGCGGGGTCGCTGTTAAACAGGGCGACACAGGGGGCCGCGAAAATATAGATCCCACCGCCGAGCAGGATGGTAAACGAAGCGGCCAGACCAAGGGAGCAGAGAATACCGCTGCGGCTGCGCTGATACTGTTTCGCGCCTACATTCTGGCCCACAAAGGTGGTGAGGGACATCCCGAAGGCCTTGCAGGGCATCAGGGCAAAGCGGTCCAGACGCATAGCCACGCCGATACCGGCAGAGGCATCGGTGCCGAAGGAGTTGATATAGCGCCAGACAAAGAGGTTGGAAATGGCGATCATGGCGCTTTGCAGTCCGGAGGGGATCCCGATGGAGATGACCTTCCAGACGATCTCGAGATGGTCGCGCATCTCGCGGAAGGAGATGCGGAAGTCGCTGCTGAACTGACACAGGCGGCGGTAAATCAGAATGACGGAACACAGCTGAGAGAACACGGTGGCCATGGCAGCGCCAATTACCCCAACGTTCAGGAGCTTGACAAATAGGACATCCAGAAGGATGTTCAAGCAGCAGGAGATGGTCAGGATCCGGAACGGGGTGTTAGAGTCGCCGACGGCCCGGAGAATACCGGCGCTGATATTATAGATCACGGTGAACAGCAGGCCGGACAGATAGATGCGCAGATAGCTCAGGGCGGTATCAAAAACTGCGGCCTGCGCCCCTGCGGCCTGAAGCATCAGGGGGGAGCAGAGAATACCCAGAATGGCCATGGATACACCAAAGAGCACCGAAAAAGTATAGGAGACGCGGATGGTGCGCAGGAGCTTGTCCCGGTTATGCAGACCGAAGGCGTGGGCGACCACCACAGAGGAGCCTACGGACATTCCGTTGAAAAAACCGATCATCAAATCGGAAGGACCCACACAGATACTGACAGCGGCCAGAGCTTCTTTTCCGACAAATTTGCCCACCATCAGGGCGTCCACGCTGTTGTATAGATTTTGCAGCAGCTCCCCCAACATGATGGGGATGGAGAACAGCAGCAGCTGCTGCACGATGTTGCCCCGACAAAAATCAATTCCCTTTGACTTCAAAGAAACACTTCTCTCTATATCTGTGATCTGGATAGATGCTCCTTCCATCATACCAGAAAGTATGACAATTGGAAAGCAGATTTTTCCGGAAGATGGAAAGACTGCCCGGAAAGACGGCCTGCTCTTGATTTTACAGGATCCATGTGGTATAATAACTTCTCCATAAGAAGGAAGGGGGGTGCCCTATGGCGGAATCGGTGAAAATCGTGGCGAAAAACAGCAAGGCCTATCACGACTATTTTATCGAAGAGAAATATGAAGCGGGGATCGAGCTTGCGGGCACCGAGGTCAAGTCCATCCGTATGGGCAACGTGAACCTGAAGGACTCCTTCTGCATCATCAAGGACGGACAGATGTCCGTTCTGGGTATGCATATCAGCCCCTATGAGAAGGGAAATATTTTTAATAAAGATCCCAGACGGCCCCACCGCCTGCTGATGCACAAACGGGAGATTTTAAAGCTCTTCGCCAAGATCAAGCAGGACGGCTATGCCTTAGTTCCTCTGTCCATCTATTTCAAGGGCCCCCGTGTCAAGCTGGAGATCGGCCTGGCCAAAGGCAAGAAGCTCTACGACAAGCGGGAAGCGGCCGCTAAGCGGGACGCCAAGCGAGAGATGGACCGGGCCATCAAAATGCGCAGCAGGTGAGGAGAGAAAAAGACATGGCAGATTACGCCTTCCGGCCGTCCGAGGCCCCCGAGGGGATGGAAGCCCCTGTGAAGCAGGGCGGCGCTCTGATGGGCATTTTGGGTGCTCTGGCCGGTGCGCTGGTGGGGGCCATTCCTTGGTTTCTGGCCAGCACCTTTGCCAGCTTCTTTGTGGGCTGGCTGGGCTTTCTGGTGGGTGTGGCCGCCTGCTATGGCTATAAGCTGCTGGGGGGCAAAAAGTCCACCCGCTTCGCCATGGTCGTGGTGGTCATCTGTTCCATCTTCGCCCTGTTCGCGGCGGAGATCGCCGCCTGGATGTATGTGCTGTGCTCCGATCCGGACTGGCAGGCCGATGCCGCCTGGTACGGGATCCCCGTGGCCCGTATGGCCTGGGAGTCTATCTGGATGCCGGACAACTGGGGCATCATCCTGCCCAATATGCTGATCGGTATGGTCATCGGCCTGCTGGGGGTATTTTCCGCCCGGCAGAAGGTTATAGCTTATACGGAGCCGGAGCGGGCGGCCCGGCTTGCCCGGCCCGTTGAGCCGGCGGCCAGTCAGGCCGCCCAGGCCAACGAGGCGGTGGGCTTTGCGGTGCCCGGTAGCTTTACAGTGACGGATAAAAAGTGGGTCAAGGTGCTGGTTCGCGTGATCGGTGTGGTCTGTATCCTGTTCTTTGGCCTTCTGCTGGTGGGCATTGTGGCGGACTCCGTGGACAATCCCCAGGATTGGACGGCGGCCGAGACGGCGATTTTCTCCGTCATGGCTCTGCTCCTGATGGCCATGGGCGTGGTCATCTTTGCCCAGGCCCGGCGCAAACTGGTGATAGAAGATGGAACGTTCAGCTATCTGCCCGCTTTCGGCGGAGTGCGAACCTTCGCTGCGGCGGATATCGCCGGAATGCGCATCAGTGCCAATGGCCGCCGGCTGGTGGGACGGGAGGGCCAGGTGCTGGCCCGGTTTGAGGATAACCAGGAAAACAGCGTACTGCTGCTGCAATATCTCAGTCAGCACGGCGTAGGCCTGCTGGCTAAGTGAAAGAGAGGTTATATACTATGAGCAATCCTATTGTGACCATTGAGATGGAAAATGGCGGCGTCATCAAAGCGGAGCTGTATCCCGAGATCGCCCCTAATACGGTGAATAACTTTGTCAGTCTGGTGAAGAAGGGCTTCTATGACGGCCTGATTTTCCACCGCTGTATCTCCGGCTTTATGATCCAGGGCGGCTGCCCGCTGGGCACCGGCACCGGCGACCCCGGATATTCCATCAAGGGTGAGTTCACCCAGAACGGTTTTAAGAATGACCTGTCTCACAGCCGAGGTGTGCTGTCCATGGCCCGGGCGATGGATCCCAACTCTGCGGGCAGCCAGTTCTTCATCATGCACGCTGACGGTCCCTTCCTGGACGGTCAGTACGCCGCCTTCGGCAAAGTGACGGAAGGCATGGATGTGGTAGACGGCATCGTGGCCATCCCTACGGATTGGAATGACCGGCCCCGCGAGGACCAGCGGATGAAGAAGGTCACTGTGGACACTCAGGGTGTGGAGTACTCCGAACCTGAGAAGATCTGATTTTGCATAACAGGCGGTTCGTTCGCCGCCTTTATGATAGAAGCGTAATTCGGCGCTCCCGGCTGGGCCACACCGGCCGGGAGGCAAGATCTCCAATTTCCCGTATCTCCAACTGTGGCCGCAGGCCGCAGTTGGAAATCGAGGAGAAAGAACGCGACAGGAGGAATGTTCATAGGGCGTTCCGAATCAAACGGACTTTGCGACGAGCCGGGGGCGTACCGGTTTCGACGGGGACGTTGAATGGGGAATAGCGGGCGGTGGCGCACGACCACCTTAAAACGGGCATTCTTTATAAATTAAAGAACAACAACGAATACGCTTACGCTGCCTAATTAAAGGCGGCCGTCTGACCGGGAAGGGCCACGAGCCCGGATCAGGCGTCGTTTAGTGG
>Ga0129311_1001738_pt1 | contig 14762 bp, 10 predicted proteins | sample Go1ome_FD_94435 | JGI IMG/M metagenome (GOLD analysis project Ga0129311, IMG submission 94435) | Western lowland gorrila individual fecal microbial communities from Wisconsin, USA - Go1022B metagenome | ecosystem: Host-associated > Mammals > Digestive system > Large intestine > Fecal | place... | reverse complement strand
TGTATCAAAGCAGATTTCATTTGCCAATACTTCGTCTTTGATTTCGGCATTGTTGCTGTCAACCAGTGCTTTGATCTTATCATTTTGAGCAAAATAAACACGAATATGATCCATTACTTCGAATCCGGCTTCTTTACGCATGGTCTGGATCTTGGAAATGATCTCACGGACAAAGCCCTCTTCTACCAGTTCAGGTGTCAGATTGGTATCAAGGACAACGGTTGTCTCGTATTCTGTATCGGAAACATAACCCGGCATCTGTGCTGCATCGATCAGCAGATCCTCTTCCAGAAGTTCAACCTGATCACCATCTGCATCAAATGTCAGTTTGCCTGTTGTCTTCAGTTCGTTCATGGCTGCGTTGCCGTCAACACTGCCAAGATACTGTCTGATAGCATTCAGTTTCTTGCCGTATTTCGGACCAACTGTACGCAGCTGCGGTTTGAAGCTGTAAGATGTAAATGCGCTGACGTCATCTGTGAAGACAACTTCTTTGACATTTAATTCATCTGCAATAATGTCTTTGTAGAAATCAGACAGTTCAAAAGCAGCCTTGACATACATCTTGCCGATTGGCTGTCTGTTCTTGATGTTGGCTGTATTTCTGCAGGCACGGCCCTGTACAACGATCTGGAGAACATGATCCATGTCTTCTTCAAGCTTTGTATCGATCCATTCTTCATTCACTTCAGGGAAGTCACAGAAATGGATACTTTCCGGTGCATTCTTATCTACATTCACAACGATGTTTCTGTAGATTTCTTCTGTCATGAATGGGATCATCGGTGCAGCAGCCTTACAGATTGTAACAAGTGCTGTGTAAAGTGTCATGTAAGCATTGATCTTATCCTGCTCCATGCCCTTTGCCCAGAATCTTTCACGGCTTCTTCTGACATACCAGTTACTCATATCATCCACAAATTCCTGCAGGACTTTGGCTGTTTCAGGGATCTTGTAAGCAGCCAGGTTGGCGTCAACGGCCTTCACTGTAGAATTCAGTTTGGATAAAAGCCATTTATCCATAACAGATAATTTGCCGTAATCCAGTGTATATTTCATCGGGTCAAACTGGTCGATCTCAGCATACAGTACATAGAATGCATAAGTATTGTACAGTGTTCCCATAAACTTGCTGCGGCCTTCAAGAACGGCTTTCTTGTGGAAACGGTTCGGCAGCCATGGTGCGGAGTTGGAGTAGAAATACCAGCGGATCGCATCTGCGCCGTATTCTCTCAAAGCTTCCATCGGATCAACCGCATTGCCCTTGGACTTACTCATCTTCTGACCGTTTTCATCCTGTACATGACCCAGAACGATAACATTTCTGAATGGAGACTGGTTGAACAGCAGTGTGGAAATCGCCATCAGAGAATAGAACCATCCTCTTGTCTGGTCAACGGCCTCTGAAATAAAGTCTGCAGGATACTGTTCTTTGAACAGTTTCTCATTCTCAAATGGATAATGATGCTGTGCAAATGGCATAGAACCGGAGTCAAACCAGCAGTCGATAACCTCCGGTACACGATGCATTTCCTTGCCGCATTCCGGACACTTGATGGTAACAGCGTCAATGAATGGACGGTGCAGTTCGATGTCATCCGGGCAGTTGTCGGACATACTCTTCAGTTCTGCAATGCTGCCGATGGCATGCTGGCATCCGCATTCACATTCCCATACATTTAATGGTGTGCCCCAGTAACGGTTACGGCTGATACCCCAATCCTGGATATTCTCAAGCCAGTTGCCGAAACGGCCTTTACCGATGCTCTCAGGGATCCAGTTGACTGTGTTGTTGTTGCGGATCAGGTCATCCTTGACAGCTGTCATCTTGATGAACCAGGATTCGCGTGCATAGTAGATCAGCGGTGTGTCACATCTCCAGCAGTGTGGATAGCTATGCTCAAAGTTCGGTGCGGAGAACAGGAGTCCTCTTTCCTTCAGGTCTTTGATAACTTCAGGAGATACGCCGTTTTCACCTTCCAGATCTACTCTCTTGATACAGGAATGACCGGCCCACTTTGTTTCCTTTGTCATCATACCGTTTTCATCAACCATCTGTAAAAATGGCAGGTCATATTTTCTGCCGACCTTGCTGTCGTCTTCACCAAATGCAGGTGCGATATGAACAACACCGGTACCATCTGTCATGGTAACGTAGCTGTCGCAGACAACATAGTAAGCTTTCTTCTTTGTCTCAACAGGATAAAGGGCTTCGTATTCTTTATATTCAAGGTCTGTACCTTTGTATGTCTCCAGAACGTCATATGTGCCTTCGCCAAGAACTGTATCAGCCAGTGCCTGTGCCAGATAGTACACATAATCTTCCTCTTTCATCTTAACTTTGATGTAAGTCTCATCAGGATTAACACAAAGTGCAACGTTGGAAGGCAGTGTCCAAGGTGTTGTTGTCCATGCGAGGATATAAGCGTCTTCGCCTTTTACCTTGAAACGTGCAATGGCAGATCTTTCTTTGACATCTTTATAACCCTGTGCAACTTCGTGGCTTGAAAGCGGTGTTCCGCAGCGAGGGCAGTAAGGAACGATCTTGTAACCTTTGTAAAGGAGCTTCTTGTCCCAGATCTGCTTCAGTGCCCACCATTCGGATTCGATATAGTTGTTGTCATACGTAACATACGGATGCTCCATATCTGCCCAGAAACCAACGGCATCGGAGAATTCTTCCCACATGCCTTTGTATTTCCAGACGCTGTCCTTACAATGCTGGATAAACGGTTCCATACCGTAAGCTTCGATCTGATCCTTGCCGTCCAGACCAAGCATCTTCTCAACTTCCAGCTCAACCGGCAGACCGTGTGTATCCCAGCCGGCTTTACGAGGTACCTTATAACCCTTCATTGTCTTGTATCTTGGGATCATATCTTTGATAACACGGGTCAGCACATGGCCGATATGCGGCTTGCCATTGGCTGTTGGCGGTCCATCATAGAAAGTAAATTCAGGACTGTGCTGTCTCAGTTCAATACTCTTTTCAAAAATCATGTTGTCGGCCCAGAATTTCTCGATCTTCTGCTCTCTCTCAACAAAATTCTGATTGGCACTTACTTTGTCATACATCTTGTTTCCTCCTTATATAAAAAGCAAAGTAAATTTCTATGGTTTAAATGGAATGTGCCCCGGCACATTTATGCGCCCGGCGCAGTTGTTCAACAAAAAAAGCTCCCACTCCGAATAGGAATGAAAGCTTGTATTCATTAAACCACCTATACGACATACTGACATATGCGTTCCCTGTAACGGAGGAAAATCCGGCACAGCTTACCCGGTATCCGACATCTCTTCTGACCTGTATCTCGTAACCTTGCTCAGTGTCAGAATATGTCGGCCTGTCAGCCTGCAACTCAGGAGTGATCTTCACATCCATGCTACTCGTATCGGCTCACACCTGCCGCCGACTCTCTGAAACTTTCCTATGGAGCTACTGTCTCTGTCTTCGTCTTTATCCACTATGTAATCATAGTACAAAGACTTTGGTCTGTCAACCTTTAAAATCAAAAATCCCCTGTTTTGTATACAGAGGATTCCTGTCTTTTCTTTATACGGATAATGAGGCCAAGCTCATGCTCATGCCTGTATGCAGCCTTGCTGAATATCTGTTATGAATTAACAGGATTCCGCACGGTCGGCTGCCGGTGCTTCCTGTTTGCCCATAGCTTTCATCACTGTTCTGAAAATCAATCGGCCAAGAGGACCCGCACCGAAAATCTGCCAGCAAAGTGCCATCGGGAAATTCATCACTGTTGTCTGGAACCATACCGCAATAAAGTTGCTGCCTGCGTTCTTAAAAAGTAATGTCGCAATAAAACTCATCATCGGGCACATCAGACAAACGATCATAGATGAGATCGCCAAAGTGATAAAAATTGGCTTGTCCTGTGGGGATACGATACGAAATGCCAGCATTAAAGCCAGTTTTTCAACAACAAAAAATTCAAGAATGATAGCGGCAGGCCACATAATCTTCATCTCACCAAATGCCATCAGGAATACCTGATTCGTCATGCCACCGATATTCAATGAAATATTATAGCAGATCATGGCATAGACCATCAAAAAGGCCATCAGAATTGTAAAGAAAACATTTTGTAATTTTGTCTTTGGCATAAAATACACTCCTTTTCATTAGAAAAGAACATAATGTGTGTTGTTCGTTAATCAGTTCCATGCCTTTGGACTCACTCTCAAATCCCGGCATCACCTGTACGTTTCCAATTTATTACCAAATACATTCTTTAGTTTAAGTTCGCTTGTTTTTTTCAGCGTTGATTATTCTACCACAAATTTCTTCGCTTCGTAAGCATTTTTTTGTTTTTCTTATATTTTTCTGTAGAATATGCATTTGTTTCCCTCTGCTTGCCGATTTTTATATACATCTTCACCAAAATCCCTTTGATTTGGTAATTTATCCAAAAATTTTTCTGTATTTTGTTGATAAAATGACTTGTAAATTTTTGTCGGAATATTATAATAGCTATGGGGAATTAATCCCCATTTTATTTCATTATGTTTATTAATTGAGGAGACCGGAATTAATATGTATAGAGGAAACGACATTCTTAAAATTTACGATCAGGATCTGAACAACATTGGACGTGCCACCCGCGAGGAAGTACATACTCAAGGCCTGCTTCATCAGGTTGCCCATGTATGGATGTTCCAGCCAAAGGAAGATGATACTTATATCATGATCCAGAAGCGTGCATTGGACCGCGAACTTTATCCCGGCAAATATGACCTGATCCAGACAACACATTTTGATCCTGATGAAAGCTATGAAGAAGCCATCGTCGACAGTCTGCAGTACTACCGCGGACTGAAGAAATCCAAAGAGGACATTATCCATGTGGGCAGCACCCATCAGCAGATTGACGCCGGCGACTACCATGACAATGCCCTTGTTCAGGTCTTCGCCATCTTCACAGCCAAGGCTCTTTTCATCATGCCGGATACAGAAGAAATCGTCAAAGTCCGCTTTGAAGACTTCCGCCAGCTCATCCATGGCAAACAGAACACTATCAAACTCTACTCATTGGACGATGTTTACCTCAGAGAAAGCAGCGCCGATGAATGGTGGCTGAGGAAAGACGAATTTGTAGACGTCGTAGAACCATATATTGACAGCCGAATTGAAGAGCTGTAAAGTTCTTTTGGTTTTGACAATCGGACGACAGTCATAGCAAATAAAACATCCATGAAACAACGCGCACCCGCACGAAACGTTTCATGGATGTTTTATTTTCTATTGCCTGTCTGTGTATTGGCCGAAACTATAAAACCAAAACGATTTTTAGGTTCAGTCCAATGACTTCTTTAACGCCTGATTATGAATAAATCCCCCCTGAAAACATTTCGTGCGGGTGCACGCTGTTTTCAGGGGGGATTTATTCATAATCAGGCGTTCCGAATTACCGGAGCTGAACCGTCATTTTATTCTGTATTTGCCCTTTCCATGCCCCTTCACAGGCTCGATAAGTTCCAATCGATGCATGATCTCAATTGTACTTCCGGCTCTATAATCTCCATAGTGTAATGCACTTTTTATTTCTTTGCGCCCAAATATCTGATCAAAGGCAAATGTTTCAAGGACCTCTTTGACATTCCCGGCAATCGTAGATGAAATCGTTTTGTCTTCTACCGCATTTATGACTATTTCCAATAGCTGTGCTTTCTGCTCAGGCATTGATTTTTCATTCGCGAAACCATCATTGTTCGCTTCAAACAGTGATTGTTCTTTTAGCAAACCGTGGTTTTCTTCTTCAAACAGTGGTTTTTCTCTCACCAAACCGTGATTTTTCTCTTCAAACAATGTTTTTTCTCTCACCAAACCGTGGTTTTCTGCCTCAAACACAGCTTTTCCTTCTGACGCTAAACGATTACGAATGGTTGCCTGCAGCATAAATGCATTCACTCTGTACTCAGGGCTCTGTAACCCGGCCGCTTCCAATTCCCTGCACATCCGATCTACACCTTCACCATATTCCTTGACAAAATTGTAGTCTCTCAAAAATTCTGCTATCTTCGGGTTTCTTGAAAAATGAGTATGCCGGATATTTCCAGCCTTAACAAGACCCGGTAATCTGCCCGGGCTCTCCACAACGATCCTGTCGTCAAACATTTTAATCTGAATATCTGTTCCACGAATACTGTAATCACGATGTGTAATAGCATTAACAATGATCTCCTGACGAACAAACTTCGGGTATTCTTCTTCTGTCACAAACAATCCGTCTGCACCAAGATAGGTTTTCTCCTTAATCTGCGTATCCAAATAGGAGATGGCCTTCGTCAGCATATTTAAAATATTCCCCTCAAAAATAACATCTTTAATAACATTCATCTGAGCGCCCACACATTCCCGAATTCCCTCATAACGAATAAATCGTACGCGCGCTCTTGGGAAATATAACTGTGGATTCTTGCCAAACAACAAAATAGCTGCTGTGCTTACCTGGAACGAATGATTCTTCTCTTTCGCAAATCCCTTATTCTCCAACAAATATTCCATCGGAGATTTAGAATACCCAACTTTATCAATATAAGCTTTGACAAAATTCATATCTATATCATCTATATCTGCATCCGGAACCGGTTTGTCTTCAAAAAAACGTTCCCCTTTATCATACATTAACTGCATACGTTCATCAAATGAAAGCTTCTTCGACCTGTCTCCCACTCGCATAAAAACTTCATCTGCCTGATTCGCATGCACTTCCATGCTGGGCTCAACATGCATAAGCAATACATGATTTGCTCTGCCTTTAAAATCAGTACATGGTACCTTCTCTACTTCTGCCTTCACCGTCGGTACACAAAAATCAAAAGGTACTCTCAAAAGTTCATTGACTTTCCCTGTCTCATCGTCAATGCCCTCAACTCTTCGTGTCTTATCCGAAATTCCAATGGCTACTGTACCGCCATCCGCATTCGCAAATGCAATAATAGGTATCGCCAACGCTTTCGGATCTATATGAATACTCTTTCGGTCAAATATCTGCGTTTCTTCGGCAGACAATACTCCTTCAATCGTCATATAATCTCCCCTCTATCATCCCTGTCCTATTTCTATGTAAATCCTCATCTTTCGCAGCAATATATTATATAGTACATTTTACCATATCCATTTTCATCTGCCCATAGCTTCAAGCCCACAATATTTCGACTATCTTCGACACCCGTGCAGCCACCAAACAGGTTCAGTATAATTTTCTTTATACTATAAAAAGGGCACCGTCCTGTGACTTTCTTTCTGAAACATTTGACACGCTTTATTGTGTCTGTTTCAGAAAGAAAGTACATCAGGACAATGCCCTTCATAGTACAGAATAATTATACTGTAACTTTACATTTTATTCTGCGATATCTGCATACATGAAGTACCAGAAACCGTTAGATGAATGCCAAGCGCCTGTGATCTTGCTGCTCTGCAGCCAGAAATCGTTGTAGTAAGCGATTGGAATACAACCTGCATCATTCATCAGAGTATCTTCTGCTTTGTGAAGATCTGCTGAACGTGTAGCTGCATCTGTTGTAACTCGGGAATCTTCAATAGCTGCATCGAAGTCTGCATTAGTGTATTTACCATCGTTGTTGCCGTTTGTTGTGCAGAACAGTTCAAGGATGTTGGATGGATCTGTGTAGTCACCTACCCAACCGTTACGAGCAATATCGAATTCGCCGTTACGACGCATTGGTGTGAAGCTTGCCCATTCAACGATGTTGACTTTAAGGTCGATACCAATTGCAGCCCAAGCCTGCTGTAAGTACTCAGCTACAACTTTGTGGTAACCTGCATCATTTGTTGTGTACTCGATCTGTGGGAAGCCTTCGCCGTTTGGATAGCCAGCTTCTGCCAGTAACTTCTTAGCTTCTTCAAGGTTAGCGTCGAAGTTGTCATTGTCAATGTAAGGTGTGCCGCCATTTGCATTTTCAGCAAATGAAGAACCATCTGTATCTAACCAGCCAGGACCTACAATTGCGCTTGCAGGTGAATATGTACCCTGCATCAGAGTATTCGCTACGTAGTTACGATCGATTGCAAGGCTTAATGCCTTACGTACTCTTGCATCCTGGAAATATTCTTTCTGAAGGTTCAGGCTGACATAGTATGTACCAATGATAGGATCTACATGGAATTCTTCATTGCCCTGAAGGCTAGGAATTTCTTCTGTAGGAACATCTTTGATCATATCAACTTCGCCACTTGTGTATGCACTGTAAGCAGCGTTGGAGTCTTCGATCAGTTCAAACTCAAGCTTGTCAAGTTTGATGGCCTCAGCATTCCAGTAGTTAGGATTCTTGCTGAATGTGATGTGTGATCCAGGTACCCATTCTGTCATCATGAAAGGACCATTGGAGATATAAGTATCAGCAGATGTTGCCCAAGCGTCGCCATTTGCTTCAACTGTTGCCTGCTGAACAGGATTCAATGTTGCGAATGCTGCAAGTTCGCCGAAATATGGGCAAGGATTTGCAAGATTTACAACAACTGTCTTCTCATCAGGAGCCTGTACATCAAGTTTAGTGATATCGCCTGCGATTGCTTCATCATAGCCTTTAACCATACCAAGAACTGTCTCAGCATATGGAGCTGCTACATTAGGATCACATACACGCTGCCAGCTGTAAACAAAGTCTTTAGCTGTCAGATCTGTGCCGTCTGACCATTTAAGGCCATCTCTTAAGTGGAATGTCCATGTAAGACCATCTTCTGATGTCTCCCAGGATTCTGCCTGTCCTTCCTTTAACTGGCCATTCTCATCAAGAGTCAGAAGACCTTCAAATGCATGAAGGATCATGTTACCGCCATCTACAGCACTATTCAGTGCAGGGTCAACAGTTTCTGGGTCAGGACCAACCTGAACTTTCAGGATTTTCTCGCCGGTAGTGCTGCCAGCTTCTGTGGATTCTGCTGTTGTCTGGTTGTTGTCGCTTGCTGCTGTTGTTTCTTTTGCAGCGGAGCTGCCGCAGCCTGCCAGACCAGCTACCATAGCAGCTGTCAGCAGAAGAGGTAAAATTCTCTTTTTCATGTTCTCTTCTCCTTTTCTTTTTTTTGCATCGTCTCGGCGTCGACTGCTTGGGAAATAACTCCGGACGATTGCCATTTACTCTATAAACAATATGCCATCTGCATAATTGCTTATCAAACTCATCACTGTCTGCAGGAATACTGCAATACAGTGCGCCCGTTACATCGCTCTGTCAACGATGTCTTAGTTGCACTTGTCCAGATGATGACAAGCTGCATAATGTCCCGGAGCCACTTCCTTGAATTCCGGAACTTCCTTCGCACACTGTTCGTCTGCATATGGGCAGCGTGTTCTGAAACGGCATCCTGAAGGTGGATTCAGCGGGCTAGGTACATCGCCTTCAAGAGCGATACGCTTGCTGGCCCTTGCCTGCTTCGGGTCTGCGATCGGGATCGCAGAGATCAGACTCTTTGTGTATGGATGCAGGCTGTGCATTGTCAGCTCATAGCTGTCAGCAAGTTCAACCATTCTGCCAAGGTACATAACACCAATACGGTTGGAAATATGCTTAACAACGGACAGATCATGGGCAATGAACAGATAAGTCAGATTCATGCTCTCCTGCAGATCCTCAAACATATTGATAACCTGCGCCTGAATAGAAACATCCAGCGCGGAAATCGGCTCATCACACACAATGAATTCCGGATGAACAGCCAATGCTCTTGCAATGCCGACACGCTGACGCTGACCGCCTGAGAACTCATGCGGATAACGATTCGCATGCTCGGAGTTCAGGCCAACGCGACGAAGCATCTCGATAATCATATCATAACGCTCCTGCTTGGAAGATGCAAGATGGTGGATATCAATTGGTTCACCGACAATATCACCGACTGTCATACGCGGGTCCAGACTGGCGTATGGATCCTGGAATACAATCTGCATTTTCTTACGATAAGGCAGCATATTCTCTGCAATCTTCTTCTCTTTATCAAAAATAACCTTATCATCATAAATAATTCTGCCGCCCGTCGGTTCATAAAGACGGAGCAGTGTACGTCCTGTTGTTGTCTTACCGCATCCGGACTCACCAACAAGACCAAGTGTTTCACCTCTGTTGATAAAGAAGGAAACATCATCTACAGCCTGAACATATTTCTTGTTCTTTCCAAAACCACCGGCCGGAAAGTACTGCTGCAAATGTTCTACCTGAACTAATTTATCACTCATTTTGCGGCCTCTCTTTCCATCTGTTCCTTCTGGTTCATCCAGCACTGTGTATAGTGTACATCATCGAAAGTTGTCACCGGTGCCATCTCTCTCAGGCAGATCTTCATACAGTTTGAACAACGCGGTGCAAACGGACATCCTGCAGGAGGATTCAGCAAATCGATCGGTGTACCCTCAATCGGCACCAGACGCTCATGCTCTTTGGCATCCAGTCGCGGAATACTCTTCAGAAGGCCCTTTGTATATTCATGCTTCGGATTGTAGAAAATATCATCCGTTGTACCATATTCGACAATACGTCCGGCATACATAACAGCAATCCTGTCGCACATGCTGGCAACAACACCAAGGTCATGGGTGATCATGATGATCGCCATACCAAGCTTCTCTTTCAGCTCCATCATCAACTCAAGAATCTGTGCCTGAATCGTCACATCAAGGGCTGTTGTCGGCTCATCGGCAATCAGAAGCTTCGGTTCACATGCCAATGCAATCGCAATCATAACACGCTGTCTCATACCGCCGGATAACTCATGCGGATACTGCTTCAGACGCTTTTCAGGCTCATTGATACCAACCAGTTCCAGAAGTTCCTTGGCTCTGGCCCGGGCCTGCTCTTTATTCTTGTCTGTATGCAGAAGAATAACTTCCATGATCTGGTTGCCAATTGTATAAACAGGATTCAAACTTGTCATCGGATCCTGGAAAATAATCGATACTTCGTTGCCTCGGATCTTACGGAACTCCTTCTCAGACAGATCGTTGATACGGTGACCGTTAAAATCAATCGTACCACCGACTAACTTACCCGGGTAAGCAGTCAGTCCCATCAGACTGTATGCAGTAACGGATTTACCTGAACCACTCTCTCCTACAATACCGAGGACTTCACCATCATTCAGATGGATAGAAACGTCATTCAATGCCTTAACTTCACCGGCGGGTGTGAAGAATGAAAGACGTTCGTGCTGTATATCTACAAGATATTCTGACATAATCTTACACTCTCCTTCCTAGTTCTTAAGTTTAGGGTCAAAGGCATCTCTGAGGCCATCGCCCAGTAAGTTAAAGCTCAGAATGATCAAACTGATAACTGCTGCCGGAATAAACAGCAGATACGGATATGTATTCAAACCATTGATCGCATCACTGGCAAGACTTCCCAGAGAAGGCATCGGAACAGCAACACCAAGACCGAGGAAGCTCAGGAAACTCTCCGTAAAGATAGATGACGGGATCTGCAGTGTTGTTGTAACGATCAGTGTACCGATACAGTTTGTCAGCAGATGCTTCTTGATAATTCTCGCTGAAGATGCACCCAGTGCTCTTGCAGCTGTAACATATTCACTTTCCTTCAGCATCAGGATCTGGCTTCGTACCATACGTGCCATACCAACCCAGTACAAAAGGGCAAATACGATGAAAATACTGATCAGGTTCTCACCAACAACGGAAATCCATCCGAAGCCCGGTGCCTGAGCCAACACCTTCAATGGTGCCTTCAAAGCGAAGGACAAAAGAACGATCAGCAGGACATCCGGAATGGTATAAATAATATCAACAATACGCATCATGATCAGATCGACCCAGCCGCCTGCAAAAGCAGCGATGGAACCGAAAATAGAACCGATGACAAGAATGATCGCTGCTGCAATGATACCAACCAGCAGGGAGATACGGCTTCCCATCATGACACGGATCGCATAATCACGGCCCATCTTATCTGTGCCGAAGAAATGCGGAAATACCTTCTCGCCGGCTGCTATTTGCTCCATCTCTTTGGCAGAATACTGCATCGGTGCAAGGTTATTCGCACCCTGAATCTGCTGTTCGTAACTGTATGGATAAAATGCCGGAACGATAAAGGCAAAAATCATAACAATAATAATGATAAACAGACAAACCATGGCCACTTTGTTCTTACGCAGACGTCTGAAACCATCTTTCCAGAAGCTGACGCTGTCACGCATGACAACAAGGCCTTCCTTCTCTTCATCAGTAGCCGGAAGGAAGTCGTCTGGATTTAACTTTAATTGAAAACTTAACGGATTCTTCTCCATTATCACTTACCCTCCTGTTTATTTCAGCTTGATACGCGGGTCTACCAATTTGTAGACAATATCAACAATAACATTCATAACGATCATGATCGTCGCAAGGAAAATTGTTGTACCCATAATCATCGTGTAATCACGGCCATTGATGGCTTTGATAAATTCGCCGCCAAGACCCGGAATTGTAAAAATCTTCTCTGTAACAAAACTACCTGTCAGTGTATAAGCCAGCATAGGACCTACATATGTAATAACAGGCAGGATCGCATTACGAAGGGCATGCTTAAACAGGGAAACCTTCTGTGACAAACCCTTTGCCTTCGCTGTACGCATATAATCCTGGCCGAGAACATCCAGCATGGATGAACGCATCAGACGCATGATATATGATGTCGGATAAGCTGCCAGCGCAACCACCGGCATAATGTAGCTCTGCGCACTCTTAAGGCCCAGTGTCGGCAGCCACTGCAGTTTAACGCCAAAGACGTAAAGGAGCAGTGTACAGATAACGAACCCGGGCACCGCAATGCCGCAGGTGGCAATGACACTGAATAAACTATCGATAAAAGTGCCCCTCTTGTATGCAGCCAGAACACCCAGCGGCACACCGACACAAAGTGCAAGGACGACAGCCATTCCGCCTAATTTGGCGGATACAGGGAACTTTGTCGCAATAATATCCATAACTGTACGGCCCCTCTGCTTCAGACTGTCACCGAAGTCGCCGTGAGCTGCATCGGAAATATAAGTAAAATAACGTTCTGCCATAGGTTTATCCAGTCCATACTTAGCTTCCAGCGCTTTTGTTGCTGCAGGGCTGATTGCCTTCTCTGATAAGAACGGTCCGCCCGGAACCAGGTTCATCAGAAAGAATGTGATCGTGGCAACTGCCCAAATGGTCACGAATGCAAGTGCAATTCTCTTGAGTATGTATTTACCCACTTTTCTCTCTCCTATTCAATTTAGTTTTCTGCTATTATAACGTCTAAGACGGACATTTGTCTATGTACAAAAAATACCATTTGTATAGTATACTGCATCACGTTAATAGACTAAATAACAACAGTCATATGAAATAATTTAAATTATAACATATATTGTTTGAATTGTACAGTCAAAAAAACACTTCGCAGTTTTATCATAGTAACTCTGCGAAGTGTTTTCAGAAATTTGTCGTATTTTGTATTTATTTTCTACATTTTCCGAGCTATTAATTGTAAATATTTGTCAATTTTCCCGCTTATCGAACCATATCCGGTGTAATCTCATCCAGACTAAATGCACCGCACATGGCCATCGTATCTGCCAGTTCTCCGGCCAGTTTGTCAATGTAGGCTTTCACGCCTTCTTCGGCACCACCGTAAACAGCTGTTACAAAAGGACGGGCGATAATAACTGCATCTGCACCAAGTGCCAGTGCCTTGAAAATATCCACACCGCTTCGAATGCCGCCGTCCACAAAAATCTTCATGCTGCCGCCGACAGCCTTCACGATTTCAGGAAGAACTTCTGCTGTTGCCGGGCACTGATCCTGTACACGTCCGCCGTGATTAGATACAACAATGGCAGCTGCTCCCGCTTCCTTCGCCTTCAATGCGCCCTTCACTGTCATAACACCCTTCACGATAAACGGTGCACCGGCCATTTCTGCGATGGCTTTCAGATCTTCGACGGATTTGCCGCCTGCCGGCGGATCCATATTCTTCAGGAACGGCAGACCTGCTGCATCCACATCCATAGCCACTGCAAAAGCACCGGACTTCTTCACCAGATTCATCTTCTCACGGATCGTATCCAGATTCCACGGCTTCACTGTCGGAACACCCATGCCGCCGGCCAATGCGATTGCATCTGTTGCCGCTTCCATTACCTTCGGATTCGTACCATCACCTGTAAAAGCAACAATGCCATTTTCTGCACAGGCAGAAACAAGGACTTTATTATAAGAAACATCATCATATGCATCGCTGTAATGCAGGTTCACAGCCCCTACAGGTCCCGCAAAAAACGGATACTTAAACTTCTTACCAAAGAGTTCAAGGGATGTATCCACTGCCTTCGGTGCACATAATGTGTCCATATTCACTCTGATCTCCTGCCACTTCTGGTAATTGCGAATAGCCGTATCGCCGACACCCTTAGCTCCGGGACCCGGAACGGTGTTGCGGCACGCCAGACCATTGCAGACCGGACAGGCCTTACATAACTTGCCGATGTTCTCTCTTGCATTCGCAAGTACTTCATTATAATTCATAATCTCCTCCTCACCCCGACTGCTCCCTCTCAGAATTCATCTATGAATCCCGATGCAGCATCCGCTTTTGCTGCAGCACCCCTGAAAGCGTCGAATTATGATATTGTCTGATATTCCTCGGAATATCAATAGTGCCTGAAATCATACGCTCAGGCACTCTTAACCCTACAAACTAAGTATAACACCAATTACACCAGATGCAAGAATATAAATGATCGGATGCTTGCCTGTTTTCTT